>OOCR01000760.1_pt1 | contig 21676 bp, 19 predicted proteins | sample 1671491 | NCBI WGS metagenome assembly OOCR01 (sample SAMN06348162, study PRJEB24527) | human gut metagenome | biome: human gut; feature: ankylosing spondylitis patient; material: feces | host: Homo sapiens | place: China | collected 2015-10
GTATACAGGTAAATCCACGAACCTACAATGTGGAGGTCATTACATATTGTCTATTTGTTTCCTTATACTTTGTTTCAATAAAAACATCTAACAAAGCTTTTTGCTCTATAGACAATTCAGCATGATCTCTAATCCATAAATGAATTGCTTTTCCTATTGCATATGATAATTTTTTCTGTTGTACTACACTTACATTGTTTCTAGAAACATTCGGGACAAATTCTTGATTTAAAACATTAATAACTGCTCCCTTTAATATTACCCCATCAACAAGATATGGTATCTTAATTCTTAATCCTGATAGTAAAACACTCTTAACATAGCATGTATCAGTATTTTCCCAACTAAATCTTCCTTTAAATGTATTTTCCTCATTATAGGGCAAATATAGTTTTTGGTTTTAGTTGTTTTGGTCTTGGGCTATCTGGATTCGGACTGGAGTTCGGCGATGGCGGTGTTGTATTCGGATTCGGTGTAATCTTCTAGAATGACTTCCTTCGTTGCCTGAAAGCGGATGATCATGTTTTTGATGGCGGCAATGTTTGCCTGGCGTTGACCGATTTCTTTGCCGATTTCTTTGCCGGCTTCCTCGCCCTGCTTATACGCCTCATCTGAATATTTTTTCATTATTTCACACACTGCGTTTACACCTCCCTCTTCATGTTTCAGATAGTGCACACGGTTGGTTAATTTTGGAAATTTGGCATTGTCTATCTCTTTTTGCAGAAAACAGCCCATGTATTCTGAGATAGTTGTTCCGTCTTTTACTGCGGTATTGACGAATACACGCTCCAATCCGTCGTCTACTTTTTCCTGTGTTTCCCGGATCTCGCTGTCCACGTGATAGATCACCCTGCCACGTTTAAAGATATCGAACTCGGAAATATACACAACGATCAGATCGATCGTCTCCTCAAATTTATCATCCGTCTGCGAATCCCGCACCGTGATGACCGATGCATTGAACCGCACTCTTTTTAAATGGTGATCCTTGTTAGAACGCTGCACTTCCACGTTACACTTTTTTCCATTTCCAAGGATACAGAGTGCATCCAGACGGACAGATCGCCCATACAGGTTTCTCTCACTGCTCTGTACGATAACGTCTTTTACGATGAGTTTCTCATCTTCTAAAATGATACGCAGCATCTCCTGACATACGCCAATATCATCTGCCAGTACTTCAAAAAACGTATCATCAATAGGTCTGAAATTTTTAACCTGTTCTATCTTTTCTTCTAATGTCTGTTGTTTTTTCCTGTTCTTTTGTGTTTTCCTGGTCTTTTGTTTTTTCCTGGTCATTTGACCTCCTGCTTTTATGGTATACAAACAGGCTTTCCGAATGATCTATGTTTATTATATAGAACCCCTCAAGATTCTTCAAGACTGTTTGTATGGATTTTTTAGTTACTATTCTAAATTTGTGTCTGTCATTTTCTCCTGCTGAACGGTTCACCGATGTGGTGATGGATTTTTGTTATGTTAGTATGTTTTGTAACTTTGATTTGATAAAAAAGATAGGTTTATTGTAAGTGGTGATTTTGGGAAAGTCAAGAAATTAATTGACTTTGTTTATCCGCGCTCCTTTTCCTTTTCCTTTTCCCGTTCCTGCTCCTTGTCCTGCCGCAAAATACTGTCAATGTTGTGTTTAATAATACCATATTCTTTGGTCTGTTTTTTAAACGGTTGATTGCATAGGTAGTAAATAGCGATTTTACTACTTTCCTAACTACCTTTGAGACGGAATGCATGAAGGGAAATTATCTTACAATCGGTAATTTATCATATCTGTACTCAGCCTTAAAAGATTCCGAAAAGAACACAATTGCAAAGTATTATTCTGAAAAATACAACAAACAGTATAAGCCATCTTCTCATTTGAGAATTAGTAGTAGAGACATGGAATCTGCATTAAAGATTTTTAACTTAATAAGAAACCAGTGTGCTCATAGTTATTGCACATGATATACCCTATTCTCATCGCCACGCTTCATCTCCAGCGCTGTCCCATCCTTCCAGTCACAGCAATTGCGTAAGTACTCCGCCTCCGTGTTCAAAAAGTTTTCCGCATTTGGCGGCAGCACAATCGGCTCAATCGTATTGTTTTCGTAATTGCAGACATAAATGGTTTTGACACAATTTAAAAATACCCTGTCAAATCGCATTTTTTTCTTTTCCTGTGTATATCTCATATATTCAAACAGTGCACCTGCATCAATATCATTCTCGTCGGTCGGATGTAGAAAAAGATACAGACCATTGTAGTGCTTATGGATATAATTTGCATTTAGTTTTTCCAGTTTGCGGTCAAAACGATATTTCGCCTTGGAAAGATAATCTTGCTGCACAGTATTATCTGGCAGAATCGCCCAGAACCTTCCATTGTAAAAATTCAACCGCTCTCCATATTTATCAAACGCCAAAGAAGGCAGTTCCTCTTTCCGGCAACCAAGATATTTTTCGATAAAACTCTCCTCCTGCCCGTCATCCGGCAAAAGTGCCTGACTGACTTCCAGCCCGAAATCCATGTTTGGATTAATCCAGTCCGGTGATTCACTTTTCACAAAATACGGCTCATATTCCTTCCACAGATATTTCAATGATACTGCCGCATAAATTTCATTCAAAAGCTTTTCATATGCCACCCGATTTACCTGCCTTTTCTTCTACAATTTTATTGACGAAACTGTTTTTTTCCTATACGATGATTGTACCATAGTTTATTACAATTTTCCCGAAAGGATTCAAAATATGAAAAAAATAAAACAAATTTTAGCAATCATCGGCGTGATCATTCTGGCTGGACTTTATATTTCTACTATCGTCTGTGCAGTTTCTGCCAGCGAAAATTTTATGAACATGCTCATGACATCTATTTATGCTTCTGTGATCATCCCTGTTTTGATCTGGGCATACAGTTTTATTTATAAGCTGATCAAAAAAGATTCCGAAGAAAAAGATACTACAGCGCATTAAAAAAATCAGCACCTGAACAAATTTCCTGTCAGGTGCTGATTCTGCTTTTATCTTATTTATTCTTCTGTGTTCTCAACTGTCTCCGTGCTTTCTGTATCCTCTGTGACTGTCAGCTCCTCAATCGTTTTTGAAAAAGCATCCGCAAGAGACGTTTCTGTCAGATAAATGCTTCCTCCATCAGCTGAAATAATATAGTATGCATTCAAAGTATCATTTTTATTTCCTACAAAAAGAGAAACAGACCCTTCACTTGTTGTGTAGGATATCAGATCTTCCGGCTGGTCAAATCCAAACTCTTTCAGATCTGTATAATCACTGATCTCTTCTATTGCTGTCAGCGATGACAGTGTTGAAAGCATGCTGTCGATCGCTTCTTCATCCATATCCAGTGATGTGTCTCCGTCATAGGTCCATGTATCCCCATCCTTTGTAAAAGTATACGTCACATGGTCAACCTCATAAGAAAATGCTGTGATCGTGTCAACGTCCACTTTGGAAATATAAATGGTAGAAGCCTCTTCTTCCGCTGTTTTCTCTTCCTCTTTATTTTTGTTATACCATTTCATTCCGAAGGTGGCAGCGATAAGCACTGCCAGCACGATCAGAATTACAATAAACTGAATTTTCTGTTTTTTCATATTCTATCTGTCTCCAATCTTGATTTTCTATTATCTATTGTTTTATTTTTTTCTTCTTGATGCCCATATGGCAATTCCAAGAATCATCATAATGACAGGAAGCACGATCATCAGACCAAGCCCGTACAGGATTCCTGCCGCTGCATCCACCGTGATGGCGCTGAGCGTGTAATCTTTTGTCGGGATCACACTTGTTGCAAGATCAGAATCGCCAACCATCTGGGCAATGATATCTGTAAACATAGCGCTGTTATTTCCGGAAACGATCTGGTCTGCACTGTCTGCAAACATTTCCACAGATCCGGCGACCACTACTTTTGCGACTGTATCTTCATCGATTGTTTTTTCCATGGCAACCGCAACCGCAAATGGTCCTGCAGCATCTCCCTCCTCCAGCTCTGATGTTGTTGCATTTACTGCATCTGTCTTGGATACTGCTTTATCTGTCGTCTCCAATAATGCTGTATAAGTTGTATCATCTGTATCTTCCCCATAGGTGATTGCCTCGCTATATGGAGCAAAGATATATGAACCGCTGACGGAACTTGTATATGCACTTGAATTTACGTCAGGAAGCAGATAATACGGTGTATTGCTATAGTAATAGGATTTATCATTTTCCATCACAATGCCGGAAACACGCTCCATACCGCATGCCGACAGGATTGACTCGAAGTTTTCCAAACCCTGTGCCTGAAAATTACAGGTGATCAGCACTTTTCCACCCCGATTGATATAATCGATCACTTTGCTGGCATCATCCTCCGAAAAATCAGTGGTCGGTCCATTAATAATCAACGCTGCTGCATCTTCCGGAACCGCATCCTCTTTTAATAATGCAAGGTCAGATAATGTGATATTTGCTTTTTCAATTGCCTCTGTAAATCCACCGGATAAAGCTGTTTCCCCATGTCCGGATACCTGATAAATCACCGGAAGCTCTGTGGAATCCATGGTCACATACTGAATTGCACTTGTAAGCTGTCCCTCTGCATCATATCCATCAATGCTTCTGGAATAACTGCTGTAATCATAACTATAGGTATACACATCATTGTAATCAATAACTCTGGAACGCTCGCTGCTCACAACGATCATGCTGTTTGAAGTTACAGAACTGTCTGTATACTGCGCAGCAAAAGCCGGGTTTGTAGCCGGATTGATATAGGAAACTTTGATGTGATTCGACAGGGATTCGTATCTCTGCAACGTCTCATCCAGCTTTGTATCTTTTGATGCATCGGACACCAGCACATAAATTGTCACATCCTCGTCGAGACTTTTCAGATAATCCTTCGTATCGTCTGTGATGGAATAAATTTTCGTTGAAGTGACATCAATGGATGTCCATGTTGCCGGAAGTTCTGCCACGAACAGGTTCACAACAACGGTCACTGCCACCATTGCAATGATCATTCCCGTTGAAAAAACACCTGTCGATATTTTTTTGGAACTGATGCTCCAGCGGCGTTTCTGAACGGACTGCCCTGTCAGGAACAAAAGTAATGCAATGATCGTTACGTAATAGACAATTCCCGCCACATCCAGTGTCCCATTCATAAAGTTATCAAGCGGCGTGTAAAGATCGTAGCAGCCTAAAATTTTTGTCAGAAGATTTCCGCTCTCTGAGATCAGATTACAAATGCTTCCCATCATGTAGCCGGCAAATAATGCGACAAATGTCAAAACTGCGGAAATCACCTGGCTTTCGGTCAATGAGGAAATAAACATACCAACGGCAATGCAGGCGCAGCCATACAGCCAGAATCCAAGCACTGCTGCATAGGATTCCCCTAATGGGATCGTTCCGTAGGACATTAACAGCAATGGTGTGATCGCAATGATCACCATATCTATGGTAAATACAAAAGCCATTGCGAGATATTTTCCCAATACTACTTTTCCCACAGATACCGGTGCAGTCAGGATCAACTGGTCTGTTCTGCTGTGGCGTTCCTCCGCAAAACTGCGCATAGTCAGCACCGGTACCGTGATCAGCATGATAAATGCGATCGCCGACAGTGAGTAAGAAATATAAGGATAGCCTGCGCGCAGATTGTAAACATAAAAATATAGTCCATAGAGTACAAGAACTGCTGCAATAAACAACCATCCTGTCACCGTCTGAAAGTAAGCTTTTACTTCTCTTTTTAATATTGCAAACATTATTTCCCGTCCTCCTTACTTTCTTTTCCAAAATGAGGCTTTACAAAATGGAGTTTTTTCTCCGGCAGAACTTCCTTCTGTGTCCCCTCTTTTTCCGTGAGTTCAAGGAACACATCCTCAAGAGATTTTGAAACGGGATTCATCTGCAGAATGACAAATCCATGGTTGACGCAGGAGTCGAACACCTGTTCCCTGATATCCATTCCCGGTTTTGCGATCAGATTCAGATGTGCACACGCTTCGTCCTTCTGCTCTAATGGAATGCATTTTTCAACTTCTGCGATCCCGGTGAATGTCTCCTGCACTGCCGCATTGTCTCCTTTGACCAGAAGTTCGATCTCCTGCGCCCCGGACATCTGTTTCATCAGATTCTCTGTGGAATCGCCTGCCACTAATTTTCCTTTGGAAATAATGAAAATGTGATCACACACTGCAGATATTTCGGACAAAATATGCGAACTTAAAATAACCGTATGATTTTTGCCAAGTTCTTTGATGAGGTCACGGATCTCTATGATCTGTTTTGGATCAAGTCCGACCGTCGGTTCGTCCAGAATGATGATCTCCGGATACCCTAACACTGCCTGTGCAAATCCGACTCTCTGCCTGTAGCCTTTTGACAGGTTACGGATCAGTCTTGACTGCTGTGCAGTGATTCCGGTCGTCTCCATCGCCTCCTCCACATATTTATTTCTCCGACCCTTTTCGAGTTTCTTTAACTCTGCCACAAAGTTCAGATACTCCCTGACTGTCATATCCACATAAAGAGGCGGGATCTCCGGCAGATATCCCACACATTTTTTTGCTTCTTCCGGCTGTGCAAAAATATCAAATCCGTTGATTTTTACCTCTCCGCTGGTTGCACCTAAATACCCTGTAATAATGTTCATCGTGGTGGATTTTCCGGCGCCGTTTGGTCCTAAAAATCCATAAATTTTTCCTGGTTCCACAGTCAATGTCAGATCATTCACTGCAATATGGTCGCCATATTTTTTTACCAGATGGCTGATCTCGATCACAATCTTTTCCTCCTTACTTTCGGCTCGCATGAAAATCGCGAAATCCGTCTGTTTTCACGAATTTCGCAACTGTCGGTTTTCGATAGTACTATCTTATCGAAAAAATGTGTTTAATTTTGGTAAAAATTGTGATAACTTTGTGAAACGACGATTTTTCTCTTCTTAAGTACCTGCTATTTAAACATATATATTGTATTTCTTCAGATCCTCTTTGACCTGCCCGATCGTCTCAAAGCAGATTCCGTGGATTCCGGCTTTTTTTGCTCCCTCGATATTTTCCATCCGGTCATCGATAAATACACACTCATCCGGTTTTAACCGATACTGATTTAACAATGTTTCATATATTTCAAGATCCGGTTTGATCTGCTTCACTGTATAGGAAAAAATCGCTCCGTCTGTCAACGGCAGGAAATCCAGCGCATTGTCTTTTGTTCTCCGGTAAGTCCAATCCCCATAATTAGAAAGAATATACACCTGCAAGCTCTCTTTTTTCATATTGGAAATCCATTCTTTCGTATAGGAAAACTGTTTGATTGCCAGTTCCAGATGGTTCCAGAACAGATTGATCTCTTTTTTATATTCCGGTGCCTTCTCATAAAATGCCTGAAGAATCTGCTCATCTGACCAGACACCACGGTCTGTCTCAAGCCAGACCGGAGTATTTACCGTAGCATCCGCAACCGCTTTCACTGTCTTATCATCAAATCCAAGTTGTTTCATTGCGTCTTCCGGCTCCCACGCCACAAGCACTTTCCCGACATCTAAAATTATATTTTTTACCATAAATCCTCCTTCTTCCTTGTTTTGTCACAAAAGGCAGGGTGCCACTGCACGCCTGCCTCAGTCTCTTTATTTATTGCGGTAAATGATATCTTCTCTGCCTGGTCCGTTAGAAACCATTGTGATCGGGTATCCGATCTGTCCTTCAATGAACTCAATGTAATTTCTGCAGTTTTCCGGAAGATCCTCGTATTTCTTAATTCCACGGATATCACATTTCCATCCCGGAAGTTTTTTGAATACTGGTTTTGCTTTCTCTAATTTTGCAGTTACAGGGAAGTCTGTGGTTACTTCTCCGTCGATATCGTATCCAACACATACCGGGATCTCATCTAAGTATCCTAATACGTCAAGTACGGTAAGCGCTACATCCGTTGTTCCCTGCAGACGGCATCCATACTTACTTGCAACACAGTCATACCATCCCATTCTTCTTGGACGTCCGGTTGTTGCTCCGAATTCACCGCCGTCTCCGCCGCGTCTTCTCAGTTCGTCTGCCTCGTCTCCAAAGATCTCGCTAACGAATGCTCCTGCTCCTACTGCGGAAGAGTATGCTTTACTTACTGTTACAATCTTCTTGATCTCATATGGTGGGATGCCTGCTCCGATCGCACCGTATGCTGCTAAAGTAGAGGAAGATGTTACCATTGGATAAATTCCGTGATCCGGATCTTTTAAGGTACCAAGCTGGCCTTCTAATAAGATCTTCTTGCCTTCCTTGATTGCTTTGTCCAAGAATAAAGAAACATCTCCGACATATGGAGCTACCATGTCTCTGTACTCATGTAAAGTAGCTAATAATTCCTCTTCTTTTAATAATGGTTTGTGATACATATGCTCAAGCATAATGTTCTTTGTCTCACAGGTACGTTTTACTTTTGCCTGTAATAATTCCTCGTCGAATAACTCACTTACCTGGAAACCGATCTTTGCATATTTGTCTGAATAAAATGGTGCGATACCAGACTTGGTAGAACCGAAAGAATTCTTTCCAAGACGCTCCTCCTCATACTGATCGAAAAGAACGTGGTATGGCATAACGATCTGTGCTCTATCTGAAATCATGATTTTTGGTGCAGGCACATTGCGGTCTGTGATCGATTTGATCTCACTTATTACCTTCGGGATATCCAGTGCAACACCATTTCCGATAATGTTGGTGATGTGGCTGTGGAATACACCTGATGGCAATGTATGTAATGCAAATTTACCATAGTTGTTTACGATGGTGTGACCTGCATTTGCTCCGCCCTGAAAACGGATAACAATGTCCGCTTCATCTGCAAGCATATCTGTGATTTTTCCTTTTCCCTCGTCGCCCCAGTTAGCGCCTACTACTGCTGTAACCATTTGATTTTCCTCCTGCATAAAAAAAGTGATGGTCTGTAAAAACCATCACATCTTCCTGTTTTTACTTTATGATTATACACGAAGTAATGCCATAAGTAAAATTAATATTCATTATATTTGATATAATCATTCATTATATCTCCTTATTTTCCCCACCACGGACCAGATAACACAATATTCCATATGCCATCAGACACCATTGGTTTCAGAAATATGGAAACCAAAAGCGTAACTGCCAGAATCAGGACAGGTTCATATCGTACTAAACTTTCTTTCGATTCCTCTGTTTTTAAAGAGAACGGAAAAGAGAATTTTCTGCTTATTTCATATCCTATCACAGTTCCTGCCGTATTGGTGATCAGATCATCAATATCCGTAAGCCTGAATGTAAATATCTGTAATAGTTCAATCCCCAGTGATACCGCGAGTCCCATGAAAAACATGGTTTTGAAAGACCGGAAATTCTTCCAGACCGCAGGTACAAAAAATCCCATCGGTATAAATAAAATGATATTCAAAATCGTATTTTTCATATATGCAAACGGACTATTTACAATGTCTGCAAACGGTATCAGATTCAGACCGAAATCCATCTGAAATGTCCCGATCGCAGGGACACCCACAACTGAAAACATTGCAATCGCATAAAATGCAAATATCAGTTTTACACAAAATGGTTTAAATTCCCATTTCCTGTACATTGTACACTGCAAAATAGCCAAAGCAGGAATCACAAAAATAGCAGACGAGACACAGTCTATCCCGATCGATAATAAACGCATCATTTACGTTTCCCCCTAAATATCCTGATCTTGCATATAAATTTATCATATTCCTGCCCGTAATTCCATTGATATTCCATTAAGATTGATGAAGATTTGATGAACTTTTTCTGACATTTTCGCTACGGAACAAGCAGAAAATCGTATAGTTTTTCTGCTGCTGCCGACATCGGCGCACGCTCGTTTGAGACAATGCAAAACTCGCGTTCCGGTATCGCTCTGTCAAATTTCAATACAAATAATTCCCCGCTTTCAATGTATTTTTCTGCGAAATCCGACACAACACTGGCAACACCGAGGTTGCGCACTGCAAACTGGATGAGCATGTCACTTGTCGCCAGTTCAAATTCCGGCCGGACAAATGTGCCGCGCTCTGCCAGATAATCCTCCACATATTTTCTTGTGGAAGTGCTGCCCTCTAAGCACATCACCGGAAGATTTTCAAGCTCTTTATAGCTTAATTTTCCACCCTTTAAGTACTCAAACTTTTTTCCCGCCACAAAGACATCCTGGATTTTGCGCACAGGCGTCATTTTAAAATCGTATTTGTTGTTCACCGGGGTACTGATGATCCCAAAATCAATTTTTCCGTCCTGCAAATGTTTCAACGTCTCCGGTGTCGGGGCATTCGTCACAGTCACTTTGATCTGCGGAAATGCATCATGGAACGTCTCCAGATAAGGAAGCAGATAAAACTGCAATGTCATGTCACTGGCACCCACACAGATTTCTCCGGCATCTAAGTTTAACATCTCCGAGAGTTTTTTCTCCCCGGTGAGGATTGTCTCATATCCTTTTCTCACATATTCTGCAAGCAGTCCGCCTTCTTTTGTCAAGCGCACGCCTTTGGATGTCCGCACAAAGAGAGCACAGGAAAGATCACTTTCTAAATGCTTGACTACCTGGCTGACTGCTGGCTGTGAGATGGAAAGTGCCTCTGCTGCGAGTGAGATACTGTTGTATTTGGATACATAATAAAAAATTTTGTAGTATTCGAGGTTTGTCTGCATTATTTTACTCCGTGATTTTACTGTGACTTGCAAATAATTGCTTTCTTATTATAACAGTTTCCCACGAAAAAATCTTTTCTTTTGCGAAAACAAAAAATTTATATTTTTTCGCAAAAATAAACATTGTCTTTTTGCGGTCCATGCCTTATACTAGGTTGCTGAAACGCAAAGAATATGCGTGTTGAGGCTAAAAAAACACGGACAGATTTTTAACTATTTTATAGATCAAGGAGTACAGACTATGACAAAAGACATGACAACGGGAAGCCCGCTCAGAATGATCTTACTTTTTTCCGTTCCGGTTTTACTGGGAAATATTTTTCAGCAGTTTTATAACATGGTGGATACGATCATTGTCGGGCAGTATCTTGGTGAGGATGCTCTGGCTGCGGTAGGCTCTACCGGATGCCTAATGTTCCTTGTATTAGGATTTGCAAATGGTATTGCGCAGGGATTTGGCGTTATGGTCTCCCACGCTTTCGGCGCAAAAGATTTCAAGCTGTTAAAGCATTATGTCGCACTCTCCCTGATACTGACTGCCATTGTATCGTTGCTTCTGACCATCCCTACGGTGGCAGCTTCCAGACAGTTTCTTATTTTAATGAAAACACCGGACAATATCTTAGGACTCGCAGACTCTTATATTAAAGTCATTTTCGCAGGTATCCTGCTCACGATGTCCTACAACGTTGCCTCCGGTATTTTAAGAGGGATCGGCGATAGCAAAACACCGCTGTATTTCCTGATTCTCTCTTCCTTTTTAAATATTGTGCTCGACCTGTTTTTGATCGTCGTCGTAAAACTTGGAACCGCAGGCGCTGCCTATGCAACGATCATTGCGCAGGGTGTCTCCGCACTGCTTTGCTTTATTTATATGTTCCGCAAATTCGACATTTTAAAAACCAGCCGGGAAGATTACTATCTCGACGGATACGGTGTGTTCAATATGCTTTCCATCGGTATTCCGATGGCGCTCAACTATTCCATCACCGCTATCGGAACCATGATCCTGCAGGGCGCAGTCAATATTTTCGGTTCCAGTGTTGTGGCTGCCTTCACTGCCGCCTCCAAAGTGGAAAACCTCTCCACCCAGACCATGCCGACACTCGGCACTGCGATTGCCACCTACTGCGGTCAGAACCTCGGCGCAGGAAAATACAAACGTATCTACGAGGGAATGCGCAAAGGATTTTTCATCTGCATTTTTATCTCACTTGCCGCCTCTGCTATCTGCGTATTCGGCGGACGTTTTATTGTGAGCTGGTTTGTGAGCGATCCTTCTGAAGAAATTTTTGACTATGCCATGCAGTATCTGAACACCATCAGTTTCTTCATGCTGCCGCTCGCATGGATTTTCCTTTACCGGAACGCCCTGCAGGGCTTAAACCGCGGACTTGTTCCAATGTTAAGCGGTGTTGTGGAAATGGTGTGCCGTATTATCGTGATCGCCGTCACCTTAAATCCGTTCGGTTACTGGGCAGTCCGTCTGGCAAGCCCGATCACATGGCTGATCACCGGAATCCTTCTGATCGTGACGTATTTTATCTGGGAAAAACAGAGCCGGAAAAAACATGCCGGTTCACCAGCCTAAAATTTTAGTTTTCCACACCACTTCTGAACAGCCTCCACAAGCTGTATCAGATACCGGAACACCGGCTCCGTGATGACTGCGAACACGATCATGAGCATTGCACATTTTCCTGTGACCGCCGTGATCGCAAACAGTTCACTGAAAAACAGCATACAGAATAACCAGCCGATGACCATCGCTGCGATCAGGATCGCATGCGGTGTTGTCATCGGTTTTGCTATATGATAAAGGATCATGAAACCGACAACTGCGATCAGAATCGTGCACGACGTGGAAACGCACTCTTTTTCCACTCCGAACTCCCTGCAAAAAATCACCAGACCGCTCACCACGATAAAATCTGTAATCCCAGCCGGAAGCGCCTGGATCAGGACATTGGTAAGAAAATGCCCATGGATCTGATTCCGGTTCTGCTCCAGCGCCAGAAAAAATGATGGAATCCCGATCGTAAAAACACTGATGAGCGACACCTGCGACGGCTCCAGCGGATAATCGATCAGAAACAGCATGGAAAATACGGCTAAGAGCATGGAGAAAATGTTCTTGACCAGATAAAGGCTGGCAGTGCGCCCGATGTTGTTCACCACCCGCCGCCCTTCCATGACAACCGCCGGCATTTTATTGAAATCGTTATCGAGCAGCACAAGCTGTGCCACATGCGAAGCCGCCTCACTGCCTGACGCCATCGCAATGCTGCAGTCTGCATCTTTTAACGCAAGAATATCGTTCACACCGTCTCCGGTCATTGCCACGGTCTTTCCCTGCTCTTTTAATGCCTGCACCAGAAGACGTTTCTGCTCCGGTGTCACCCTGCCGAACACCGTGTATTTTTTTGCTGCCTTCCGCACTGCATCCGCTGTTTTCAACGTTGCTGCGTCCACCTGTTTTTCCGCATGGCGGATTCCCGCTTTCTTTGCGATCTCCGATACCGTGACCGGATTGTCCCCGGAGATCACTTTCACTTCCACTCCCCGCTTGGAAAAGTAACGGAACGTATCCATTGCCCCTTCCCGGATTGCATTGTTAAGCAGGATAAATGCAATGGGATTTGCATTTTCTGTCAGCTCTTTTCCATCCAAATTGCCCTCGTACTCTGCAAATACAAGCACACGATATCCTTTTTCCAGAAATACTTCGATTGTTCCCTGAACAGCCGCATAATCCTGCCGCAGCACAAATTCCGGTGCACCGACCACATAAGCTTTTCCTGCCAGAACCACTCCGCTGTATTTTGTGGCAGACGAAAACGGGACGATTTTTTCTGCACTGTTTTCCAACGGCTCCGTAAAATACTGCTGCAATGCCTCCATCGTTGCATTGTCGCACGGCAGGGCACGCACACAGTCAGAGAGCAGCTTTGCAATTTTATTTTTGTCTTCCGATTGCTGGTCTGCTTCCTGTTCTTTCGCTGCCAGGCTTTGGTCTTTTGCAAGGATAAACTGTGCCACTTCCATTTCCGGCACGGTAATGGTTCCGGTCTTATCCACGCACAGTACATTTACCCGCGCCAGTGTCTCGATACATTTCATGTCATGGATCAGTACCTTTTGTTTTCCAAGCCTCATCACCGACACCACCATCGCCACACTTGCAAGAAGGTACAGGCCTTCCGGGATCATTCCGAGAATAGCCGCCACCATGCCCGTCACACTATCTTTCATCGTTGCCCCGGAAAAAAAGTATTGCTGTAAAAACAGGATCGCCCCGATCGGCAAAATGATCACGCCCACGGTCTGCACAAGGCGGTTCAACGCCCGGATCATCTCCGACTGCTCGCCCTCTTTTGTCTGCGTTGCCTGTAACATCAGTCCTGAAATATAAGAATCTTTTCCCACTTTTTCGAGTTTTGCCAGGCACTCTCCCGATATCACAAAACTCCCCGAGAAAAGCGGATCTCCCTCTTTTTTTATAATCTCATCGGCCTCCCCTGTGATCAAAGCCTCATTGACCGTGATATTGCCGGATAACACCAGCGCGTCCGCCGGAATCTGTCCACCTGCTGAAAGCGTTATCACATCATCCTGCACCAGTTCATCCGCCAAAACCTCCTGATCACTTCCGTTGCGCCGGACTGTGATTTTCGGTGTGTTTAATATCGTAAGATCATCCAGGATTTTTTTGGAACGCAGCTCCTGGATGATTCCGATCAACATATTTGCAATAATTATAGGTAAAAAAGTAAGATCCCGAAAGGACCCCACCACGATCAGAAGGATCGTAATGATCAAAAAAATAAGATTATAATAAGTTACAACATTTGAGCGGATGATCTGTGCCACTGTCTTTGTGGAAGAATCTACGCTTTCATTCGACAACCCTGCCTTTTTCCGAAATTCCACTTCAGCAGTGGACAGTCCACTCATATTCTGGCACATTCTGCATCTCTCCATCTCACTTTATGATGCTTTAGTATGCCCTGTTTTTTATTAAACTATTTGAACAATCGCTAATTGTTCTTTATTTTGCTTTTAATGCCCAGACAGCTTTGATCTGGCTTCTGATTTTTCCATAGTCCCATTTCTGACCACTGCGGTATAAAGAAAACGGATCGTTAATGGAAAATCCTTCATCATCATAATCATAGAGCAGGATAAAATGTCCCCCTGTAGTGAAATCTCCCTGCCGCACGGAGCAGATCACGATGTCTCCCTGATCTAAGTGCTGTTTGATCTCAATCTGGCTGATATTGATCTGCTCGGAGCGGACACCATAAGCTGCCGCCCCTTCTGTCATAAGCGACCACATCGTTCCTGTGCCGGACATATAGTAACCTTCCTGCATGGCAAATTTTGCGATTGCAGCCGGAGTTGCCTCCTCGTTTCCAGTCAGCGCAACTACTGCCATCGCCAGTGTTGTCGGACCGCATCCGCTGATCGCGACATTGCTGTCATCCCCATATGCAAGGCAGCCCCAGCGTTTATCCCACTGTAAAAAGAGCGGATATTCTTCCTGTAACTCTTTCTCTGTCAGTTCTGCTTTATCATAATCCCTTGTATTCCCTTTGTAATCAGCTACAAATGCGATCATTTCCGGATTATTTGCCAGATTGATCAGTAATTTTTCTGGATATTTCTCTGCATTTTCCACGATCTGTGCGTAGCGTTCATCTGACGCTTCCATCTGTTCTAACTGTCTGATTGCCTGATTTAAGGAATAATCTACCGGTTTTGATAACACAACCTGTGGAATCTCCGCAAACGGATCATTCGTTTCTTCGCTGTCTGCCGGTTCTTCGACAGTTTCTGTAGCAGACTGTTCCTCTTTTTCTGTTCCATCTGCTGTTGTTCCATTATCTACGTCATTTGTAATTTGATTTTCTTTTTTCTCTTCATCGGAGTTATCCTGCGCTGATGCCAGCACTTCTTCTGTTTTTCCAAGTTTGATCTCAGGAAAATATCTTCCACAGACACATCCCAGTAAAAAAGATGTCAAAAGCATTACACTCAAAACGATTTTTCTTTTCCGTACAAGCTTTTTCTGTCTCAGTCTTCTTTCGTCTAATTCTGTCTGATTCTGTATCTGGCGCTGATTCTGCTCCTTCATCTATCGGTAACCTCTTTCGTATTTCTTTCTTGCGTAGCGTGTTCTATTATATACATAAACCCTGCAATTTTGCTACCCTCTTCATAAAATATTAATAAAACTTTGGGTTTTCTTTGGAATACTTACAGAAAAAAACAGGTGCCAAATGTATGATCCATTCAGCACCTGCCCTATCCTGTCTGTTTTTATTTGTTGCTGAGATATTCGTGAATACCCTTAGCTGCTGCTTTACCGGCACCCATCGCAAGGATAACAGTTGCTGCACCTGTCACAGCGTCACCACCGGCATAAACACCTTCTTTGGAAGTTGCACCAGTCTCTTCTTCCGCAATAATGCATTTTCTGCGGTTGATATCAAGACCTTTTGTAGTGGATGAGATCAGAGGGTTTGGAGAAGTACCAAGTGACATGATCACAGTATCTGCCTCGATCTCATATTCAGAGCCCGGAATCTCAACCGGACTTCTTCTTCCGGAAGCATCCGGTTCGCCAAGTTCCATTTTGATCACTTTTGCACCCTTTACACAACCGTTTTCATCCACTAATAATTCGGTTGGATTCTGGAGAAGATCAAAGATGATACCCTCCTCTTTTGCGTGGTGTACTTCCTCTTTACGTGCCGGAAGTTCTTCCTCACCACGACGATATACGATATGTACCTCTGCGCCCAATCTTCTTGCTGTTCTTGCAGCGTCCATTGCCACGTTACCACCGCCGACTACAATAACTTTCTTACCAGCTTTGATCGGCGTATCGTAATTGTCTAAGAACGCTTTCATAAGGTTATTTCTTGTTAAGAACTCATTGGCTGAGAATACACCCATTGCCTGTTCGCCCGGAATACCCATAAATCTTGGGAGTCCTGCACCGGATCCAATGAATACTGCCTCAAAGCCCTCGTTGTCCATCAACTCATCAATTGTTACGGATTTACCGATGACAACGTTGGTCTCGATCTTAACCCCCAATGCTTTCACGTTTTCCACTTCAGCGGCAACCACTTTCTGCTTTGGAAGACGGAATTCAGGGATACCGTAAACTAACACACCGCCTGCCTGATGCAATGCTTCGAAAATCGTCACATCATAACCAAGCTTTGCAAGATCTCCTGCACAGGTAAGACCTGCCGGGCCTGAGCCGATCACTGCTACTTTATGTCCATTTAACTTTTCTGCCTTTTTCGGTTTAATACCATGTTCTCTTGCCCAGTCCGCAACAAAACGCTCTAATTTACCAATCGCTACAGGCTCTCCTTTGATTCCACGGATACATTTTCCCTCGCACTGTGTCTCCTGTGGACATACACGGCCACAGACTGCCGGAAGTGCGGAAGACTCGCTGATCACATGGTAAGCAGCCTCAAAATTACCTTCTTTGACTTCTGCGATAAATCCCGGAATATTGATGGATACCGGACATCCTTTCATACACTGTGCATTTTTACAATTTAAGCAGCGGGCAGCTTCTGCCATTGCCTCTTCTTCGTTATATCCCAAACATACTTCTTCAAAGTTCGCTGCACGAACGGCTGGCTCCTGCTCACGAACCGGAACTCTAGTTAATACGTCCATTTTTTCCTCCTGATTCTATGTAACTGACCAGACAGTTTTCTCTCTGATCTGCAAAATTTCTGATTTTTAACTGTTACAATTGCCACATCCGCCGTGATGTGTTGCACCTTCCTGTAATTTCAACATTGCTCTTCCCTCTTCGGTCTTGTACTGAGCCTGTCTTCTCATCGCCTGATCAAAATCAACCAGATGTCCGTCGAACTCCGGTCCGTCTACACATGCAAATTTCACTTCATCGCCGACAACCAGACGACATGCACCACACATTCCGGTTCCGTCTACCATGATCGGATTCATGGAAACAACCGTTGGAATTCCTAATTCTTTTGTCAATTTGCAGACAAATTTCATCATGATCATTGGTCCGATTGCCACACAGTGGTCATAACGGTTACCATTATCCCAGAGTTCCTGCAGCTGTGCAGTACCGGTTCCCTTGAAACCGTACGAGCCATCATCCGTTGTCACATAAAGGTTTGTGGCAACTTTTTTCATCTCATCCTCTAAGATCAGTAAATCTTTGTTACGGGAACCCATGATAACATCACAGTCAACGCCGTGCTCATGCAGCCATTTTACCTGAGGATAAACCGGAGCTGTACCAACACCACCTGCAACAAATAAAATTTTCTTTTTCTTTAATTCTTCAATATCTTCATGAATCAGATCAGATGGACATCCCAGAGGTCCAACAAAATCTTCAAAAGCATCCCCTTCCTGTAAGCTTACCATACGCTCTGTGGAAGCTCCTACGGTCTGGAATACGATTGTGATTGTTCCCTCTTCTCTGTTGTAATCACAGATGGTAAGTGGAATACGTTCACCCTCCTCATCAATTTTTACAATAACAAACTGTCCCGGTTCGCAATACTGCGCAACACGAGGAGCCTTGACATCCATAAGATAGATCTTGTCTGCCAGTTTTTCTCTTCTAACGATTGGATACATGTTTTTCCTCCTTGTATATACTCACTGCCTTTTTCATCTCTGTAATCGTTTTTCTTAATCACGAATCTCCTATGAAAATATACATTTTTTTAGCATTACTTTATATAATAAAGGAAAAGCCGTTAGATTTCAACGGCTTTTCCCTTGTTTTATTGCTTTTTCATATAATTGAAACATACTAATTATTTATAGCTTCTATTCTTACTACACCACTATTATGCCTCCACTTTGGAAAACAGAATTCTGTCATTATCCAATGCCTTTCCGGCACGGACTGCAAACTGCTCTAACAGATCATCCACTGACATCTTTTCCCGTTCTTCCCCGGAAACATCCAGCACAATATTTCCCGAATCCATCATGAGGGTACGGTTTCCAAGTTCAAGCGCCTGATGCATGTTGTGCGTGACCATAAGGCAGGTGATGTTCTGCTCTGACACTATCTTTTTTGTGAGGTTCAGTACTTTCTCTGCGGTGGCAGGGTCTAAAGCTGCGGTATGCTCATCCAGCAGCAAAATCTTAGGAGTCACCATCGTTGCCATCAAAAGTGTGAGTGCCTGACGCTGTCCACCGGACAAAAGTCCGACCGGCTGCTTCATACGGTCTTCTAACCCCATGTCAAGCAGTGCGAGCTGCTCTCTGAATTTTTTCTTGTCCGCTGCCTTGATGCGGCTGAAATAAGCATTTTTTGAAGTTGTAGTACGAAGATAAGCAAGTGCCATATTTTCCTCAATCGTCATATGCGGTGCCGTTCCCTTTAAAGGGTCCTGAAACAGATGACCGATCACTTTGCTTCTGATATGTTCTTTCTGATACGTGATATCCTCGCCGTCTAACATGATCAGACCTTTATCTGCGAAAAATGCTCCTGTTATCGCATTAAAAAGAGTGGATTTTCCTGCTCCGTTGCTTCCTACGATCGTTGCAAAATCCCCCGGTTTTAAGATAAGGTTTAAATCCTTTAATGCACATTTTTCATTGACAGTTCCCGGATTAAAAGTTTTGCTGACATCGCGCATCACAAGCATTGCGTTCTTCTCTGCCATTATCTTTCTCCTCCTTCGCTGTCATTTTTCCTCATTTCCTGAATGTATATCTGGTTCTGTGCCTTTGCCGCACGTTTCTGTCTGTAAAAATTCATCTGCTTTTTCAGATACGGGAATGCGATCGCCACAGCTACGATAATGGATGACACAAGTTTTAAGCACTCTGCCGGAACATTCAGTCTTAATGCAACTGCCACGATAAAACGATACAGGCAGCTTCCTAATATAACACCGATCACACGCTGTAACATGCCGCCTTTTCCTATGATAGATTCTCCGATGATCAGGCTGGCAAGTGCAATCGTTACCATTCCGGTTCCAAGATTGATATCACAGGATTTCTGATACTGCGCAAGCAGTCCGCCGGAGAGACCGGTCAGGGCATTGGCAACACAAAGTCCGATCGTGATCATGGCACTTGTATTAATGCTGGAAGCTCTTACCATATCCGGATTATCTCCGGTTGCGCGGATGGAAAGTCCAAGCCTTGTATTTAAAAAGAAAGAGATCAGCACTCCTACAATGATAACGATCAGTGCAGCCACGATCAGTTTATACCACGTTCCACCGATCGCTGTTTTTGCCCAGGTAAAAACGGATTCACAGTTGAATAAGTTCATGTTGGAAGCGAATCCCATTACTGCAATATTAATTGTATAGAGTCCGGTATTCACAATGATTCCTGCAAGAATGGACTGGATTCCCATTTTTGTCTGTAAGAATGCGGTCACAAAACCGGAGCAGACACCTGCTGCCATCGCTGCAAATAATGCTAAGATTGGATGACCGGATAATGTCATGGATGCGCACACGGCACATCCTAAAGTAAAGCATCCGTCTGTGGAAAGATCCGCAATATTTAAAATGCTGAAGGATATGAATAATGCCAGTGCGACCAATGCATAGATAAAACCAAGTTCTAATGCACTTTGTACAATTGATAATGTAATAATGGAACCCATACTTTAATTAAACTCCTCTGCTGTTACTGTTTCGATCAATTCAGAACACATATCTTTAAATACAGAATAATCGATTCCGAGCTTTTCTGCAATCTCTGTATTTACGGTTACGATACCACTGTCTAATGTTTCTACTGCGGTTGCTGCTGGATCTGCGCCGTTTGCAAGAATGTCAACTACCATGTCTGCTGTCTTTGTTCCAAGTGTCTCATAGTTGACACCATATCCTAAGAAGGCACCGTTTAATGCAAAGGAATCTGCACTTGTGTAGTGAGGGATACCTGCATCTGCAAATTTTTCAAAAATTGCAAGTTCTGCTGTCATTACGGTATTGTCCTGTGGAGTGAAGACTGCATCTACTTTTTCAGCTACAAGAGAATCGGCTGCTGCCTGGATCTCTCCGGTTGTTGTTCCTGTTTTTTCTACATAAGAAATTCCTTTTTCATCGCAGTAAGCTTTTGCTGCCTCGATCGCACTTGTGGATGAATCCTGGCTCTTATCGTATAATAATCCGATTTTTGCTGTATCCGGATTGGCTGCTACAATGAAGTCCATAATCTGCGCCACATCGATTGCATCGGATGTTCCTGTGATATTTGCCCCCGGAGCCTCTGTACTTGCTACAAGTCCTGCGCCGACCGGATCAGATACTGCGGAAAATACTACCGGAATCTGATTATCTTCGGTTGCATTCTGCATGATCATTGCTGCCGGCGTTGCAATCGGAATGATCACATCGACGCCCTCTGCCACAAGATCTGCTGCGATCTGGTTCAGGGTAGAGGAATCTGCCTGACCATTATAGGTGTAATCTGCATAATCAAATGTCACACCAAGTTCTGCTCCTTTTGCATCCAGCTCTGCTTCAATTGCTTTCTCGATCTGGTTTAAGGATGCATCATCTACATACTGTACGATTCCAACTTTGTACACGGTTTTGTCTGCAGTATTCTGTGCAGTGTCCTTTGCGGAATCGGCTGCGTCTGCACTGCTCTCTGTTGTGTTCGTGCTGTTTCCTGCATTGGATGTGTCTGTGCTGTTTCCGCATCCACCGATCATTGTTGCTGCCATTGCCATTGTCAATACTGCTGCCATCATTTTTCTCTTCATCATTTTTTCCTCCAAATTTTAAGAATGTTTTTTGAAAGAAATCCGTTTTGAAAGTTATAAGAATCATGTATTGCGGTTTTGTTTGCAAGTATAAAAAGAATCTCGCCTGCGAGATTCTCCGCCTGCGGCGGGTCGCAATATGCGACATGTTTCTTATCCGCCGCAGTGCGATCCTCACGGA
>OOCR01000777.1_pt1 | contig 21393 bp, 12 predicted proteins | sample 1671491 | NCBI WGS metagenome assembly OOCR01 (sample SAMN06348162, study PRJEB24527) | human gut metagenome | biome: human gut; feature: ankylosing spondylitis patient; material: feces | host: Homo sapiens | place: China | collected 2015-10
AAAACGAAAGCTCGGCAAGGGCAGCTCCCCACCAAAGGACGAGATACCGCCTAAGGGAGCAAGGTCGCCCGGCAAGCCGTAGGATGCCGCACTCACCGGAGTCACTCGTAGACGGAAGGGACGTGCGGCATTTTCCTTTTCCACTCAGCCGACGTTCGGACGTCCCCAACGCAGAAAGCCCCGCCGAAGAAGCGGGGCTTCGTGCTTTCGGACGCGGGCTCGGATTCCAAGCCTCACGCCACGTTGATGCGTTCCGCTTCCCGCCCGTCGTAGCCGTACCGTCGACGGTTCGCGAGGATCATGAAGGCGGACAAAACGAAGGCTGCGGCTTCCGCCCCCGGGGCCGAGAGCCAGAGGCCGATCTCGCCGAAGAGCTTCGGGAAAACGAGGATCGCGCCCGTCACGAAAAGGAACGTGTGGCTGAAGGAGACGACGGTCGCGCGCCGTCCGTCACCGAAGGCCGTAAAAAGATAGGCCGCAAAGAGGTTCGGCCCCGTGAACAAAAGCGAGAGCGCGTAAAGCGGGAAGTAGTCAGCGACGAGCGACGCGACGTGCGGCGAATTGTCGACGAAGGCCGCGAGCACGTCGTCCGCGAAGAAGTACGAAAGCGCGTAGGCCGAAAGCGAAAAGACCGCAAGGAGCACGAACGCTTCGTTCAAAACGCGCTTCAGGCGCGACCAGTTGCGGTTTCCGTAGTTGTAGCCGATGACGGGCGAAACCGCCTCCGAGAGCCCGTAGAAAATGGCGTTGAAGACGTAGCTCGCATACATCGCGACCGTGAGGGCCGCCACGCCGTCGACGCCGAGCGACTTCTGGAAGGCGGAATTGAATAGGAAAAGCGTCACGGCGTGCGAGAGGTACGCGACCATCTCCGAAACCCCGCTCGTCGCGGCGTTTTTCACGGCCTGCCACTCGGGGATGCGGAAGGAGAAGCGCAGCGCCGCGTTTTTTCTGCGGAAGAAGTACCAGGCGCACGCCACGCATACCATCCACGAAATCGAGGTGGCCCACGCGGCTCCGGTCATTCCGAAGCCCATCGGTCCCATGAAGAGGATGTCGAGCACGACGTTCGTGACGCCCGATGCGATCGAAACCGCGAGCCCTACCTTCGGGAACCCCGCCGTTGTGAAGAATGTTTGCGCGGCGACGTTCACGAGGAGCGCGGGCATCGTTGCGAGCGCCACGTACTGGTAGGCTTCGGCATAAGGCGCCTCTTCGGGGCCGATTTCAAGAAAGACGAGGAGTTGGTCGAGAAAGACCCATCCGAGAAAACCCAGCAACGCACCGAGAATCGCTTCCGCGATGAAGATCGAACTGAGCGCGCGTTCGGCCCCTTCCTTGTCGCCCGCACCAAGACGTCGCGCGATGACGGAGGCTCCGCCCGCGGAAAGCATGATCCCGAAGGCCATGAGAACGCTCGACAAAGGCCAGACGAGGTTGAGCGCAGCGAGCGCGTTCGTGCCGAGGTAGTGGCTGATGAGCGCGCCGTCCGCCACCATGTAGCTCATGATGAATAGCGACATCCCCATGCGCGGGAGCGCGAAACGAAAGAGCTCCCAAGTCGTGAAGTCGCGACCGAGGCGCCGTGCGGTTTCACTCACGAGCGGACCTCCCGAAGGACGGCGTGCGGGGAGAGGTATGAAGGTATTGCTGTCGTGTTCATGACGGCATTTGCCTGCTTTTCAGACGTATCGTCCGCCGTATTATTGCCGTGCCCGTGTCCGAACGCAAACAGACCGCTTGCCCGAAACGCCGAAAATCGAGCCTGTTTTGCGCTTTTCGAGGTTGCGAGGATTCATCCGCTCTTCCCCGACTAACCGCGACGCCATAATCCGGGGAATCAAAACGGTGCCGGAGCCCTGCCTTGTCACCCTCTTCCGCCCCTCCGTCACCTCGCCGGCCGACCTTCCCTCTTCTTGCCTTTATCCGTACGCCCTCTTTTTTCGGCTTTTCCGGGTAAAAGAAATCCCGCTCGTAGCGTGAGCGGGATGGAAGGTATTGTGAGACGGTTCGATGCCTGAAGCTTTTCGCACTCGTCTTATCTGTTTTTCGGAACGCCCCGGGCGCCCTTGATCGCCCGGGGGTTCCCCGCTTCGCGGATTCGTCGTCAAGACGTTACGAAGCGGCAAGCGCTTCCGCGTGCAGATCCTGGAGATCGTAGACGTCCCCCTTGCGACCCGCGCGGATGCCTTCGGCGGCGGCAAGGCCGCCTGCCATCGTCGTGTAGTACGTCACCTGTTCGGCAAGGCACGTACGGCGGATGGCGGCCGCGTCGTCGAGTTCGCTTTCGTGTTCCGCGACCGACATCACGACGAGACTGATCTCGTGGTTCTTGATGAGGTCGATCACGTTCGGGCGCCCTTCGTGCACGCGGCTCACGCTTCGGCAGGGAATGCCCGCGGAGAGGATGACTTTCGCGGTACCTTCGGTGGCGATCAGTTCGAACCCGGCGTGTGCGAGCTCGTGCGCGCACACGATGGCCTTCGTCTTGTCGGAGTTGCGCACCGAGATGAAGCACGTGCCGCTTTCGGGAAGGCTCGAGGCGGCGGCCACCTGGCTCTTGCGGAGCGCCTCCGCAAAGGTGCGGCCGACACCCATCACTTCGCCCGTCGAACGCATTTCCGGCCCCAAGACGGGGTCGACGCCGAGGAACTTCGCAAACGGGAACACCGCTTCCTTGACGCAATAGTAAGGCGGCGCCTTTTCGAGCGTTTCGACGTCAAATCCCTGCGCGGCAAGCGTTTCGCCCGCCATCGCACGTACGGCGATCTTCGCCAGGGGGCGCCCCGTCGCCTTCGAAACGAAGGGGACCGTACGCGAGGCGCGGGGATTCACTTCGAGGACGTAAATGTCGGGGTTCGCGGCGTGCGGATTTTGGATCGCAAACTGCACGTTCATGAGACCGACGACTCCGAGGGCCTTCGCCATGGCGCGCGTCTGGCGGCGGATTTCGGCGACGACCTCGTCCGAAAGACTGTAGGGCGGGAGCGAACACGCGGAGTCGCCGGAATGGACGCCCGCCTGTTCGATGTGTTCCATCACGCCCGCAACGGCGACGCTCTCCCCGTCGCAGACGGCATCGACGTCGAGTTCGATTGCGTCGTCGAGGAACCGGTCGAGAAGCACCGGGCTTTCGGGGCTCACCTTCACGGCCTTCGTCATGTAGAGTTCGAGGCGCTCCGGCGTATGCACGATTTCCATTGCGCGGCCGCCCAAGACGTAGCTCGGACGCACGACGAGGGGATAGCCGATTTCGGCCGCCTTCTCAAGCGCCTCCGCTTCCGTGCGGGCCGTGCGGTTGGGCGGCTGCTTGAGGCCCAATTCGTTGATGAGGGCCTGGAAGCGTTCGCGGTCTTCGGCGCGGTCGATCGCATCCGGGGACGTACCGATCACGGGGACTCCGGCCTTTTCCAGCGCGCGGCAGATCTTGAGCGGCGTCTGACCGCCGTACTGCACGATCACGCCGTCGGGCTTTTCAACGTCGCAAATCGCGAGCACGTCTTCGAGCGTCACCGGTTCGAAGTAGAGGCGGTCCGAGGTGTCGTAGTCGGTCGAGACGGTTTCCGGGTTGCAGTTCACCATGATGGTTTCCCAGCCGTCTTCGCGAAGGGCCATCGCGGCGTGCACGCAGCAGTAGTCGAATTCGATCCCCTGACCGATGCGGTTGGGACCGCCGCCGAGCACCATGACCTTCTTCTTCGCGGTCGGATTCGCTTCGTTGGCGTCCGTCGAACCGTACGTCGAATAGAGGTATGCGGTCGTCGTTGAGAATTCCGCTGCACAGGTGTCGACGCGCTTGTAGACGGGGAGAATTCCGTGCGCGTGACGCAGAGCCCGCACGTCGGATTCATCGGCGTTCACGAGCGCGGCGATACGCTTGTCGGAAAAGCCGAGCGCTTTCAGGTGCTTCAAGTCCGACGCATCGAGTTCCGTCAGAGCGTGACCCTTCACGGCCGTTTCCGTTTCGACGATTTCGGCGATTTCGCGCAGGAACCAGGGGTCGATCTTCGTGTGGCGGTGGATTTCGTCCAGGGACATGCCGAGGCGCATCGCGTCCGCGACGTAGAAAATACGTTCGGGTCCGGGAACCGTAAGTTCGCGAACGAGCTTCGAGGTGTCGGTCGTGACGGGCGTGAGACCGTCTTTACCCGTTTCCAGACCGCGCAGCGCCTTTTGCAGGGATTCCGCAAAGCTCCGACCGATCGCCATCACTTCGCCCACGGACTTCATCTGGGTCGTAAGGCGGTCGTCGGCGGCGGGGAACTTTTCAAAGGCAAAGCGCGGGCATTTCGTGACGACGTAGTCGATCGAGGGTTCGAACGAGGCCGGGGTCTTTCCGCCCGTCATGTCGTTCTTCAATTCGTCGAGCGTGTAGCCGACGGCGAGCTTTGCCGCGATCTTCGCGATCGGGAAACCGGTCGCCTTCGAAGCAAGGGCCGAGGAGCGCGAGACGCGGGGATTCATTTCGATCACGATCATGCGCCCGGTCTTCGGGTCGAGCGCGAACTGAACGTTCGAGCCCCCGGTGTCCACGCCGATCACGCGCAAAACGGCCATCGACGCGTCGCGCATCGCCTGATATTCGCGGTCCGTGAGGGTTTGAGCGGGCGCCACCGTGATGGAGTCCCCGGTGTGAACGCCCATCGGGTCGAAGTTTTCGATGGAGCACACGATGATCGTGTTGTCCGCCTTGTCGCGGACCACTTCCATTTCGAATTCCTTCCAGCCGAGGAGCGACTCTTCGATGAGGACTTCGTGCGTGGGCGAGAGTTCCAGACCGCGCGAGACGATTTCGTCGAATTCGGCCGTGTTGTAGGCGATGCCGCCCCCGGAACCGCCGAGCGTGAAGGACGGACGAATGACGGCGGGAAAGCCCGTCGTCTTGAGAATGGCCTTCGCTTCGGCGAGCGTGTGCGCAACGCCCGAGCGTGCCGATTCGAGGCCGATCGAGGTCATCAGTTCTTTGAAGCGTTCGCGGTCTTCGGCCTTGTCGATCGCTTCCGGGGTGGCGCCGATCAATTCCACGTCGTATTTGTCGAGCACCCCTTCGCGCACGAGATCCATGGCGCAGTTCAAGGCCGTCTGACCGCCCATCGTCGGGAGAATCGCGTCGGGGCGTTCCTTTTCGAGGATGCGTTCGAGCGTCTGCCACGTGATCGGCTCGATGTAGGTCGCATCCGCCGTCTGCGGATCCGTCATGATGGTGGCGGGGTTCGAATTGACGAGAATCGTGCGGTAGCCTTCTTCGCGCAATACGCGGCAGGCCTGAACGCCCGAGTAGTCGAATTCGCAAGCCTGACCGATGACGATCGGACCCGCACCGATGATGAGAATGGAATGAATGTCTGTACGTTTGGGCATGATGTGTCCTTGTCGGTCGGGGTCAGTTCGCGGCGGAGGCCTTCTTGGCGGCCATCAGTTCGACAAAGTGCGCGAAAAGGGGCGAGATGTCGTGCGGACCGGGGCTCGCTTCGGGGTGGCCCTGGAAGCAGAAGGCGGGCGCGTCCGTGAGTTCGAATCCCTGAAGCGATCCGTCGAAAAGCGACCGGTGCGTCACGACGGCATTCTCGGGGAGCGTCTCGGCGTCGACCGCAAACCCGTGATTCTGGCTCGTGATGTAGACGCGGTGCGTGCGCACGTCTTCGACGGGGTGGTTTCCGCCGTGGTGACCGAACTTCATCTTGAGGGTCTTCGCTCCGACCGCAAGGCCCATGATCTGGTGCCCGAGGCAGATGCCGAAGAGCGGCACCTTGGCGGCGATCGCCTTCTTCGCGACCTCGATCGCGTACGTGCAGGGCGCGGGGTCCCCCGGGCCGTTCGAGAGGAAGATCCCGTCGGGATTCATGGCCATTGCGTCTTCAAAGCTCGTGCGCGCCGGAACGACCGTCACTTTCACGCCCGCAGCCGCGAGCATGCGCAGAATGTTCTTCTTGATCCCGAAGTCGTAGGCGACGACGTGATAGGGCTGCTCCGCAGGCGTCACAAAGCCCGCGGCCCGCTCGGCGGTCGCATTTTTCCACGCCCCTTCGGTCCATTCGTAGGGGGCCTTCGTCGTAACGACGCTTGCGAGGTCCTGCCCCACCATCTGCCCCCAGGAAGCGGCGGCCGTCTTCGCCTTTTCGAGATCGGCCTCGGTCAATTCGCCCTTTTCCGCGGCGACGATCGCGCCCGGCTGCGCCCCCGTCGAGCGCAGGTGCATCGTGAGCGCACGCGTATCGATGTCCGTGATCGCGACGATCCCTTCCTCGCGCAGGACGTCGACCAAGGCGCGCTCGCTGCGCGCATTCGACGGAACTTCCGTCATGCGGTTCACGATCAAACCCGCAGCCGCGATCGCGCGACTTTCCATGTCTTCGGCATTCCAGCCGGTGTTACCCACGTGCGCCACGGTAAGCGTCACAAGTTGGCCCGTATAGGACGGATCCGTCAGGATTTCCTGGTAACCCGTCATCGACGTATTGAAAACGGTCTCACCCGAGGCCAATCCCGGAGCGCCCGCAGAGCGCCCCCGAAAGATCCGTCCGTCCGAGAGTACCAGTGCCGCTTCGGGCCGTTTGTGCGTAAGAAGTGCCACGTTGTTCTCCTTCGTTTGTAATTCGGATCGTGCCGAAAAACTCTGTCTTTCGACGTCAAAGTTTTGTCATTCTATGTAAGTTCTTCAGGGAATCCGTCGAACCGATTAAGGAGAACACCCAAGAGGCTTTGCGCCTCTTCGTGAGAAAAAATGGTTCTTCGAACCCCTAAAATTGTCGGCAAATACTCGTCCGAATGGCATTTCCGGTCGAATCCGCAGGGGCTTTTCGAGTTGCGTTCAGAGGTCGTTCGGAGCTCGTTTCGCCATCGGACCGTATCCCGAGACGACGTTCGAAATCTCTTCTCCGAGGCTCGTGCGATGCGGTACTGCGAATCGTTTACGGCATCCTTCCAAGAAGTTACCCGAATGCCTCCGGGACGCTTCGGTCCGCGTTGAGTTCGACTACGTCGCCTTTCACGGGTTCTTCCACGATGCACTGCAATGTCTTAGATTCGCCTTGTTTTCAGATCGGACGGGACTCTCGCGATCATACGTTCTCCGCGGAAGCGGCTCCCGAACGCATTTTTCGGCCTACCCCCTCCCCCCCCCCCCTCCCCACCCTGTTGCCTGACGCGCGCCCGAAACGAGCTTCGGTCGGCATTTTGACGTCCGGACGGGAAGCGTCACCGCGGCCCTCGCAATATCCGTCACGGGAGTCCGAGTATCCCTTCACATCCCGAAGTATGGAACGAGGATCCATGTCGTCGGAATCGAAGCAAGGCTTTCAACGAAACCCCATTCTGTCGACAAATAAGTCCTCCGAGTCGACCGACGAAGCCTACGAATTTCAACAAATTCGGCAACTAATATCCACTCTCTATCCTTTGCCGAATAGACACAAGAAAGAATCAGATTCGAAATCTTTTTGTGAATTCGGGTCGCCGCCGTTGGTATTTCCGATCGTATAGTTAACTCGCAGGCCGACAAAACAACGGGTCCGCCCAAACGCTACGGCATGTGTTTTTAAGGTTGGTATTTGTCATAAGGAGTTTCACAATGAAAGCCGCCTTTTCGTCTCGGACCGTTCTGAGCGGTCTCCTCGCTCTCGCTCTCTCGGGTTCCGTCTTTGCCGCCGACCCCTGGAAGGTCGCCACCGAGGGCACGTTCCCTCCGTTTGAGTTCTACGACTCGAAGACGGGCGAAATTCAGGGTTTCGAGGTCGACCTCGTTCGCGAGATGGCCAAGATCATGGGGCGCGACCTTCAGCTCTCCACGATGGGTTTTGACGCCATTTTGCCCGCGGTGCTCGCGGGGACGATCGATTCGGGTGCCGCGGGCTTCTCGATCACGCCCGAACGCCAGAAGCGCGTCCTCTTCACGGATCCCTTCTACACGTCGGGTCTCACGATCGTCGTGAAAAAGGGTGAAAAGGACATCAAGAGCTTTGCGGACCTGAAGGGTAAACGCATTTCCGTGCAGATCGGGTCGACGAGCATGGCCGCCGCGAAGAAGATCGAGGATGCCAAGATTTCGACCTTCAACAGCGCCGGCGACGCCATCCTCAACATGCTCGCCGGCAACGCCGACGCCGTCATCAACGACAAGCCCGTCACGGACTACATCCTCGCGCAGAATGCTTCGATCGCCTCGCAGACCGAACATCTCCCCGAAATGGCAACGGCCGATCACTTCGCCATGATCGCAGCGAAGAAGGATGCGAAGCTGATCGAAGAGATGAACGCCGCCCTGAAGACTCTGAAGGAAAACGGCACGTACGACAAGCTTCACGTGAAGTGGTTCGGCAAGTCCGCCGACCTCACGAAGTAACAAAAAATCAAAAGGCGACCTCCGGTCGCTTCCCCGCCGGAATCCGTCCGGCGGATTTTTCTTTTTTCAGGATCGGACGCGGGATCGAGGTCGCCCCCTTTCGCCCTTCCCGCACCGCGCGGCTCCCAAGCGGCGGCAATGTTGGCGAACCCCTGTTTTCCCGCTCCGGGTTACTGAATCGTGAGGAATCTGTTCGGCAACTCTTGCTCGTCTTCGACCCAATAAACATCCCTCTGTTCGAGGAATCATGAGGAGGAACCGTGACAGCTGAAAAAGTGCCCGAGCGGGTTTTGGCGAAGTTCAAGAGATGAGGTTTCACCCGTTGCGAAATCGTCGGCAGTTGGGAGGGTTTTGTTGTTTGGGGCCCGTTGCCCGATCCAGTCATCGGCTTGCCGTGCACGGGTGCTCCGTTTTTCGTGATCGACGACGGCGAACGAGCGAGAGGTTCAAGCTCCGACGAGGGATTCGAACTACTTGACCATGTCCGCAGCCGGAGGGAAGCGTCCCGATCATGGAAGCGACGAGCTCGGGAATCTCCGTCGAATCCACGTATGTTTCCGCGCACTGCGGCGGGCAGATCGTTTCCGACTCCGACAAAACCGCGTCTGCAGCTCGAGTTTGAACGTCGACCGAGACGCAGATGCCGGAGAGCTCGCCCCGGGACCTCCGGTATTTCCGCGAGATCGGCAACGCAATATTCGCGCGATCACCAATGTGAGAGTTGCATTAAAAAGGTTGTTTACTTTCGGGAGGGGTCGATTTTGTCCGGTTCGCTTCGTAAAATCAAATTAAAAGTCGGCTTCCGACCGTCTCTTCGAAGGAGGTGCCTTATGCTTTTCCGATCGAAACTTCGGGCTTCCGTTCGTTCTTGCGACTCGTTGAACGTGTATCCGCTCACTCGCGTGGCGGCTGCGGTTGCCGCGCTCGTCGTCGCCTACGCGGAACCGGCTGGGGCGGCGGTCTTCACGACCGGTATTACCGGGAGTGAAACGGGTTACGAATCCGTTCGCGCCGCGGCCGAGGACGGCACCATCGTCTATAACTTCGCTGACGGCGACCGGATCGAACTTTCCAACCCGAGCGTGGATTCTTCGGTTGACGCGTCGAATGGTACTCGCCTTGAACTCAACGGCTCCCTCGGAATCCGCCATGTGCGCCGCGCGCCTCGGGCTTTCGATTCGTCGTACGGCCTTTTTGCAGAGGGAATCGGCTCTTCCATCGTAACGGACGACCTTACGCTCGACATGCGCCACGAAGCTTACGTCGGAGCGCCCATCTCCTTCATTGCCTACGCGACCGGTATTTACACAGACGGCGGATCCGTTGCAGCCGGGAATATCGACGGCACGATTTGCGTAGCGGCGGACCGTTCTGCCGGAGACGGTTTCGCGACGGTGAACGCACTGAGTGTTGTGAACGACGGACGACTCGTCGTCGACGGGGATGCCGACTTCGTGCTTTCCGCTTCGGCTTCGGCGGGGCAAGCGTCGATTACGGGTCTTTCTCTGAATCGCTCTTCCTACGACGCGCGGAATTACGCCTCCATCGGGGGCCTCCTCCGTGTAACCGGAAGTGCGGTGATCGGTGAGGGGGATTACTCGAGCTTCAGTGATGCCGATGCCGCCGGAATTTTGGTTAACTCGAGCGGGGAGATGCTCGTCGGGCGTTTGGAGACCGATCTCAAGGCCGTCACCGAGGCCCGGGTCGGTCAAGCGGAGGCCACCGGCATCGGCGTTTCGGCCCTCTCCGATGAGGGAATGCTCGTTCAGGTCGGCTCGGCGGACATCCGAGTTTCGGCCCGAAGTTCCGGAGGCGGTAAATCGGCCGCATTCGGCATTACGTCGAATTCCGGTGCGGTCGTTCGTATCGGCGACAGTGCAATTTCCGTGACGGCCGTTTCGGAAAGCTCGGCGAAGGCCTACGGCCTCTATACCAACGCGGGTACGATCGATCTCACGAGCGGTTTCGTCACGATAACGGTTCTCGGCGAATCGACGGGCTCGGCTAGGGTCGACGGGGTTTTAGTCGATAGCGGCACCGTTCGGATCGGCTCCGGAGACATCTCGGCCGTTGCTCTCGCGGGTGAGAACGGTACGTCGCGGGCGCTGGTCGCTCAGTACGGCACCACGATCGACTACGCCGGCGGGCATCTTTCGGCTACTTCCGACGGATGGCAGGCCGTGGGTCTCTATGCCGACGGCGGAACGATCCGCACCGGCAGCTTCACGGCTGAAATCGGCAACATGCAAGCGGGTGAAAATCGTACGAATACGCCGCGAACCGTCGGGATGTGGCTCAGTGATCATGATTCGTCCGTTACCGTTGAAGGCGACGCCGATTTTACGATGACTTCCTCGGGGAGTCGCGACCTCCTGATGTCGACGGGTGTGGCCTTGGGCGGAGAGGTGATTGACGAATTCCATAAGCTGACCGTCACCGGAGAGCTTTCCGTCAAGTCCGCCGTCACGCCTCTCGACGACGCGGTGCCCGACGCGTGGATTTTCTCTCGGGGCCTGTACGTCGATTCCGGAGTCGCCGTCGACATCGGTTCGATGCGGCTCGACCTTTCGGCTGCGGCCCGTGCCCCCGAACAGTACGCCGAGACGACGGGCATCGACTGCTGGTCCGAAAACGGCTTGTCGAAGATTCGCATCGGCGACGTCGACATTCGGCTTTCGAGCATCGGCGAGAACGGTGCCGAAACCGGGAGTTACGGGATCTATGCCACGGCCTTGGCCGACGTCGAACTCGGCGCAGGCGACATCCGTACCTTCGCTTCGTCCGACGGCATAGCTTATGCCGTCGCCATCGACTCGGAGGGCGGACGAGTCACGAAGGGAGCAGGTACGCTTGCGGCCGTCTCGGACGGCGAGGCGTACGGCATCTATGCGGCAAAGGGCGGCTCCGTCACCTATGCCGGCGGAACGGTTTCCGTCGAAAGCTACGGGACGGCGGCGCCCGGTTCAAGTGGTACTCTGCGAGCTGCGGGCATTCTCGGGCTCGAAGGTTCGACCGTTACGCTCACGGGTTCGACGTCGATTGATGTTCGGGGTCCGAATGCCGCGGCCGCAATGCTTGAAGGGTCGACGCTCACGGTGGCAGGCGACCTCACGGCCGCCTCTTCGGGTGTCGGTCTTTCCATGGATCCGACTTCAACGCTCGTTGTTGCCGAAACGGGCTCCGTCACCTTCGACTCGGTTTCAAGCTCCGGCACCACCCGCCTTGCGGCGGGCTCGAGCCTTACCGTAACGGGTGAAAGCGACGTCGCGGCCAACACGCTCGGTTCGATCGAAGCGACGAACGCCCGCATCAATGTGGGCGCCGGCAGCTATGCGGTGACGTCCCTTTCGGGTACCGGAAACACGCTCCGATTCACGAATCTCGCGGACAATACGGGGGTCGTGTTCGACGCCCCCGTCACGGATCTTTCCCTGGCCGCAGCCGGCACCGCGAACGACCAATTCGCTTCGCCCGACGATGCGGCTCGGGCGGTGCTTGAAGCCGTCACCTTCACCGATCCCGCGACGACGCTCGGTGTGACCGACCTCGTCGTGGAGGAAGGGGCCGTCAACGACGGCCTCACGGCCCGCGTCGGTGAAGACGGGACCCTCTCGAACGTTCGCGTAACGGAAAACACGAAGCTCTCGGCGCTCGGTTCGCTCACTCTGCTCGGCGCTTTCCAATGGCGTCACGACATGACGGACCTCTCGCGTCGCGCGGGCGAATTGCGTGACGCACCTCAAGGGGTCGGGACTTGGGTTCGCGCCTACGGGACGAATCTCTCCTACGGCGGCGTCGACAATACCAACTCGTCGATTCAGGTCGGTGCGGACACGGACGCGGGCGGCGGTTGGAAGCTCGGTGCGGCCTTCTCCTACACCGACGTTTCGAGCGATCTGGCGGGCGGCTCCGCCGAGTCTGACGCCTACGGTTTGGCGCTTTACGGCACGTACTTGAAGGAGAACGGCGCCTTCGTCGACCTCATCGCCAAGATGAGTCGCCTCGAATCCGACTTTACGATCCGCGAAATGACGGGCTCGATCGACAACAACGCCTGGAGCGTGAGCGTCGAAGCGGGTCACCGTTTTGCGTTTGCCGATCGGGCTTTCGTCGAGCCGCAGATCGCCCTCACCTACGGACGCGTGTCGGGCGACGACTTCGTGACCGGAAACGGCGTTCGGGTACAACAGGACGACTTCACGTCGCTCGTCGGTCGTGCGGGCGCTCGGGCGGGCTTTTTCCTTCCCGAGAAGAAGGGAACGCTCTACGCCCGCTTCTCGGTCCTCAACGACTTCGAAGGGGAACTCGACACCCTGGCCTCCACGGGGAACGCACGAAAAGCCGTGCACGACGACATCGGCGGGACGTGGGTCGAATACGGGGTCGGGGCGAACTTCAACTTCACGCCTTCGACCTACGGCTACGTCGACTTCGAGCGGACGTCGGGCGGAGAGGTCGATGAAGACCTCCGTTGGAACGCGGGGGTGCGGTTCGTCTTCTGAGGTTCACGAAAATCCGTAATCCCGAGTGTTCCCGAATCTTCCCCCGTTCCCAGAACACTCGGATTTTCATAGTAAGAACGTTTACGAAATGAGACGGTCGGATGCGTAAAGTGCGATCAACGGAGCTCTCCGACCGTCTCTCCGAAAAAGGGTCTCTCTTATGTGTTCCCGTCTGAAACTTCAGGATTCCGTTCGTTCATTCGGCACGTTTGCCGCGTGCCCGCTTACCCGCGTAGCGGCAGCGGTTGCGACGCTCGTCGTCGCCTACGCGCAGCCCGCTGCAGCGGCCGCCGTCTTCAACACCCCGCTGACTACCGATGAGATCGCCTACGAATCCGTCCGAACCGTGAACGACGACGGTACGATCGTTTTTCATTTCACCGAGGGCGATGTCATTCAACTTCCCGATCTCGACCTTTTCGAAGGCCCGGCCGTATACGTCAATCCTCGGTCGAGCGTTGCCCTTGAGGGGCCCCTTCGGGTCGTCAACCATCAAAGCGCGGATTGGCCGTGGGGCTCAAGTTACGGCGTCCGAGTCATGGGTGTCGAGTCGTCGCTTGTTTCGGATGATCTGACGCTCGATGTTTACGTCGAAAACTTCGGCGATTGGGCCGAGTTCGGCTCCGAAGCCGCGGGTGTCGACGTCAGCTTGGGTTCGGCCACGACGGGCAATATTCAAGGCACCATTCGTGCCGTGGCGGACCGCAGCGACGCTCGGGGCAACGTGCTTGCCAAAGGTTTGATCGTATCCGCCGACGGGCGGATCATCGTTGACGGAGATGCGTATTTCGACCTCACGGCTTCGACATCGGCGAAAAAAGCATTCGTATCCGGGCTCTACGTCATACCCTATGGTGATGACGACCCCGATTATGCTGCCGTTCGAGGACTTCTCCGTGTTACGGGCGGTGCTACCGTCGAGGCGGACAATACCGTGCCGGGTGCCAGAGCCGATGCTTACGGCATTGCTGCTCTGGACTATTCCGAAGTGAACGTCGGTCGTTTGGAAGCGGACCTCTACGCTTCGGTCGAATCACAAACCGGTGAAGCGCAGGCGATCGGTATCATGGCCTGGTCGCAAGTAGGCGTTCCCCTCGTTAACGTGGGATCGGCCGACATACGACTCACGGCCGAGAGTTTGAACGAAGGCGTTTCCTCCGCTTACGGCGTGACGGCCAACGACGGAGGCCGCATTCGCTTGGGTGCGAGTACGTTCGACGTGACGGCGCTTTCGGAAAGTCCGGCTTACGCCTACGGTGTATATAGCTCTGCGGGCACGGTCGAAATCGAGAGCGGAAGCATCAAGGTCGTCTCCGAGGGCCGTGATCTCGTCGGTGAGGCGGTCGGTTTCGAGGCGCTTGAGGGCGCCTTGATCCGCAGCGGGTCGATTTCGATCGACGTGCAAAGTCCCTCGTACGACGCACTGGGTATTCGGATCGGCGATGCGAATTCCCGAGTCGAGCTTTCGGGCGATGTTGCAGTACGTGCCCAATCGGGAGCCGATGCTTACGGGATCGTGACCCACTCGGGCGGCGCACTCGTCATGCGGGACGGACGGAATCTTTCCGTTTCCGTTACGGGCGCCCAATACACAACCGGCATTCACAATACCACCCGAAACGGCGCATTCGGCACCGTCGACATCGATGCACCGGTGACGATCGACGTCCAAGGCGAGAGGTTTGTTGTCGGCATTGCCAATACTCCCAAAATGAGCGATTCGGATTTCGTTGCGGGCGAAAACGACGGCATCTTTCTGAGGGGCCCCACCACCGTCAATGTCCGTGCGAGCGGAGAAGGTGCGTCGGCAATCGGCTTCGAGGTCGAGAACGTAGTCTCCGAAACAGGCAAACGCCTGACCGCATCCGAAGTGTTCGTGCGTGACTTGACGCTCACGGTGACGGCCGACAACGGTGCTTCCGCAATGGGCGTCCTGGGTTTGGGCGGAAGTCTCATAACGTTCTCGGGGACCAACTCGATCACGATCAACGCCCCCGACGCTACGGCCATCTACCTGTCGAACACCCCCGTGGACGGGCAAGGGGGGGACCGCCTTACGGTCGACGGCAGCCTCGACGTTCGGGCCGCTTCGGGGATTATCATGGACGCGGGGGCCGAACTCGTCCTCACCGAAGGCTCGAGTGCGAGCTTTCCCGACATGCTGAGTTCGGGGACCGTCTCGCTTTCGAAGGGCTCAACCCTTTCCGTGGTGGGGCGCCCCAACCGGTATACCTCGTTCGGCACGATTCGAGCGACGAACGCCCTCATCAACATCGGTGCGGGTTTCTATGACCTGGATTCACTCAAGGGCGAGGGGAACACGCTGCGTTTCACGAACCTTGCGGACAACTCGGGCGTCACGTTCGCTTCGCCCCTCGCCGATTTTTCCTTGGCCGCAGCCGGCACCGCGAACGACCAATTCGCTTCGCCCGACGATGCGGCTCGGGCGGTGCTTGAAGCCGTCACCTTCACCGATCCCGCGACGACGCTCGGTGTGACCGACCTCGTCGTGGAGGAAGGGGCCGTCAACGACGGCCTCACGGCCCGCGTCGGTGAAGACGGGACCCTCTCGAACGTTCGCGTAACGGAAAACACGAAGCTCTCGGCGCTCGGTTCGCTCACTCTGCTCGGCGCTTTCCAATGGCGTCACGACATGACGGACCTCTCGCGTCGCGCGGGCGAATTGCGTGACGCACCTCAAGGGGTCGGGACTTGGGTTCGCGCCTACGGGACGAATCTCTCCTACGGCGGCGTCGACAATACCAACTCGTCGATTCAGGTCGGTGCGGACACGGACGCGGGCGGCGGTTGGAAGCTCGGTGCGGCCTTCTCCTACACCGACGTTTCGAGCGATCTGGCGGGCGGCTCCGCCGAGTCTGACGCCTACGGTTTGGCGCTTTACGGCACGTACTTGAAGGAGAACGGCGCCTTCGTCGACCTCATCGCCAAGATGAGTCGCCTCGAATCCGACTTTACGATCCGCGAAATGACGGGCTCGATCGACAACAACGCCTGGAGCGTGAGCGTCGAAGCGGGTCACCGTTTTGCGTTTGCCGATCGGGCTTTCGTCGAGCCGCAGATCGCCCTCACCTACGGACGCGTGTCGGGCGACGACTTCGTGACCGGAAACGGCGTTCGGGTACAACAGGACGACTTCACGTCGCTCGTCGGTCGTGCGGGCGCTCGGGCGGGCTTTTTCCTTCCCGAGAAGAAGGGAACGCTCTACGCCCGCTTCTCGGTCCTCAACGACTTCGAAGGGGAACTCGACACCCTGGCCTCCACGGGGAACGCACGAAAAGCCGTGCACGACGACATCGGCGGGACGTGGGTCGAATACGGGGTCGGGGCGAACTTCAACTTCACGCCTTCGACCTACGGCTACGTCGACTTCGAACGCACCTCGGGGGGCGAAGTGAGCGAAGACTGGCGCTGGAACGCAGGCATCAAGTACGTTTTCTGAGCGAACGTCGCAGTCCGGAGCTCGGCTTACCGAGTTTCGGACGGCATCGGCGACGAGAGTCGTCCGCAACGTCCTCTGCCCGAGCGTCGGTGACACTCGGGTAAATCCCGTCGCGCGTTCGCCGACGTTCGGCCGAGAATGACTCGAATACCCCGGTGCCCGACGGCTCGGTTGCGCGTTTTGTCGCGCAATGCGTCCGACCGGGCATCGCTTGACAATCGGGAGGAATTTCACCATGGCCAAACATTCCATCCGCATTTTGCGTGCCACCGCGCTCGCGCTTGCTCTCTGCGGCACAGCATTCGCCGCTCCGGTCACGACCGAAGGGACGGGCGTCGGGAAGCACGGCGACGTCACGGTCGCCGTCACCTTCGACGGCGGAAAAATAACGGCAATCGACGTCAAGTCTTCGCTTGAGAACCCCATTCTCGCCAAAGGGGTCTTCACGGATATGAAGGACGCCATGGTTCGCTACAACAGTGCGGACGTTGACGTCGTGGCGGGTGCCACGCTTTCTTCCGAGGCGTTGCGCACCGCCGTGAAGGCCGCCGCCGAAAAAGCAGGAGTTGCACTCTCCGGTCCCGTCGTCGTCGCGAAGCGTACGCCCAAGATTCCCGAAAAGAACATCTACGACGTCGTGGTTGTGGGGTCGGGCGGTGCGGGTTTTTCCGCCGCGATTACCGCGCACGATGCCGGTGCGAGCGTCGTGATTCTTGAGAAGATGCCCACCGTGGGCGGAAACTCCCTCATTTCCGGTGCGGAAATGGCGGCCGCGGGCTCCTGGGTGCAACAGAAACTGGGCATCAAAGACTCGGTCGAGCAGCACTTTCAGGACACCATGAAGGGCGGTGACAATCTCGGCGACCCGGCCGTCGTGCGCACGATGGTCGAAGGGGCGCTGCCCGCCGCGCTCTGGTGCCGTGACGAAATCGGCGTCGAATTCGTCGAAGACAACCTCTTCCATTTCGGCGGCCACTCCGTGAAGCGCTCCCTCATCCCGAAGGGTGCCACGGGCTCCGAATTCATCTCGAAATTCATGGCTGCGGCTGAAAAGCGCAACATCCCGATCGTCACGGGTATGAAGGCCGAAGAACTCCTTCGCGATGCCGACGGACGCGTTACGGGTGTTCGTGCCGTCATGGACGGGAAGGATTATGTCTTTGAGGCGCGCCGCGGCACGGTGCTCGCTACGGGCGGCTTTGCCGCGAACGTCGACATGCGCACGAAGGCGAACCCCTTCTACGGCGCGGGTTTCAAGACCACGAACATGCCGGGTGCTCAGGGTGACGGCATCGTCATGGCGGAGAAAATCGGCGCCGCGGTTGCCAACATGGACCAGATCCAGACCTATCCGATGTGCGATCCGGTCTCGGGCGCGATCGAACTGATCGACGACGCGCGCTTCGAAGGGGCGATTCTCATCAATCAGGAAGGTCGACGCTTTGTCGAAGAGCTCGAACGCCGCGACGTCATGAGCAAGGCGATTCTCGCGCAGACCGGTCAGTACTGCTACGCCCTTTTCAACCAGAAGGTCGAAGATCGCGCGCACGCCGTACAGAACCACCAGGACGAGGTCGCGGTCTTCAGTCGGACGGGCATCCTCTACAAGGGTGAAACCCTGAAGGACGTTGCCGACCATTTCAAGATTCCGCTTGACGCCTTGGAAGACACTGTCAAGAAGGTCTCTTCCTACGCGAAGACCGGGAAGGACCTCGACTTCAACTATCGCGGCAAATTCGAAGACCTCACGACGGGGCCCTACTGGATTTACCGCGGTGTTCCGTCCGTTCACCACACGATGGGCGGTCTGAAGATCAATCCGAAGGCTCAGGTCCTGGACTCGAACGGCAAGCCTATTGAAGGTCTCTGGGCCGCGGGCGAGGTGACGGGCGTCACGCACGGCTCGAACCGCCTCGGCTCCAACGCCTACGCCGACATCATCGTCTTCGGACGCATAGCCGGTGAGGAAGCCGCGAAGGCCGTAGCGAAGTAACACTGCTCGCTTGGGAAAAACGCCGCAGGTCGTTGTCCGGATCTGCGGCGTTTCTTTTTCTACTCGCCCTGTGTATTTCAGCTTTGATTCTGCCCTTCAACATAAGTTGGAGAGTCAGTTTTTTCATGATTGCAAACGCTGAAAAATCAGTAACCTATGGGCCTCCGGGATCAGAGGATTTCGCCCTTGGCAGGCCTATCTAAAGAAGGCTTCCCAGGGTAAATTGAGTTCTTGATATTGTCCGTAATTCTCTCGAATACGTTCTCCGTATGGATTTTGTATGCTTCATACGCTCTCTTCTTGAACGACATCCGTTTTTCATTAAAATACTTGTAAATACAAGAAAAGAATATGATTAGCCCTGAGCGTCCGTCTCCCGTCGCTTGCGGTTGCCCGAGCGTTATGACGGTTCCCTATCGTACGTCCGGAGTTCCTCTTTGCAATCGAAATAGTCGAATGGAGTTACGTATTTTTTCTTCGCTCATTAGAGCTATTCTCATATCGCTACCTTATCCTCTTGGGATAAGCCGGACTTGAAAGTGCATCGCGCGATGACCTGAGGATGGAAACACCTTCCCGAACACATCGGGTATGTATCCGAGTTCGACGTCTTTCGCCGAATGGGGATGGGTCCTTTTGCTCTCTCTATTCTCCGATCCCTGCAGATCGTCGAGGTTTGATCCGATGATCAAGGCCGTCCAAGTTCGCCCGTTCTCACTTCTACCGACGGAGCCGTCGGCCGGTCCCGCGCCTACCCCGTGTCGCTTCCCCTCCTCAGCTTTCTCCTCTCCTACGTCTACCGCAAGCCTCCGGAGCCTAGCAACCTTATCCTTTTTTGAGCGTGAAAGTTCGGTAAGCAACAAAAATGTTGATTTAATAGTTTTTGTGACTGAGACACTTTTCAAGTTTCAGCAACCGTTCATCGCTCCACGACGTTGTTCTTCTTTACCGTGTCGAAGTCGATTTATACCGCCCCATGTTAACGTTCCTGTAATCGCATTGTTATCTCGGCATTCTCCGGCTCTTTCTTCCGGGCGACGATCCTCCCCCTTGCACTGCTCGGCAGTTTGTTTGCAAGACGATCGTTCGATCGTGAAAAACGGTATGACAACAAAAATGTTGTTACGCGATTCTTCACGACATATACATGCTCACAATCGAACGTTGCGGGCGGCGCGCTTCTGCGTTTCGTCGTCGCGACGGTCGTAACGGGTGGTGGTTTGAATGTTGGCGTGCCCCATCATGTTCTTGATCGTCACGATGTCAACCTTGTCGTCGAGGAGTCGCGTCGCGAAGGTGCGGCGCAGATCGTGAGGCGTGGTACGCTCGTCGATGCCGGCCGCGTCAAGGCGGTTCTTCAAAATGAGCCCGACGCTTCGCGGGTCGAGCGCCGTCGCGAGGCTTAATTCCCCGTTCTTGCGGATCCGTCCGAACATCCGCCCGGGCGCCTTTCCGCGGAAACCGTCGATCCAAGCGTCGAGCGCTTCCGCCACTTCTCCGGGAAGATAGACCGTCCGTTCCTTGTCGCCCTTACCAATCAGGGTCAGCGCCCCGTCTTTTCTGTCGTAGTCCTCGAAACGGAGATCCGGAATTTCCCCGCGGCGCAGACCGCAACCCAACATCAGAAGCAGCATCGCCCGATCGCGCACCGTACGAATATCGGTTTCTTCGAGCGCGCGAATGAGTTTTCCGCTCTCGCGGTAGGAAAGCGATCGCCCCGCCATTTCGCGTGAAGCTCGAACACCCTTCACGGCCGAGATTTCGAGAAACGTCTCGTAGGGAATGCGCTTCGAGAGCCAGGCCGCTTTTGCAACGCCTTTGATCGCCGACAAGTAGCAATTGATGCAGGTCCCCTGTCGTCCGCGCGGTTCCCCGTCCGCACGGGGGCGTCCGCCCTCTTGCGCGAGTTTTGTCAGAATCCCGATCACATAGTCCGCCCGCAACTCCTGCCAGGGGCAGTCGTAGATGTCGGTCCAACCGAGAAGTCGAGCGACGACGTTCAACTTCGAGGTCATCGAAACACGGGAGTTCCGGGAATGAAGTCCCGCAAGATAGACGAGTGCGGGATTGCTCGCGGGCTGGCGAACGTCGGTCGAAAGAGTGAACGGAGCGTTCTCGGCGAGGACGACGGGGACGGCGGTCATATCGAGGTTCCTCGAGGGGTCGGGGATGGAGTTCCGAGAAGCAGTCGAGCCGAAGTTCGAGGTCTCTCCTTCGAGCGCGCTTGAAAGGTAGGTCCGGATCGATTACTTCCTAGAAGCATCATTCTATCACGTTACAGTGATTATAAGGTTTTAAGACCCGATTTCGGCGGTTTTGTGCTTTTGGTGCTTTGAGGTACACTTCTGCGGTCGGCTTCCGGTCGTTCCCTCGGCCGCGGCGCCTTCCGCCCCCTTTTCCGTCGAGACGATCGCCTGCCTCTTCGGGACCTCTTCTCATACCCATCACCCTCGAATTTCCGTCCGAAATAAATACATACGAATAGTATGGATAAGTCGCATTTGCAGATTCTCCGACACCCATCCTATCGACGGCAAATAAAGTAAGCCTTCTATTTGCGTCTATGTATACAAGTATTTTCGGTGTAACGGTCGGGGATTGCGGACCGACCGGAGAGTGTCGCTCCGCCTTGATCGAAAATCGACCCGCCGTGCGTCGCGAAGCTCGTCCGCGTTCTCGTTCCCGAACGACTTTCTCCGCAGCCCGAGCTTTCCGATCGTCTTGACCGGGCTCGGTCCGGATCTCCGTCCTTTTCCTCATTCGGGTTTCGCTTTTCACCCGACATGCCCCTCGGGGTGTCCCTTCGTAAGGGGTCCGAATCAAAAATCGCAGAAATCCCTTAATATGTGGCACGTATGTGCGAAAATTAGGGAATTGCATTTGATTTTGTAACTCAGAATCAAATCTGACATAATGAATCTGTGGCATGGACGCCGAGCATTCGTAGAACGGATTCCCGATGTCGATGCGTACCTATCGTCAATCACCCCTGCCTGAAGGCAGAGGCTTGAAGAAGCCTGATTGACCAGCCTCAGTGATCCGAAAGGAGAACTACGTTGCAGTTAGGTTACAAGACCCGCCCCGGGGTGCTTCCTCA
>OOCR01000778.1_pt1 | contig 21312 bp, 20 predicted proteins | sample 1671491 | NCBI WGS metagenome assembly OOCR01 (sample SAMN06348162, study PRJEB24527) | human gut metagenome | biome: human gut; feature: ankylosing spondylitis patient; material: feces | host: Homo sapiens | place: China | collected 2015-10
TGTTATGCCCTTCTAGGGCTTACTCAAGCCACCGGCTCAGCCGGTGGTTTTGACTCACAGCGGGATTTGCAGCGGAGGCGACCGCCGCCTGCGGCGGGAACAGAGAGCCGAGGCTGGGGCAGCGGTCAGCAAGACGCGAATGCCGCTCAAGGCATGAAGCGGATGCTGGGCAACCGCAACCCGGTACAGGGCGGCCCTGCCGCAGGCGGGGCAATCAAAAGCCCAGTGGGCTTTTGATTAGTGCGAGGGTCCCACCCGGTAGGAATGTCTACAGGGGTGCATGCTGCAGGAGCAGCGGGATTTGAACAGGACGGCGGCATAATCGTCCTTCAGGTAAGGGTAACCGACCGTTTTGGAGAGGAAACCGGTGCCGCCGCCAAGGATGAGATGCGGGGTGTCCGGAATGTTTGCGACGGGGTGGCCCTGCGGGAAGTGCGACAGGAAGGCATCCTGATAAAAGCGGCTGAACTCGGCGATGGCTTCCAGCAGGGAAAAGGCGTCGGCCTGCTGCAGGTACTCGCTGACGCAGGCCGCCAGAGCCGCCGTCAGCTTGAGCTGGTCGTAGAGGGAAATGTCCCGGTCCTCTTCCCGCGCGGTGCTGGCAGGCAGGGCGCTGCACGGGGATTCCAGCAGGCCCAGCAGCGCGTTTGCCTGCGCCGGGCTGAACTGTTCTATTTAGAAAAATTTGATTCCCTTGACCAGCTGGAAAAGGCTATTGTTGAGTACATCGACTATTACAACAATCGCCGAATCAAATTAAAACTAAACGGCCTGAGCCCTGTGCAGTACAGGATTCAGACCGTTGGGGCCGCTTAATTTGATTTTTGTCTAACTTTTGGGGTTCATTTCAAAAAGTATGCCGCTTTTTTGTGGTGCGAACCGCGCAGGAGGTGCGCGTGAAAAACATGAAATTTTGAGATCTTGCACCGAAAATTCCAACTGCGGCTGCTCCGGCGGGTCTGGCCGCTGGGGGTGCTGCTGGCGACGCTCCTGCTGGCAGTGCCGGCGTGCTGGGGCATGTGGAGCAGCCGGGTGTATCTGACCGCAGCGGCACCCCTGCAGACGCAGGCAGAAACGACGGCACAGCTTCACGAAAAGAAATTCCTGCCCGGCTTTGCGGAGGATGCCTGGGAAACGGCGTCTCTGGACAGCAAGACCGAACTGGCAAAGCAGCTGGCCGCCTATGAGCTTGCCATGCTGGGGGTGCCGGACGGGACAGAGATCACGGTCCAGCCGCTCGACGAGGACCGGTTGGGCTACTACAGCGCTGCTTCCCGGCAGATCGTGTTCTCCCGGTCTGTGCTGGAAAGCGGGAGTGCGCAGGAGACCATGGACACCATCGCCCACGAGGCATTTCATGTACAGCAGGCTTATGTGGTGGAAAACATCGACTGGGACGATGCCGCGACCCAGGCGGCCTACTACGACCAGGCCAGACGATGGCTGCGGAACTATCAGAATGGGTACGTCTCGGGCGAGGAGGACATCCTGAGCTATTACTTCCAGCCGGTGGAGGTCGATGCCAGAGCCTATGCAGCAGAAGAGACCGAGCGCCTGCAGGGGCTGATCGACAAAGAGCTGCAGAAAGAGACCTGACAAGAAAAGCAGAGCGTCCCGCAGAAGGGGAGCGCTCTGCTTTTTCAATATTCCCGAAACGCCGGTTCTGCGGTATAATGGAGCCGGATGGACCGGCCTGCCGTGTCGGACGCGGACCGGAAACGAAAGGAGCTCTTGTTTATGGAAAAAACGCTGCGCAGCTGCGCGGATCAGATCGTGGAAGCCAGCATCCGGGCGGTTCTGCCGGACGAGGCCGTCCGCCGTGCGCTGAAGGATTTTCACCCGGAAGGGCGCACGGTGCTGGTGGCCGCCGGAAAAGCCGCATGGCAGATGGCACATGCTGCCGTTGCCGTGCTGGGGCATGTGGACGGCGGTGTGGTTGTGACCAAATACGACCATATAAAAGGGAAGATTCCCGGTGTGACCTGCTGCGAGGCAGGCCACCCGGTGCCGGACGCCAACAGCTTTGCCGCCACCCAGAAGGCGCTGGAGCTGGTGCAGGGCCTGCAGCCAGAGGACACGGTGCTGTTCCTGCTTTCCGGCGGCGGAAGTGCGCTGTTTGAAAAGCCGCTCATCCCTGCAGAGGAGCTGCAGGACATGACGTCCCAGCTGCTGGCCAGCGGCGCGGACATCGTGGAGATGAACACCATCCGCAAGCGTCTGTCCGGCGTCAAGGGCGGGCGGTTCGCGCAGGCTTGCGTCCCGGCACAGGTGTTCAGCATCGTCCTCAGCGACATTCTGGGCGACCCGCTGGATATGATCGCCAGCGGCCCGGCGGTGCCGGACACCTCCACCTGCGGGCAGGCGATCGCCATTGCTGAGAAATACCACCTGCGCCTGTCGACCGCGGCACAGGAGCTGCTGCGGCAGGAGACCCCCAAGGCTCTGACCAACGTGACCACCCGCATCACCGGCAGTGTGCGGGAGCTGTGCACGGCGGCCGCTGCGGCCTGCCGTGCACTGGGGTATGAGCCGGTGCTTCTCACCGACCGGCTCTGCTGCGAGGCGCGGGAGGCGGGCAGCTTCCTTGGTTCGGTGGTCCGCACCCATGCGGGCGGAGGCCGGAAGCTGGCTTACATTGCAGGCGGCGAGACCGTGGTGCACCTGACCGGCAAGGGCCTGGGCGGGCGCAACCAGGAGCTGGCCCTTGCGGCGGCTCCTGCACTGGCCGGGCTGAAACACTGCTGTGTGTTCTCGGTGGGCAGCGACGGCACCGACGGTCCCACCGATGCCGCTGGCGGCTATGCGGACGGCGAGACGGAAGCCGCCCTTCGCGTAGCCGGGCGGGACGTGTACCGCACCCTCGCCGACAACGACGCCTACCATGCTTTGCAGGCGGTGGGCGGGCTCATCCGCACGGGCGCTACCGGCACGAACGTCAACGACGTGGCCGTGGCGCTGGTGGAGTGAACACCGGGGTCACGCCTGGTTCCGCAGGGGCAGCTCCGGCAGAGGTGCTCCTCCATGCAGGGAACATCATACAGACCGCCCGGCTGCATGCAGGGCCCCTTTGCCGAGGGCAAAAACGACTTCTTCAACACGCCGCTGCTCAAGGAGATCGGTGCCAAGCGCGCAGAGCAGGCCCGGCAGTAAGCCCGCTGAACATTCCCGCATGAAACAAGCCGCCCGGTTCCGTAACAGGAGCCGGGCGGCTTGTTGTCATTTCTGTTTGCGTTTTCTGCCGGAGACCAGCAGGCCGATGAGCAAAAGCAGCAGCAGCGGCACGGCCAGCAGCGGCGCAATGAGGATGGGCTCAATGCGGGTGGCGTCAGCCGAAACGCGGATGCGCTTGAGGTTCTCCGGGGCGGTGACACGGTGGCCGCGCACCAGCAGCCGGTGGGTGTTGATGCCATAGGGGGTGCAGGTCATCAGGGTGACGTAGTCCTTGCCGTCCACCACTTTCAGTTCGTCCACCTCGGTGGGCAGCACGATGGAGATCTTGTCCACCTCGTAGGTCAGCTCCCGGTCCAGCACGGTGATGGTGAAGGTGTCGCCCACCTCCAGTCGGTCCAGATGGGTGAACAGCTTGGCGCTGGGCAGGCCGCGGTGGGCCGAGATCACCGCATGGGTGCTCTCGCCGCCCACCGGCAGGCTGGTGCCTTCCAGATGGCCTGCCGCCACCTGCAGCACGGCGTCGCTGGTGCCGTGATAGATGGGTAGCTCCACTCCGATGCGAGGAATGGTGATGTAGCCCATAATGCCGGTGCCGGTCACGTCCAGCGTGGTGCTGTAGGTGGAAAAGCGGTCGGCGTGGTACAGGGCATCCGGGTCGGCGGCGATCTCCTGATTGAAGGCGTCGGCGGCATCAAAATAGGCCGTATAGTCGGCGTCGGACAGGCCGTCCACCTGTTGGGCGTAGCTGTTCACAACCCTGGTCTGGTTGCGCTGGTTGATGTAATCGCTGATGGTAGGGTAGAGCATCACCGCAAGGCCCACAAAGAAAATGAGGACGAGCAGGATGGTGCCGGAGTGCTTTTTCATGGCAAGGCCCTCTGTGCTGTGAAAAAGGAGCGGAGGCGAGTTGGTCGCCCCCGCTCCGGGTGTTTTCAGGGATGGTTGCTTAGTTCTTGTGCTCCATGCGCTTCTTGGTGACCAGCAGCACGACTGCTGCCACCATCAGGCCGCCGCCGATGACATAGAACAGGGTAGTGCCCATACCGCCGGTGCTGGGCAACACAGTGCCGGCATTGTTCTCCACGGCAACACCATGGTTAGCTTCAGACCAGGTGTCGGAAGTCAGCGTGGTGTTGTTGGAGCCGTTGGTCAGGTCAACGGGCTTGCGCTCGGTCAGCATATTGTAGCCGTCGGGTGCCTTGGTCTCTTCCAGCCAGTAGGTGGTCTTGTCCAGACCGGAGATGTGCACCTTGCCGCCCGTCACAGCGATAGTCTCGGTAGCACCGGCCTCGTTGCCGTTGGACACACGGTAACCGCCCGCGACAGGAACGACCTTGATGACGCTGCCGTCGTTCTTTGCATCGTACAGCTTGAACTCTGCACCGTCCAGCAGCTTCTTGTCGCTGCCGTCCACCTTGAGCAGGTCGAACTCGTAGGTGTAAGTGGTGGTCTCACTTTTGACGGTCTGCTTGTTGCCGTAGTGCAGGGTTGCGCTGTTCTTGTTGCCAGCAACAACGGCGTTCTCGTTCAGGGTAGCGGCGTAGGTCACAACGATCGTCTCACCGACCTTGCCTGCAACATAGTTGTCGTCGAAGGTGAGGGTGAAGGTGGTGTTGTTCTTATCGAGCTCAAGGCTGTAATCGCTATTTAGAGTGGCAGTAGCACTGTTGCAAGTGACCGTCAGAGTTTTGCTATCAAAGCTCAGGCCCTTCTCCATGGTATCGGTGACCACATAATTCTGAGCACCGGCTTTCACATTGATCTCGACCTTGTACTCTACGGTATCACCGATCTTGGCGGTGTTTTCGTCCACCCAGTCATTGTTGTGATTTTTGACCTTTTTCTCGATGGTGGGCTTTTCGTTCTTTTCCGTGATGGTGACATTGGGCTTGGTGGTATTCAGGCCGCACAGAGCACCCAGAGAGCTGTCCACCAGATAGTAGCCCAGGTCCAGGTTGGAGAAGATAACATCGCTTCCGGTGCTGGTCTGAGACTCAGCAGCAGTGGAAACCTTGTTTTCGGTAGCCCACTTCAGGGCCAGCTTGGCAAATTCTGCTTTGTCAGAATCCTGGCTCTTTTCGGCCTTCCAAGTGGGGTGGCCGTTGGTCAGGGTGATGTAGTCCTTGCCGGCACCGGTCGAGAAGAAAGTTTTCCAGGCATCCACAACGGTGTAGGAATAGGCGTTGCTGGCGGTGTCGTAGCTGTCCAGGTCAAACAGCTTGTAGATGGTGTAGGTCTCACCACTTACAGTGCCGTCGATGGTGATGGAACCATTGGTGCCGGTGTTGGTCACTGCAAAAGCAGGCACGGCCATAGCCAGCACCAGGGCTGCTGCCAGCAGGGCAGCAAACAGTTTTTTGAACGTCTTTTTCATGAGGGGATGATTCGCTCCTTTCCAGATTGGGGAAATTTATGCACACAACATTGCTTCGGAGGAGGGACGCATTCGCCCGCTCCGCAGGCACGATCTCAGAAAACCGCAAAGCGGTTCAGCGGCCAGATGCGCAGGAATACCCGCCCCACGACCTGGCTTTTTTCCACGCAGCCGATCACGCTGCTGCGGCTGTCGATGGACACCGAGCGGTGGTCGCCCAGCACAAAATACCGGTTCTCCGGCACCTGATAGGGGAACCGGATGTCACATTCGCCCAGTGCCAGCTCGTCCACATAAGGCTCGTCCAGCACAGTGCCGTTCACGGTCACATGGCCGTCCTCGTCCATGGAGATCACGTCACCGGGCTGGCCGATCACACGCTTGAGCAGGAGCTTATTCTGCCAATAAAAGCCGCACAGGTCGCCGGTTTTCATGCTGTCGGACTTGACCAGCAGCAGAATGTCCTTATCTTCCAGCGTGGGGTTCATGCTGTCGCCGGACACCTGCAGCACCGGCAGGAACAGGGTGGCCAGCAGCACGGCCACAGCGGCCACCACCACCAGCGCATAAATGGTGCTGCGCAGTACCCGTCCGTACCGGCTGAGGTAGGCCAGACGGTCGCGCTCGGCCTTTACCTCCTCTGTGGAGGGGATGGCCGTAAATTTGATCCCGGTTGATTTCATTTTACCTTGCCTTCTTCCGGCAGGATATCGGTGTCACAGCGGCTGCGCAGCAGCTCACAGGTGCTCTGCTCAAAAGCAGCCCGCCGTGCCGCGATCTCCTGTTCCGTTTTGGCCCGCAAGGCGGCACAGTCGGCCTCTGTCTGGGCACGCTTGTGCTCTGCTGCCTCGGCCAGGACGTCACATTCCCGCTTGGTCTGTGCCTTCAGCTGTTCCGCCTCGGCCCGGGCCTGTGCAAGGATCTGGTCCGCCTCGGCTTTTGCCTGCGCCTGCAGGGCGTCCCGGTCGACCGACCGCACCGAAGCCAGATAGTCATCGGCGGCTGCCTGCGCAGCCTCAAACACATGGTTCAGTTCCAGAGCGGCCTGTGCAATGGACCCGGCACTGTCCAGATGGATCTGCCGCTGTTCCAGTTTGGCGGTCAGATCTGCATTTTCGGCTTTGAGCTGATCTTCGCTCTGCTTGAGCGCAAAGATGATCTCGACCAGTTCAGTGCGGCGCATATGCCGCAGTTCACGGTCTGCCATAACGGCACCTCCGTATCAAAAGCGTTGCAGGGCCGGTACGGGCCCTGCTGCGCGAAAAAGCGATTTTCGTACAGAAATTCGTCAAAACTCCGAACATCCATATATACAGCATTCTACCAGACAGAATGCAACAAAACCATAACAAAAATGACGTTGCAGTGGGCTTTCAAAAAATATTTTTTGAAAATCGCACACAAAATTCCTCAGATCACGCAAAAAGAGCACCCTGTGCGGAAAACAGGGTGCTCTTTTTACGGCAGAATGTTTACTTCTTGATGAAACCGCCCAGCAGATTGTTCAGCTCAACGACGGACTTGTAGATCACATTGATGTTGTTGATAATGGAGCTTGCACCGGAGAAGATGCGGGCCAGCTGGTTAAAGACCTGACCAACATTCAGGAATGCCTTGTAAGCGTCGCTGTCGGCAATGGTGGCGCCGCCGTCCAGATAGGTCATCTCGTTTTCGTCGATCACGGCATAGCAGGCGGGCAGTTTCATTTCGGTCATCATAAATGGGAATTCCTTTCTTTCGTAAAATCAGTGCATGTTTTTCCAAAATGTAAAAATCAGACGGCGGCCACGACCACCAGCGTGACCAGAATGCCGGCCACCAGCAGGGTGCCCAGATGCTTCTGCAGGGCAGGACCGCCGGTCATGGGCAGGGTAGGGGTCGTGGGCCTGGCGGAGCTGGACTTTGCGGTCCACTGGGCGTAGATGGTGGTGTCACCGGTGAACACGGTAGCGGTGGTGATCCGGCTGCCGCCCACCGGCTCGGTGTACCAGCCGGTGAAGGTGTAACCGTCCATCGTGGGAGACTCCGGCAGGGTGGTCAGTTTGCCGTCCAGATTGGTGGTGACCACCACGGTGGAGCTCACACCGCCGCAGGCGTCCAGACCGATGGTATAAAAGGCGTCCTCTTTATTTCCTGCGGCAAAGGCGGCAGGCACTGCCGCACACAGCAGGCTGAGCAAGACCAGACAGAGTGTCAATGCTCGGAAGATTTTTTTCATAAAATTCCTCACTTTCCCGGGAGTAACCGTGCCCCGCAGCGCTTGCGGTGCCTGCCCGGCGGGGGCGGCATTCCGGCACGGCCTTGAATGGCTGCGCACCCACAGCGTACCACAACCGCAACAGTTTGGCAAGGTTTTTCAGCGAATCCCCAAAAATTTTTCAGGAAAGAAGATCTGCCTCCGCGCGGAAGAAAACATGCCGGTGCCTCTTGTGAAAATCCGGAAAATATGATATACTGTTTTGCACGATGCGCCATCGCCAAGCGGTAAGGCAGGGGACTTTGACTCCCCCATCGTAGGTTCGACTCCTGCTGGCGCAACTGAAAAAGAACCCGCAGGGGGCCTGGGCGACAGGTTCCCTGCGGGTTTTCTTTTTTGTGAAAAGAGGGTGTTTGTGTGAACGAAGAAAATTCTCTGCTGACCGGGGCGGTGCGGCCTGCGCTGCTGCGGTACGCGCTGCCCATTATCCTGAGCATGGTGGCAACACAGTTTTACGCCGTGGCCGATACCATGATCATCGGCCTGCGGCTGGATGCCGATGCGCTGGCGGCAGTGTCCAACGCTTCCACGGTGCTGATGATCTTCCTGTTCATCTCCGGCGGCATGGAGCTGGGCGGCGGTCTGCTGGTGGCGGCGGGCAAGCCCACTGCCACAAAGCATGAGATGACAGAGCTGCTGTACAACCTGCTGTTCGTGGATGAGGTCATCGCCCTGTTGACCACGGCAGTGGGCTTTGTGACCCTGCCTGCGCTGCTGCGGCTGATCAATACGCCTGCGGAGATCCTGGATACCGCTGTGCTCTACGGGCGCATCTATCTGATGGGGCTGCCATTTCTGATGCCCTACGATCTGAGCAAGGAGTGTGTCATGGGATGCGGCGATTCCAAAACGCCGCTCAAGGTCATTGTGGCTACCAGTGCGATGAACATTGTGCTTGACCTTGTTCTGGTGGGGCCCTTCGGGGTAGCCGGTGCAGCGGCTGCCACAGCGGCGGCGCAGGTGGCGGGCGCGGTCTACATGGTGGCATTTCTGCGCCGCACCCAGATGGATGCGGCTTTCTCGCTCCGGATGCTCAAGGCGCGCTATGCCAGGGATATTTTCCGGCTGTCAGCCCCCAACAGTATTCAGCAGGCCAGCGGCACCATCATCACCACGGTCAAACAGGGGCTGCTGGGCGGTCTGGGTGTGGAAGCCATTGCGGGTTTCTCCTGCGCAGGCAAGCTGTCCAGCCTGTTGATGATGCCGGTGTTCGGCTTTGTGCAGTCCACGGTGTTCTTTATTGCGCAAAACACAGCCGCCCTCCAGCCGGGCCGTGTAAAAGAGGGCCTGCGGGAAGGGCGGCGGATCTTGTTGGTGTATTCGCTTGGGGTGATGGCGGTCTGCATCGGTCTGCGGGGGCCGCTGCTCCGGCTCTTTACCACCGACCCGGCAGCAGCCAGCTATGGCTGCACCATGCTGGCCTTTGAGTCGGTGACCTACCTGTTTGTGGCACAGAAGCATCTGTTCGAGGCCCGCCTGCGCGGTGCCCAGAAGATGGGGCTGTATCTGGCCTCCAACCTGGGGCAGATCGCCTTGAACCTGCTGGCCTGTGTGATCCTTGTACCCCGCATTGGTTTTGCAGGCTTCTGGATGTCCAGCTGGATCAGCGCGCCCATCGGAATGCTGCTGGCAGCGGTGCTGGCGAACCTCTCAGGCGCTTCGCACCAGCTTCCCTAATAGAAGAGGTGGCATCCCGCAGGGATGACGGAGAGGCTCAGCCGATCACCTCATACTGAAAATATTCGCACTTGACCTTGCTGCCCACCTCGATCTCGGGCGGCAGCAGGGCCAGCGCAACGGGATTCAGCTCGTCGCTTTCAATGTCGGTGCGGCGCAGGTTGACATAATCGCCGTCAAAGCTGACGACCTCGTAATACCAGGGGCCCATAGGATACCTTCTTTCATTTGAGCTTTTCTTTGAGCTGTCGCTTCTTGGAGCGGCGGCTTTTTTAATGCTTCCGTTTTTTCTTTTCGTCCCAGGCAAAGTACCCGGCGTAGAGCAGGAACACGGGCAGGGCGGCAAGGGTGACAGTCCGGCTCAGGCGGATGCCGTCCGGCTGATAGACAAAGTCGATGGTGACCGTTCCGGCGGGGCAGAGGACGGCCATCAGGCCCTCGTCCACCCGCAGGATCTCGGTCTCCTGCCCGTCCACATAGGCCGTGAAGCCGTCATCGTAGGGCACGGAGAAGAACATCAGGTTGGTCCTGTCCAGCGTGGCCTTGGCGTGGAAGCCTGCACTGTTCATCTCAAAGGTGGTGCAGGCAGAGGCCCGGCGGTCGGCGCAGTCCTGAGTGTAGCGGGTGTAGGTCAGGTCGTTGAGCTCTGCCGTGGGCAGGGGCGTGAGGTACTGCCCGTAGGCCACCGCATCCTCCTCAGTGAGCACCAGTGCCCGCATGAGCAGGTTGGAGCGGGTGGGGGTCACGGTGTCCTCGTACTGGGTCTCGGTGAGATAGTAATCGTAGGTGAAGCCCATGGGAACGTAGTTCTGGTTCTCGTAGAGAACATAGCCGTCCAGGGTGTCGTAATACGTCCAGCCCTCATCGGCCTCAGCGTGGAACTGTTCCTGATGCGCGAGCGTGGTCAGCAGGTATCTGACGCTGAGCAGGCCGCGCAGAGCATAATTGGAGAGTTCGGGCTGACTGCGCACATCCCGCTTGACCCCCAGTGCCGGGTAGAAGCTGAGGATGCTGGGAGCGGCGGTGCTGCCGAAATACTGCAGGCAGCTCTTGTCCAGCCACAGGCCCAGATTGTCGTGGGTCTTGTAGGTGTCAATGCGCCAGTCCCCCTCGGGCAGATCCTCCTTCAGGGCCAGCGCGTTGATATACTGCTCCACAAGGTCACTGTCGGTGTTCCACTGGCCGAACTTGCCAATGCCGATGTGGACGATGCCGAACAGGCAGCTGAATGCCAGCACGCCGGCCAGCAGGCGGCGGGCAAAGACCCTGCGCTGCTGCCAGCGCCTGCAGATGCAATGGTAGACGGCCAGCCCGCCCAGACCAAAGGCAAGCACTGCGCAGTACTGGCCCGGATTCTGCAGCACGCCCAGGCTCCACTCCTTGGTGGCGGCATCCTGCACGGGCACCAGTGCAAAGGCCAGCGTGGCGATCATCACAAAGGCAATGCTCCGGGCGGGGCGGGCGAGGTCGAGGCTGGGGTCCTCCCACGCGCTCACCGTCATGGCCGCAAGGATGAGCACCGGCATGTAGAACCACCGGGCATAGTAGCTGGAATTGAGGGCATAGAACGCGCTGTTCAGGATGGGCACCAGCGCAAATACCATGCAGACGGCAATGATCCGCTTTTTGCTGTCGCCCTGCCGGGCACGCCAGTAGGCCACCACACCGGCCAGACTGCACAGGGGCAGATAGGCTGTCATGCTGGTCCATTTGATGATGCCCTCAGACCAGATGGAGGTCATATAGGGGGAATCCGGGGGCAGCACCCAGCTCAGCAGGATGGCCAGATACTGCTGGGGCTTGGAATAGGTCAGAAAGCCCCAGCCGGAGGAAAGATCGATGGTGCGCGGGTTCTGCAGCACGCTGAGGACAGTGGGCCAGAGCACCACAAAGCCCAGTGCCACGCCCAGCAGGCTCTCAAAGGCCAGCTGACCGAAGAGGCGGGGCGTGAGCCGGAATTCCCCGGCGGAGAGCTTGCAGACGAAGTAGATGACAAGGAAGAGCACCTGCCCCACAAAGAAAAAGTAGTTGTTGAGCAGGTTCACCGCCACCCAGAAGGCGAACCATCCATGGCGGTGCTCGTAAATGGTCTCATCCAGTGCCCAGAGCATCCAGGGGAAGAGGGCCAGCACATCAATGAAGTGGTTGAAGAAGATGTTGTACAGCCCCCAGCCCGAAAAGGCGTAGAGGGCCGCACCCAGCACCGCAAAGTTCGGGTCTTTGACGTAGCGGCGCAGATACAGATACGCGCCGCCGCCCGCCACCGCGAACTTGAGCACCAGCAGCGGCACCATGAGGTAGGGGAGCCAGTTCTGCGGGAAGAGCAGGGAAAACCAGAAGAAGGGGGAGCCGTACAGGTAGAACGAATAGGCGTTCATGGTTCCGCTGCCCAGGTCAGTTGCCCAGGAAAAGGTATTCTTCACGCCTTCGTATCCGGCGGGGTAGCCTGCCCCCTTGAGAAAGCCGTTCATGTAGCGGTAAAAGCTGATCTGCTGGCTGTTGAAATCGCCTGCATAGTGGAAAAAGCCGCCGTCCAGCAGATAGAACGGCAGGAAGATGAGGGCGGCTGTCAGGGCGCAGAGCCCCACGGTGAGCCAGAACTTATCCTGCTTCTGTCCCAGCATCCGGGGCGAAGAATGAAATGCAGTCATGCGTCAGTCCTCTTTTCAGTATCGGAAATTTCCCGCTTACGGGAACGGCACCTCGCGGGTGTCATCGGGGTCCTGCGCGGCCCTGCGCTGCTGCTCGAACACCGCGTCGATGAGGGTGTCGAGGTCAGAAAGGCGGCTCAGCTCACAGCAGTAGCGCCGCAGGCTGGCGGCCCCCTTCAGGCCCTTCATATAGTGCATGGTCTGGGCCCGGGCCTGGGGCATGGCAACGAACTCGCCCTTCTGCTCCACCATCTCCTCCACCTGCCGGCGCAGGGCGTTCATCCGGGCCTGCAGGTTCGGCTCCTTGGGGGCGGGCAGGCCCTCCAGCGCGGCGTTCACCCGCTCAAAGAGCCAGGGGTCGCCCAGAGCGGCCCGGGCGATCATCACGCCGTCGCAGCCGGTCTCCTCCACCATCCGCACAGCATCCTCGGCGGTGCGGATATCGCCATTGCCCAGCACGGGAACATGGACGGCATCCTTCACCGCCGCAATGATGGACGGGTCGATGCCCGGGGTGTACATCTGTTCCCGGGTGCGGGCGTGGACGGCGATGAGCACCGCGCCCGCCTGCTCACAGGCTTTGGCGCACTCCACGGCCGTGACGTGCTCCGCGTCCCAGCCCTTGCGCATCTTCACGGTGACGGGGCGGGAGGTGTTTTTGACCACTTCCTCCACAATGCGGCCGCAGCGGTCGGGGTCAAGCATCAGCTTGCTGCCCGCCCCGCCCGAGACGATCTTGGGGGCAGGACAGCCCATGTTGATGTCCAGAAAATCGAACGCGTACTGTTCCACGGCGGCAGCGGCCTGGCCCATGATCTCGGGCACTTCGCCAAAGATCTGCACGCCGTAGGGGGCACCGTTGGGTTCGGCCTTGAGCAGGCTGACGGTTTTGTGGTCGCCGTATACCAGCGCCCGGCTGGACACCATCTCACTGACGGTAAAACCGGCTCCGTGCTGGGCCATCAGCCGCCGGGCCGGGGCATCGGTAAAGCCCGCCATGGGGCCGAACACTGCCCGGTGGGGCAGGGAGATCTCCCTGATCTTCAAAGGGGTGTTGAAAGGTTCCATGATACTCCTTAGCGCTATCTGATTTAGTTGATAACATGATAAAATTTGGATTATAAGTATACCATATTTCCGGCGGCAGAACAAGAAGCGGAACATCTTTCTTGTCAGCGCGGGATTTTTCCGGTATACTGGGGGACAAAAGGAGGAGCGGCTGGAACACGGCAGCCAGCTGCACAAAAGAGATGGAATACAGAGCATGGAAAAAGCAGAACGGCGCAGGGGAGAGCATCCGCACCTCCCTGCTGGGCTATGGCTGTATGCGGTTCCCCACCACACCGGAGGGAGCCATTGACGAGCCCCGGGCCGAAGCGCTGCTGAACGCCGCGCGGGATGCGGGCGTGAACTATTTTGACACCGCCTACCCCTACCACGGCGGCCAGAGCGAGCCCTTTGTGGGCAGGGTCATTGCAAAGTGGCCCCGGGAGAGCTTTTATCTGGCCACCAAGATGCCGCTGTGGCAGTGCGGGAGCCTGGAGGAGGCCCAGCATATCTTTGAAGAGCAGCTCCGGCGGCTGGGCGTGGAATACATCGATTTCTACCTGCTGCACTCCCTACACGCCGCCCGGTACGACCGGGCCAAGGAAATGGGCATTGTGGACTGGCTGTGGGAGCAGAAAAAGCTGGGCCGCATCCGCAGCTTCGGCTTCTCCTGCCACGACAACGCGGCGGGCCTTGAGCACATCCTGCGGGATCAGCCCTGGGATTTCTGCCAGCTGCAGTATAACTATCTGGACACCGATGACCGTGCCGAGGAGATCTCGGGTGACCGCGGCTATCAGCTGACCGAAGAGCTGAACATCCCCCTCATCATCATGGAGCCCATCAAGGGCGGTACGCTGGCAAACCTGCCCCCGGAGGCCGAAGCACCTCTCAGGGCCCTGCGGCCCGAGGCCTCGGATGCCTCCTGGGCTCTGCGCTGGGTGGGCAGCCACCGGAACGTCCATGTGATCCTCTCGGGCATGAGCGCCGAGGATCAGCTCACGGATAACCTGGCCACCTTTGCCCGCTTTGAGCCGCTGACCGCTGCCGAGACCGCCGCGGTGGAGCAGACCGCCGCCTTCCTGCACAGCCGCATCAAGATCGGCTGCACCGGCTGCCGGTACTGTATGCCCTGCCCCATGGGGGTGGACATCCCGGACAACTTCAGCATCTGGAACAAGCTGGGGATGTTCGGCCAGCCCGAGACCATCAAGCACCAGTGGGAAGCCCGCTTCCCCGATGCCGAAAAGGCCAGCCACTGCGTCCGCTGCGGCAAGTGCGAGGCGGCCTGCCCCCAGCATCTGCCCATCCGCAATGCGCTGGCTCAGCTGCAGCAGGAGCTGGATCAGCTGTAATCTGTATCAGAAAAGCCACCGGCAAAAACCGGTGGCTTTTTTCTCTTATTCGCTCCACTCCATCCCGATCTTATCCAGCATTGCGCGGCGCTCAGGGGTGAGTTTGGGGTCGTGGATGGTATCCCACTCCCGCATCCGGCGGAGCCAGTCGCCCAGGCAGAAGCCGGTTTCGTCGGATTTGTAGTTGGCGGCGGCGTGGAGGTTGCCGTGGGCCTTGTAGTAGGCTTTGGCCTGCTGATAGGCGGTTCCCCACTTGGCATCCCGGGCATCCCACACCATGCCGATGCTGTTCAGCTTTTTGATGTGGGCGGGCGTGACCTGATAGGAATCCGGGCGGTTCTTGCGGGCTGCACGCAGGTTGGAGATCCACACGCCCAGCCGGACACCATCGCTGTCCACATAGCTGGCGGGAACCAGCAGGTGTTTGTATTTGCGGGCGTAACGGGCGGCACTGCGGAAGTTCCGCTCCCAGTTTGCCTCGCGCACGGTGCCATGGTCAGCAGCGGGATCACTGGGGCGGCGCTCGCCCTTGAACAGGGTGCGCAGCAGCTTGCGGCGCTCACTGCTCAGGGCGCTGCTGCCGGAGTTCAGGGCCTGCCGCTGGCGGTTGACCCAGCTGCCCAGCCAAACGCCGTCGGCGGTCTTGTAGACAGAGGGGATCTCCAGATCGCCGTGCTCTGTCTTGTAGGCCAGAGCCAGATCATAGCGCTCCTGCCAGGGGTCATACTTTTCCCACACCATGCCCAGCTTGTCCAGCAGGGCCTTGCGCTCAGGGGTGACCCGGGCGCTGGAGCGGTCCGGGTTCAGGTAGGCATAGCGCTGGCGCGCCACCCACTTGCCCAGCAGCACTCCGTCCGGCGTGACATACTCCGACGGGACGTTCAGGTTGCCGTGCTCATGGTAGTAGGCGGCGGCAACATCGTACAGGAACATCCACTTGCGGTCGTTGCGGTTGGTCCAGTCCATGCCCAGAGCGTCCAGCCGCTCCACCTGCTCCTGAGGCAGCTCGCCTGCCTTGTGAGCGGCGCGCTGGGCCCCCAGCCAGACCCCCAGACCGAAGCCGGAGGGCGTTTCGTACTTGATGGGCACTTCCAGATCACCGTGCTCCAGATAATACTGGGTGGCGGCGGCATAGTTCTGCTCCCACAGGTCGTTAGAGGTGCTCCATACCATGCCGATGGCTTCCAGCCGCTCGATGCGGTTCTGGGTCAGGTTGCCGCCCAGATAGCGCTGGCGGTTGTAGACGATCCATTCGCCCAGTGCAAAATCATTTTTATCGCGGTAGCGCACCGGCACCAGAAGGTCACCGTGCTCGGTGCGGTATTTCTGTGCGGAGGCAAAGCCCTTTTCCCAAGCAGCTTCCAGCCGGTGGTTCCAGCGGATGCCCAGTTTTTCCAGCTTGGCGGCCTGTTCGGCTGTCAGGCGGCCCGGGCGCTGCCCGGCCTGTACCTGCCGCTGGAGCTCGAGCCACTTGCCCACAGGCACGCCGCTGTGGATGGTATAGCTCCGGGGCAGCTCCAGGGTACCCTCTTTGGCAGCGGCATCGGCGGCGGCCTGGCACAGCACCTCCCAGCGGGCCTCCATCTCCCGGCGCAGCTTGCCATACAGGCGGTAGGTCTGCTGCATGGGGCGCTCCTGCCGGAAGCCCGGCGTTTTGCTGCCGGCCCTGGTCATGGCCTCGGTGCAGTCACGCTGCAGGGTGCGGCCGTTGCCCAGCCCCTCGAACTGTGCCACAAGGTCGAACACCGGCACGCTGCGGCTGCCTGCAGCCACCAGCGCGCGGCAGAGCATCTGCTTGAAGGTGGACATCAGGCTGGATTGGCGCACCAGAATGACCCCGGCCAGCCCCTCCAGCGGCTGCTGGACCCCCGGCGCGTTGACGCAGAGCAGGACCTTGGGGCCGGGGGCTGTATCGGAGAGGAAGGTCTCCACGGCGGCAGAATCCGCAAAGCAGGCGTGATCCGCGGCGTAAAACCGGACAGCAGGGTCCACAGTGCGCAGCAGTTGTTCCAGCTCCGTGCCCAGCTTTTCCTGATAGGCGGCGGATTCAAACAGGACCAGATAATGGCCGCTGGTATCGCTGAGCAGGCGGGGAAGCAGAACGGTCAGGTTCTCCACCTGACGCAGAGACCAGCTCAGTTCTTCATATTGAACGCGCAGGGAGGTGTCGCCCTTGGGCATACACAGGTTTTTGATCCGGGCGCGCAGGGTGGCCAGCTCCTCCTCCTGAGGCCAGAGCAGGGCTGCATAAGCTGAGGGCACCGGCATGGTCCCGGCGGCCATGGCCTCGGCCACAGTCATGTGGGAAACGATGCAGTCGGCAAACAGCTCCTGCGCGGCGGCGCAGACGGGGGCACCGTTGGGCACACCCAGCCCCAGCACCTTTGCCTGGGGGCACATCCGCAGCAGCTTCTGTACCGACTGTGCCCAACACACGGCGCTCAACTCATGGTAGCAGTCCAGCACGACGCAGCCGGGTTTCTGCTCCCCCAGCCGCACCCACTGCTCCGGGGTGGCAGCGGCCAGCTTTTCGCAATCACAGAAGCGGACATTGCCGGGCAGGGTGCCGCCGTTGTAGCGTGTCAGCTCTGCCTGCCGCAGGGCCAGACGCTGTGCACCGGCCACCAGCCAGAAAAAGGTGGTCTGGGGGTGAGCCTCCACCACCTTCCAGGCAATACAGCTTTTGCCGGTGCCGGTGGGGTGGAACACGGCGGCCCGGTTCAGGGTCTCCAGAGACTGTACAGCTTTCTGAAAAGCGGCTTCGTTGACGGGATTCAGGGTCATCGACATGGTGATAGTGTCCTCTCCGAGTTGCATGTTTGACATCGTTGGATACAACGAAAATATTTCATAGGATTAGTTTATCGCAAAAAACATTTTTCTGTCAAGCCCTTTGAAGAGAATTTAGGGCAAAACTTGGGAAAAGGATAAAAATAGTGTGGAATCCGTGGCAGAAACTGCGAACTTTGTGCGCAGCAACGGGGATACTGAAAGTGGAAATGCGTCCCGGAGCGGAGAGAAAGTATGACCTATGGCAGGAAGAAGGCTTCTTTTGCCCCGGCAGAGCTGCCCGGGCCGCACCGGGGAGATTTGGGCAGGAAGGCTGCTGCGGGGCATCCAAGAAGCATTTCATCTTTGCGGCCGAAAAAATGAAAAATTCCCTCTTGACTTTATGAAAATAAAGCGTATAATGCAATCAACAAACCGATGAGGCGGAAGAGAACCTGCAAGCGCACTTACAGTGAGCCCGAATGGTGAAAACGGGCAGAGAGCGGGGCAGAGTTCGTGGGCCGCCGAGGGCCGGGCGAACAGGGCAGTGCCTTTAGTAGCTTGGGACGGAAGCCTCCGTTACAGGGCAGGGGAGTGTTGGCTCTCCGTTGAGGGGCTCCTGCAGTTTTCCATGGTGGGAAGACGAGCGGAGCAAGCAAGGTGGCACCGCAGATTCGAATTTCTCGACTCTGTCCTTGTGGTTGAACACACAGGGACGGGGCCGTTTTTATTTTACCCGTTCCGCAGGTGGAGCGGGTTTTATTTTTTGGGCCGCCCGCTCCGGGAAAGGAGCAACCGCTATGAAAACCATGAACATGATCTCCCGCCGCAGCTTCCTGAAGGCTGCCGCCGCAGCCGCTGTCGTATCCGCACTGGGCCTGACCGGCTGCGGCTCCTCCGGCTCTTCTGCCGCAGCAACCAGCACCGCTTCCAGCGCTGCCGGTTCCGCTGCCGCCGCTTCTGAAGCAGGCCAGACCTTTAAGGTGGGCATCGTCAACTATGTGGATCATGCTTCCCTGAACCAGATCGTGGCCTCTGTTGAGAGCCGCCTGGATGAGGTGGGCGCGGAGAAGGGCGTGACCTTCGACTATGCCGATTACTACGCCAACGCCCAGGCTGACCAGTCCAACCTGAACCAGATCGGTGCAGACCTGGTGGCCGACGGGGTGGACGTGATCGTGGCCGTTGCCACCCCCACCGCCGCCACCATGCTGGCCGCTGTGGAAGATACCGACATCCCTGTGGTCTACTCTGCCGTCACCGACCCTGTTTCCGCCGGGTTTGACGGGGAGGAGGGCATCACCGGCACCTCCGATGCCCTGAATACCGAGGCCATTATGAACCTCATCACTGCCATCAACCCCGACATCGACACCATCGGCCTGCTGTACGACCTGAGCCAGGATGCCTCCACCCAGGCCATCGCCGATGCCAAGGCGTTCTGCGACAGCAAGGGCATCAAATACATTGAAAAGAACGGTACCACCACCGCCGAGGTGCAGATGGCTGCTGAGGCCCTTGTGGCCGCCGGTGTCAAGGCAGTGTTCACCCCCACCGACAACACCGTGATGACCGCCGAGCTGTCCATCTATGAGACCTTCCTGGAGGCAGGGATCCAGCACTTCACCGGCGCGGACAGCTTTGCTTTGAACGGTGCCTTTGTGGGCTACGGCGTGGATTACGTCCAGCTGGGCGAGGCCACCGCCGATATGGTGGTGGAGCTGCTCTGCGGCGGCAAGACCCCCGCAGACCTGCCCTACCAGACCTTCGATAACGGCATCGTCACCATCAACACCGAGAGCTGTGAGGCACTGGGCCTTGACCTCGACACCGTTAAGGAAGCCTTCAAGCCCTATTGCACCGAAATTGTGGTAGTGACCACGCAGGAGAATTTCTAAAAAGGAGTACATCAACCATGCTGGCGAGTATCTTTTCGCTCAACGTGATCCAAACGGCGCTGGAGCTGGGCTGCATTTACGGTCTGGTGGCGCTGGCGCTGTTTCTGAGCTATTCGATCCTGAACATTGCCGACCTGTCCACCGATGGCTGCTTCACCCTTGGCTGTGCCGTGGCCTGCCAGGTGGCGCTGACAGGCCACCCCATCCTGGCCCTGTTCGCGGCCATGGCAGCGGGTGTGTGTTCGGGCTTCGTCACCGCCTTTTTGCAGACACGTCTGGGCGTTGAGAGCATCATGGCAGGCATCATCGTGAACACCGGTCTGTACACCATCAATCTGGCGGTCATGGGCTTTTCGTCCACGATGTCCCTGGTCAAGACCGATACGGTATTCTCGCTGGCAAAATCCGCGCTGGCCTTTACGGGCGGCTGGTATAAGCTGGTCATCGCGGCGGCGGTCATTGTACTCGCCTGTGCCGCTATGGTGGGTTTCCTGGGCACCCGGCTGGGCCTTTCCATCCGCGCCACCGGCGACAATGCCGCTATGGTGCGGGCCTCCAGCATCAACCCGGCCTTCACCATCACAGTGGGCCTGTGCATCTCGGGCGCGCTGACCGCCCTTTCCGGCGGCCTGCTGGCCCAGTACCAGAAGAGCAGCGACATCAACGTGGGCACCGGCATGGTGACCATTGCACTGGCTTCCCTTATCATCGGCGAAACGCTGGTGGGCAAGCGCACCATGGTGCGCCGGGTGCTGGGCGTGGTGTTCGGCAGCTGCCTGTATCGCTTTATCGTGGCCGTGGCCCTGCGCTTCAATGTGCCCGCCGCCGCCATGAAGCTGGTGAGCGCCCTCATCGTGGCTGTGGCCATCTCGATGCCCGCCATCCGGGCAAAGTTTGCCTTTGAGCAGCGCAAGCACAATGCCCGGAAGGAGGTGCACTGAGATGGAAATGCTGGAACTGAACAACCTGCACAAGACCTTTAACCCCGGCACCGTCAACGAAAAAGTGGCCCTGAACGGTGTGAGCCTGCACATGGAGGCAGGCGACTTTGCCACCATCGTGGGCTCCAACGGCGCGGGCAAATCCACCATGTTCAACGCCATCACCGGCGGTTTCATTGCCGACGAGGGCAGCATCGTGTTGGGCGGGCAGGACATTACCTTTGCGCCCGAGTATGAGCGCAGCAAGGTCATCGGCCACCTGTTCCAGGATCCCCTCAAGGGAACGGCCCCCAATATGACCATTGAGGAAAACCTTGCGCTGGCCTATCTCCGGGCAGGAACCGCCCCCCACGCCATCTTCTCCCGCATCTCCCGCAAGGATAAGGAGCTGTTCCGGGAAAAACTTGCCCTGCTGAACATGGGCCTTGAGGACCGGATGAAGCAGCCGGTGGGTCTGCTTTCCGGCGGCCAGCGGCAGGCGCTGACCCTGCTCATGGCCACCCTCGTTACCCCCAAGCTCCTGCTGCTGGACGAGCACACTGCCGCCCTGGACCCTGCCACGGCGGAGAAAGTGCTGGAGCTGACCAAAAGCATCGTGGCCGAGAAAAAGATCACCTGCCTGATGGTCACCCACAACATGCATCAGGCCCTCGAGCTGGGCAACCGCACCCTGATGATGGACGGCGGCCGCATCGTGTTCGATGTCAAGGGCGAGGAGCGCAGTAAGATGACCGTGGACGACCTGCTGGAAAAATTCCGCGAGAACGCCGGTAAGGCCCTGGACAATGACCGTATCCTGCTGAGCAAGGTGGAAGCGGGCAACTGAAAAGAAAATCAAAATGCCCTGTCTGGACCCGAAACCGTGTCAGACAGGGTATTTTTGATACAACAAGGAGAAAACGAGATGAAAATTACGATCCGTACCCCGCAGATGCAGGATTATGACCGATTTTCTGCTATTATGGATCAGGTGCAGCAGATGCACGTGGATTGGCGGCCGGATGTCTACAAACCGGCCAGCCCATTGATCACAAAGGAACTGTTTGGCGAACTCCTGAAAGGGGACAACTGGTATGTTGCTGAGACAGACGGCATCGTTGTTGGTGTTCTGGAAGTGTTCAAGCGCCATGTGGAAGGCCCGGCGCAGGTAACAAAGGATGTTTTGTTCGTCA
>OOCR01000798.1_pt1 | contig 21049 bp, 19 predicted proteins | sample 1671491 | NCBI WGS metagenome assembly OOCR01 (sample SAMN06348162, study PRJEB24527) | human gut metagenome | biome: human gut; feature: ankylosing spondylitis patient; material: feces | host: Homo sapiens | place: China | collected 2015-10
TCTCTCCCCCACCGCCTGCGGGCGGAGCCCCCTCGCAGAGGGGGCCAAGGGGTGAGCACACCTTTTTCGACAGTCTGTTAAATTTATACCATGTGTATTCCCATTCGGAAACAATGCACAAATCCAGCCTTGCAAGGTTGTGAAGTCTGCGAATAGACGAAAGGCCGGGGCTGTTCTATAGTATAGTTACAGAAAGAAAACAGCCGAAGCTAAAAAGCCAAAAGTTCCCAGGGAGCGGATTTCTCAACAGAGAAACAGAAAGGCTGATCGGCAGGATTTCGCAAGGAAGGAGGCTCAAGTCCAATGGCAAACTTCAAGGATCCTATTCATCACCGGCGGGCGTGGGCCTGCTGACAGAATAAGACCGCATCCAAAAGCCGCAGAGCATTCTCTGTAAAAGATCAATAAAAATGTGATGTACGGTATCTTACAAAATTGTTAGCAGACACACGGGCCCGTCAAAACAGACCCCCGCGTGAATATAGATTAGGCTGAAAGAAGGCTGGCAGCGATGACTACCACCACTCCACCCAACAGATCCTATCTGAACTTCACCTGATCATCAAGGAGAAACTCCCATGTACCAGAGTTAAGAGGGCAACACCTCTGCATCAGACCCGAAACAAAATAAAACAGGGATGATTCCTATGACCAAACGGAAACAGACCGAAAAATAAGGCAAAGGGTTATGAGGCTATGACTCCAATCATCTGATACCACCGGGGCGGACGCAAGGTTCCGCCCCGATTTTGTTATGTCTGCCGGCAAAAAGCAGTGGGCCGGGCGGCTGTCCCCTGCTTTTACGAAAGGAAAGGAGCAACACAATGGAGCAGCTCTTGCGCCAACGCGCAGAACCGATTTGGACAGCGGCCATCCGGTCCGTTTTGCCGGATGAGGCGGTGCGCCGCGCTTTGGAGGATTTTCACCCGCAAGGGCGTGTATTTCTCGTGGCGGCGGGCAAGGCCGCGTGGCAGATGGCCCACGCGGCGCTGGCCGTGCTGGGCCGTGTAGACGCCGGGATCGTCATCACAAAATACGGCCATGTCAGGGGGCCGCTGCCCGGCGTGACCTGCTGCGAGGCAGGGCATCCGGTGCCGGACGACAACAGCTTTGCGGCCACCCAGCGGGCGCTGGCGCTTGTCAGCGGTCTGCGGGCGGACGACACCGTGCTGTTTCTGCTCTCCGGCGGCGGCAGCGCGCTGTTTGAAAAACCGCTGCTGCCCGCTGAGGAGCTGCAGGCCATCACACAGGCGCTTTTGGCCTGCGGTGCGGATATTGTTGAGATCAACACGATCCGCAAGCGGCTGTCTGCCGTCAAGGGCGGGCGGTTCGCGCTGGCCTGTGCGCCCGCCGCGGTGTACAGCGTGGTGCTCAGCGACATTCTCGGCGACCCGCTCGATATGATCGCCAGCGGCCCGGCCTGCCCGGACAGCTCGACCTGCGCGCAGGCTGCTGCCATTGCGGAAAAATACCGGCTGGCGCTCTCCCCTGCTGCCGCGGCCCTGCTGCGGCAGGAAACGCCCAAAACGCTGCCCAACGTGACCACAAAAATCACCGGCAGCGTGCGGGAGCTGTGCCGTGCCGCTGCGGACGCCTGCCGCGCCGAAGGGTACGAGCCGGTTTTGCTGACAGACTGCCTTTGCTGTGAGGCCCGGGAGGCCGGCAGCCTTCTGGGAAGCATTGCCCGCACCCACGCAGGGCAGGGCCGCAGGCGGGCCTTTATCGCGGGCGGCGAGACCGTTGTGCATCTGACCGGCCATGGGCTGGGCGGGCGCAATCAGGAGCTTGCCTTAGCCGCAGCCCCGGCGCTGGCCGGGCTGCGCGGATGCTGTGTTTTCTCGGTGGGCAGCGACGGCACCGACGGTCCCACCGATGCCGCGGGCGGCTACGCGGACGGCGAAGCCTTAGCCGCCCTCACTGCGGCGGGCCTGGACGTGCCCCGTGCGCTGGCCGACAACGACGCCTACCACGCCTTACAGGCCGTTGGCGGTCTGATCATGACCGGCCCCACCGGCACAAACGTCAACGACGTGGCAGTTGTGCTGACGGAATGACAAAAAGCAGACCGCTTAAAAACGCCATCTTCTGTTTGCTTCTATAATTTTCTTTTGGACGGGAAAGCCCCGCCGCTCTCATGGCGAGGGAGCGGCGGGGCCTTTGTATGTATCAGTATTCAACGCCCTCGCGCGCGGCGATGCCCCGGGTGTAGGGGTGCTTGACGGCGCGCAGCTCGGTGGAGTAGTCGGCGGCGTCCTGCATCCAGGCGGCGGGCTCACGCCCGGTCAGCACGACTTCTGCCCCCTGTTCGGCGCGGGCGGCGGCCTCCCGCAGCAGAGCTTCCTCCACAAGGTCATTTTTGCAGGCGGCACAGGCTTCGTCCAGCACCAGCAGGTCAAAGCTGCCCTGTAAAATCGTCTGTAACGTCCGGGTGTTCGTCCGGCGTGCCTCGGCGCGCTCTGCGTCGGTCATAAGCCAGGTGAATTTCGCGTTGGGGCAGGCGTAGACGGCTGCCCCGCAGCGGCGCAGCATTTCAATTTCGCCGCTGGAGCCGTCTTTTAAAAATTGCAGGATGACCACCCTGCGGCCATGGCCCAGCGCCCGCAGCGCCAGCCCCATGGCGGCGGTAGTCTTGCCCTTGCCGTCGCCCCAGTACAGATGCAGCATGGCTGTTCTCCCCTTGCAGTAAATTTCCATCTTATTATAGCACACCCCCCGCGCCGCTTGCAAATACCAGCAGTTGACAAGGGCACGTCGGTTATGCTAAACTAATCTCTGCTGTGAACACCATGTATAGACATGGTGCTTTTTATGCTGTACGAGTTAGAATAAGCTAACACAAGTCAGGAGGAATCCCCATGAACCAGAAGTCCAACAAGCTGACCGTGCCCGATCTGATCTCTGTCGGCGTCTTTACCGCGCTGTACTTTGTGCTTGTCACCGTGGCGACCTTCGCCTGTGCACTGCTGCCGGGCGTGGGCAACATTCTGCTGCCCGCCGTGGCCGCGCTGATCTCCGGCAGCGTCTATATGCTGCTGGCCGCCAAGCTGCAAAAATTCGGCGGCATCACGATCATGGGCCTTGTGATAGGCCTGTTCTTCTTCGTCTCCGGCCATTTTGTGCTGTCGTTCGCGGCCAACATCATCTGCGGCGTCGCGGCAGACCTGGTGGCCGCTGCTGGCAAATACCGCAGCAAAAAGCTGCTGCTGGCCAGCTACGTCGTGTTTTCCTATGGCCTGACCGGCCCGATTTTGCCGCTGTGGTTCATGAAATCCGCCTACATAGCCAACCTGACGGCCCGCGGCAAGGACGCCGCCTACATCGACACGCTGTTTGCACCCATCAACAGTGGCAGCTTTGTGGTCAGCATGCTGGCAATTTTGGTTTGCGCCCTTGTGGGCGGCTTCTTCGGCCAGAAGATGCTGAAGAAGCACTTTGAAAAGGCGGGGATCGTTGCATGACCTTCCGCATGGACCCGCGCGCCAAGCTCTATCTGCTGCTGCTTGCCAACCTGATGCTTCTCTTTCACGTCGGCACCGGGGCGGAGGCCGCTGCCACGGCGCTGTGCCTGCTGCTGTTCTTCCTGTCGGGCAAGGCCCGCGCGGGGGTACGGCTGTCGGTGCTGTACTTTGGTCTGCTGGCCGTGGACCTCTTTGTCGTGCCCCGCGCCGGGGAGAGCGTGCTGTTGAACCTGCTCTCCCTCGTCTCGGTCGGCGTGCGGATGATGCTGCCCAGCATCATCACCGGCGCCTATGCGTTTTCAACAACGACAGTCGGGGAGCTGACCGCCGCGCTGCGCCGGATGCACCTGCCGGAGAGCATCATCATCCCCTGTGCCGTCGTCGTGCGGTTCTTTCCCACCGTGGGCGAGGATTACCGCCACATCCGCGCGGCCATGGCCCTGCGGGGCATTGCCGCGGGCCGCGGCGCGCTGCTGCGCCATCCCGTGCAGTCGCTGGAATACATCCTGATGCCGCTTTTGATGAACAGCAACAATGTGGCGCAGGATCTTTCCGCCGCCGCGCTGACCAAGGGCATCGGCCTGCCGGGGCGGCATACCTGCATGACCGAGCTGCGGCTGACCGCGTGGGATTTCCTCTATCCCGCGCTCTGCACGCTGCCCCTGCTCTGGAAGGTGGTGACGCTGCTGTGATCGAAGCCGAAAACGCAAGCTTTACCTATCAAAGTGCCCCCTCCCCCGCCCTGCAGGACGTCACGCTGACGGTGCAGCCCGGGGAATGCGTCGTCCTCTGTGGCCGGAGCGGCTGCGGCAAGACGACGTTCACCCATCTGCTGAACGGCCTTTCCCCGGAATTTTATCCCGGCACCCTGACAGGCCGCTGCACGGCGGCGGGGCTGGCCGCGGGCGAAGCCGCCATCGAAGCCTATGTGCCGCAGGTCGGCAGCGTGTTCCAGAACCCCAAGACCCAGTATTTCAACGTGGACACGACGGCGGAGCTGGCCTTCCCCTGTGAGAACGCCGGCATGGAGCCGCAGGCCATCCGCCGCCGCGTGGACGAGGTCGTCGAACAGTTCCAGCTCGGCCCGCTGATGGACCGCAGCGTTTTCAAGCTGTCGGGCGGGGAAAAGCAGCGCGTCGCGTTCGCGGCGGCCTGTATGCTCGGCCCGCGGCTGTTGGTGCTGGACGAGCCGACGAGCAACCTGGACGCCGCCGCCATCGCGCAGCTGCACGATATGATCGCCGTGATGAAGCGGCAGGGCGTGACCGTTGTGCTGGCGGAGCACCGCCTTGCCTGGATCACCGATCTGGCGGACAGGTATTTCTTCTTTGCGGCGGGCCGCCTGGCCGCGCAGTGGTCCGCTGCGGAGTTTGCCGCGCTGCCTGCGGACACATTGGCCGGGTACGGTCTGCGCGCCCGCACGCTGGACGACTGCCGCGCCGGAATCCGCGCAAAGCAGAGCGCCCGATGCCCCGGCACGCCGGTGCTCACGCTGGAGGGCGTCACGCTGGGCTGCGACAAAAAGCACCCGCTGCGCACCCTGCCCGATATGAGCTTTGCCGCCGGTGAGATCGTCGGCCTGATGGGGCGCAACGGCATCGGCAAATCGACGATGGCCCGCACGCTCTGCGGCCTGCTGGAGCCGGTCAGCGGCAAAATCTGCCGGAACGGCAGACCCGCCAACGCAAGGGAGCGGCTCAGGAGCAGCTTCTTTGTCATGCAGGATGTGAACTATCAGCTGTTCAGCGACAGCGTGCGGGAGGAGGTGCTGCTCGGCGCAGCCCACCCGGAGCGGTGCGACGCCGTTTTGCAGGCGCTGGGGCTGGACGGTCTGGCGGACCGCCACCCGATGAGCCTTTCCGGCGGGCAGAAGCAGCGGGTCGTCGTAGCGGCGGCCATGCTGTCCGACAAGCCTCTGATCTTACTGGACGAGCCGACGAGCGGCCTTGACCTGGGCAGTATGCAGCAGGTCGGGCAGCTTTTGCAGGAATGGAAGGCGCAGGGCAAGACCCTGCTTGTCATCACCCACGATGAGGAGCTGGCCGCCAACTGGTGTGACCGCGTCATACGCTGGGACGATACGGAAGGAGTGTGACCCCCATGGAATTTCACCCGAACGACTGGCTGGGCCGCTGGCAGAATTTTGAGAGCTATATCACCAGCACTGACCCGTATTTGAAGCTTGCCTGGCAGGAGGCCGAGGCCGCCGCTGCTGCGCTGCCGATGTTTAAAAGTGGCGCGAAGCAGTTCTGGCAGACGGCCTGCGTGACGACGAGCATCGGCAACCCGCACACGCTGGGCGGCTGGACTATCACCCACGCCGACGGCGGCAAGCTCTGCATCGCGTGGACGGACGCCGACGGGAACACCCTCGGCCGGGCGGTCTATCATCTGGACCACGTTTTTGAGCGCGGGCTTGAGGGCAAGGAGAACGCCCTTTTCGTCGCCGAGGACGTCCCCGCCGACTGGCCGTTCCGCTGCCTGCTGGCAATGGAGCCGATGCCGCCCCGCGCGGCCCGGCTGCAGGGCGGGCTTTTAAGCCACCTGCATTTCCAGTATGCCAGCGGTCCCGAGCACCTGTTTGACCCCGACACCCACGCCCTGCGCAGCCCTCTGTGGTACGCTACGATGTGCGACGGCGACGGCACGCTGTTAGAGCAGTGCAACATTGTCCGCGCTTTGCACCGCTTGCCTGTGTGGGAGGAACTGCCGGAGCTATGAGAGGATAAGAAAAAGGCTATCCGATTTTGGTGTCGGATAGCCTTTTTTATAGCATGTAGGGGAGGGATTCATCCCTCCCGGGAACAGAGCGGCAGCCGCAGCGTTCCCCGGAGCGGTCAAGACCGCTCCCTACAACCCTTTATAAAATGGCTCTGTAGGGAGGGGTCTTGACCCCTCCGCACAGACTTGCCGTTGCAGTAAACGGCCCGGGAGGGATACATCCCTCCCCTACGACCTTACTCCTCGCCCTCCGGCTCGGTCTTGATCGTAATGTTCCGGTCCGTCTTGGCCTCGATGCTGTTGGCGCGGACAATGTCGCGCATGTCGATGCCGGTGGCCTCCTTCATGGCCTCCATCGTCTGGGCCATCAGCACCGGCACATTGCCGGAGACACCCGACACGCCGGACGCATCGCCGCCGATGATGGACACCTTGTCGATGCTGGACAGGGGCTGCGCGACGCTCCTGGCAATTTCAGGCAGGACCTTGATCATCATTTCGGCCACAGCGGCGTCGTTGTACTGCTTGTAGGCTTCGGCCTTCTGCTTCATCGCCTCGGCCTCTGCCAGGCCCTTCTGGCGGATGGCCTCCGCCTCGGCCTTGCCGACCAGCGCGATGCCCTCGGCCTCCTGCTGCTTGGCAAACTTCGCGGCCTCGGCGGCACGCTCGGCCTCATACTTCTGAGCCTCGGCCTCCTTCTGGCGGCGGTACAGCTCGGCGTCGGCCTGCTTGCGGACCTCGGCATCCAGCTTGCGCTGCTGGACCTCGGCCTCCTGGGCGGCCAGGTCGACCATCTTCTTCTGGCGGGCGATCTCGGCGTCGGCCTCGGACTCCTTGACCTCCTTGGCGCGCAGGTTCGTCTGGATCATACCGGCGGCGTTCGCGTCGGCGGCGGCCTTGTCAGCCTCGGCCTTCAGCTTGGACTTTGCCAGCTCCAGCTCGTTGTTGCGCTGGGCAATGGCGGTCTGGGCCTCGATCTCCTTCTCGTTCGCGGCCATGGCGGCGGCAGCCTTCGCGCAGGAGACGTCGCGCTCGGCCTCGGCCTTGGCGATGGAGGCACGCTTTTTCACAAGCTCCTCCTGCTCGACGCCGATGGCTTCAATAACGCCGTGGTTGTGGCCCATGGCGTCCACGGCGTCCTTGACGTCCTGCACGTTGAAGGTCACGACCTCCAAGCCCATCTTGGCCAGGTCGGGGCGTGCGTTCTCCACGACGCTGACGGCCATCTGCTTGCGGTTTGTCAGGATCTGGTCCACGGTCATCTCGGACACGATCTCACGCAGGTTGCCCTGCAGCACATCGTTGATCTTTTCATTGATGTGCGCCTCGTCCATGCCGAGGAAGTTCGAGATCGCGGACTGCTGGCGGGAATTGATGTACTTGCGGATGTCGTCATATCCGGCGTTGCGGACCTCCTCGTCCGAGACGGTGGAGTTCTCGCTGTAGACCTGGACGGTGACGACGCTGTCGAGCCAGAGGGAGACGCCCTCCTTGGTTTTAACGCCAGTTTCCGGCGTTTTCACGTCGATTTTCAACAGGCGCATGTTCAGGCGGTCTGCGCGCTGCACAATGGGCAGCACAAAGACGCCGCGCCCGCAGACGACCTTCGGGCGGGAGAGGCCGAAGCCTGTCACGACGATGGCCTGGGTCGGCGGGGCCTTCTTGTAGCAGAGAAAGCAGAAGGCAATGACGGCCGCGGCAACAGCGGCAGCAATAATGAATCCCATACTCTTGTTCCTCCTTCAGAACACATTGGGCCGCAAAAAAAGCGGCAGCGATAAGGGTCGTCATCAGCGGGTTTTCTTGCTGATGATGCTACCATTATAGCTGCCGCCCGTGTTCCAAAACAGGACAGGTTTCGCAAAATACAGGGTGCTATTTTGCTGTTTACAGCGCGTCCTTCGCGCTTTTACATTTGCTTGGTAGGTTTTACTTTTTCGGCCAGCAGGCACAGCACTACGGTCAGCACCATGTCGGGCAGCGTGTAGCCCACCGGCGTGTCAACGCCCATCAGCAGGCGGTAGGCGATAAAGCCCACGAGCCAGATAACAAGGTTGCGCGCGTCGGCAGCCACGGCAAAGCGGTCCCGGTGCAAAATAAAGTGGTCTGCGATCTGCACGGCGATCATCGGCGCGAACACCGAGCCGATCAGGTACAGAAAGCCTGTGATGTCGTCCATCGGGAAGAGGATGGCCGCCGCCGTGCCGATGACCGTCACGGCAATGGCGGTCTTTTTGCCGTTGAGCTTTGCGGACAGGCTCTCGGCAGAGATGCCCGCGCTCCACGCATCGAGAAAGGTCGTCGTGACCGTGGAGAAAACCAGAATGATCAGCGCGGCAATGCCGAGCCCGGCCTTGACCATGATGACGGCAATGTCATACTCGCCGGTAAAGATGGCCGCGCCCATGCCGATGACGTACATCCAGCAGGATACCGCGCCGTAGACCAGCACGCTGACCCAGGTCGCCTGGGTCGGCTTCTCGGCGTCGCGGGTGTAGTCGCTGATGAGCGGCAGCCAGGACAGCGGCATCGCCACGGCCAGCTCCACCGCCGCACCGAAGGTCAGGCTCTCGCCGTCAATGCCGACCATGGCGTTGCCGGAGAAGAAGATGACCTTGCACAGCACCAGCGTCAGAATAAACAGAGCAGCCATCGTAATTTTGTTGATCCAGCCCAAATCGGTCACGCCGACGGCGATCCACACGATAATCAGCGCACCGATGACAAGGCACCAGACCCAGCGGCCAATCGCAAAAATGCCGCCGACGGCCAGTGCACCGTCATAGATCATGATGGCCGTCCAGCCGACGAGCTGCAAAACGTTCAGGAACGCAAACAGCAGGCCGCCCTTCTGGCCGAAGCTCATTTTTACGGTCTCCATAGCGCTGCGGCCCGTGCGCCCGCCGATGAGGCCCGCCAGCAGCATCATGGCGCAGCCGATGATATGCCCGAGCAGAATGGCCGCAAAGCCCTTTGCCATACCCAGCGGCGCAAAGGCGGTGCCGGTCAGGATCTCGGCCAGCGAGACGCCCGCGCCGAACCAGATCAGGCCGTTCTGAAAGGTAGAGGTCTTTTTCATTCGACAAAATCCCCCTTCAGTGCGAACATGTGGTTCATCGGGCCGGAGCCGTGGCCGAGGTCAAGCATAGCGGCCAGCGCGCCGGAGATGTACGCCTTTGCGCGCTCCACCGACGTGTCAAGGTCATAGCCCTTCGCGAGATTCGACGCAATGGCGCTGGACAGCGTGCAGCCGGTGCCGTGGGTGTTGGGGTTGTCGATGCGGCGTCCCTTGAACCACTTACCCGCGCCGTCGCGCCAAAGCAGGTCGTCGGCGTCGTTGATCTGGTGCCCGCCCTTGCAGAGCACCGCACAGCCGTACTTTTCGCTGATGGTTTGTGCGGCCCGCTCCATATCGGCGGCGTTTTGAATGGTCATGCCGGAGAGGATCTCCGCCTCGGGGATGTTCGGCGTCAGGACCTCGGCCAGCGGCAGGAGCTTTTCGCACAGCGCGGTCACGGCGTCGTCGCGCAACAGCTTTGCGCCGGATGTTGCGACCATGACGGGGTCCACGACGATGTGCTTTGCGCCGTATTCCTTCAATTTTGCCGCAATCGTTTCGATCAGCTCTGCCGAGGATACCATGCCGATCTTGACGGCATCGGGGAAGATGTCGGTAAACACTGCGTCGAGCTGCTCCGCCAGAAAATGCGGGGTCGAGTCAAAAATGTCGGTCACGCCGGTGGTGTTCTGGGCGGTCAGGGCCGTGACTGCGCACAGGGCAAAAACGCCGTTGGCGGTCATGGTCTTGATGTCTGCCTGGATACCGGCGCCTCCGCTGGAATCACTTCCGGCAATGGTCAATGCTGTTCTCATGGTGATAACTTCCTTTCCTTTTTGTATACAGCAAGGTTTTATAAAGCGGCACAAGGTGGTGCCCCCGGTGTACCGCTGTGGGATGCTTTTTTCTACAGCAACACGGCTTCGTGCAAATCTCTCACATACAGATCCGCTGCCCTTTGCAGCCCGGCCTGGTCGGTCTCGCCGTCGGCATCGTAGACGCCGATTGTGTAAAAACCCGCGGCCTTCGCGGTTTTCAGGGCGTAGAGACTGTCCTCAAAGACGAGCGTTTCCGCCGGCGCGGCGTGCAGGGCCTCGGCGGCCAGCAGGTAAATTGTCGGCTCATGCTTGCTGACGCCGACCTCTGCCGTAGTGAAAAGCCGGGTGAAATACCCGAGCAGCCCCAGCCGTTCCAGCGCCCGCGTGACGTGCTCCCGCGGGCTGGACGTGGCCGCCGCCAGCTTCACGCCGCGGGCGGTCAGGGCGGCCAGCAGCGCCGCCGCGCCGTCCTTGGCGGGGACCTCATAAAAATAGAAGTCCCGCAGCATGTCCGCAATGCCCGCGCCGACCTCGGCGGCAGACTGCGGCAGTGCATAGTGCGTGTGCAGATACTCCGCCCCCTGCTCCATGCTCATCGAGAACAAAATCTCGTTGAGTCCCTCCTCCGGCGTGACGCCCAGGCTGCGCAGATACCGCGCACCAAGGTCGTTCCAGATGCCCATGGAGTCGAGCAGCACGCCGTCCAGATCAAAAACAGCAGCCTTAGTCATGCAGCATTTTCTCCGTGGCGGCCTTCAGGTCGGCGGATGCCTGTTGGATGTTCTTTGCCGCGTAAATCGCGCTGATGACCGCGACGCCGCAGATGCCGCTGCCCGCGAGCTTCGCGACATTTTCCTGCGTGATGCCGCCGATGGCGACAACGGGGATGGACACGGCCCCGCAGATGGCCTTGAGCGTCTCATAGCTCACATCGTCGGCGTCGTCCTTCGAGCCGGTCGGGAACACCGCGCCGACGCCGAGGTAATCCGCGCCGTGCTTTTCGGCCAGAACGGCCTGCTCCACGGTCTGGGCGGAGACGCCCAGAATCTTGTCCGGGCCCAAAATCGCGCGGACGTCCTGCGCCTCCATATCGCTCTGGCCGACATGCACGCCGTCTGCGTTCATCGCGCGGGCGATCTCAACGTTGTCATTCACAAGGAACGGCACACCGCGCTCTCGGCAGAGCGTTTGCAGCTCCTTCGCTTCCTCGAGGAACTTACCCTCCTCCAGCGTCTTTTCGCGCAGCTGGACCATCGTCACACCGCCGTCAAGGCTTTCGCGCACAACGTCGATAAGCCTGCGCCCGTCCAGCCAGTGGCGGTCCGTGACGGCATAGAGCAGCAGATCATTTTTATCGCAGTTCATACTTGGCGCCCCCATTCAGCGTTGCACCGTCCATATTGTAGATGGCATCAATGATGCGGTTGCGGTAGGTGGAGTTGCCGTCGCCCTCGGCCATGCGGCTCCAGCCGATCTCGCCCGCCAGACCCATGGCGCAGACCGCCGCGGCGGCAGCCTCGAGCTTATTGTCGGGGTTCGCAACGACGAAGGCTGTCATCATGCCGGAGAGCTGGCAGCCCGTGCCGGTGATCTTGCCCATCTCGGGGCGTCCGTTGCGGATGACATAGCAGGCCGTGCCGTCGCTGACAAGGTCGATGGCACCGGTGACGGCGACGATAGCGCCGCTTTTGGCCGCAAAGTCCTTGACAAATTTGACGGCACTGTCCAGATTTGCGTCGGTCACGGCGTCCGCAACGTCAGCGTCAACGCCCTTCGTCGTGCCGCTGCCCAGCGCCAGCGTCTTGATCTCGGAGATATTGCCGCGGATGACGGTGAATTTGATCTTCTCCATCAGCTCGACGGCGGTGTTCGTGCGCAGGGCCGACGCGCCCACGCCGACGGGGTCGAGCAGCACGACATGGCCTAGGGCATTCGCCTTTGCGCCCGCGCGGAACATGCCCTCGATGCTGCGCTGGTTCAGCGTGCCGATGTTGATGTTCAGGCCGCCGCAGATCGACGTGATGTCCTCGACGTCCTCCGGCTCATCGGACATGATCGGGCTGCCGCCGCAGGCCAGCAGAATGTTGGCCACGTCGTTGACCGTGACATAGTTCGTGATATTGTGCACCAGCGGCACAGTGTTGCGCACATTTTCAAGACAGGTACCCAGCATACAAAACGCTCCTTATAAGTAAAAATGCGGATACGCCTGCAGAGACATATCCGCACAAAAACTCACAAGAAGCGCAGTGCTACGGTATCTCCCTACGTTGGCATTATCCAAATCAGGTTCAGGCAATACCGCATAATTCTAAGTGCCGATACGGCGAGCGAGGCGCGCCAGCTGCTAAGCAAAAAGCGCAGATAATACTTTGTGTATTATCGAGCATTTTGGCAACGCAGATGGCACGCCGCAGCCGTCGGAGCGGTGCTTAAGCCCGTAGGGCGGGAATTGTGCGGTATTGCCGTTCGGGTCAGGGCGATACAGCCCACTCTCAGCCCGCTTTACGCAAGCTCCCCTTTTGTACAAATTTACAGTAGCACAGTTTGTCGTGTTTTGCAAGGCTTTTGCTTCATTTTTTGCAAAACCACTTGACATTAAACCCGGCTTTCATGCTATGCTAGAGACAGCAGAAAGGCAAAAGTGCGGGTGCGAACCGAAGCTGCCGCTGCGGTTTCAATAGCCTTCCCCCGAGGGGGAAGGTGGCCGAGGCCCCGACCGAGGCCGGATGAGGGGCAGCCCTCCGTTGGCCACCCGTGAACAGGCAGCAATCGCATGCTTTGCCCTCATCAGTCCGCTCCGCGGACAGCTTCCCCCGAGGGGGAAGCCTTTTATCACGCTACTATTTTAAACGGAGGTCCCCTATTATGGCTAAATCTACTGTCTATTTCACCAACGAACTCACCCCCGAAGCCGTTGTGAAGATGTACCGCCAGCTGGGCATCGAGCTGCCCGGCAAGGTGGCCGTCAAGGTCCACAGCGGCGAGGATGGCAACCAGAACTACCTGCACCCCGAGTTTATGAAGCCCGTCATCGACGCGGTCAACGGCACCGTTGTTGAGTGCAACACAGCCTACGGCGGCGCGCGCAACGAGACGCCCAAGCACATCGAGCTGATGAAGAAGCATCATTGGAGCGACCTGTTTGATGTTGACATCATGGACGCCGAGGGTCCGGACGTCGAATGGCCCGTCGAGAACGGCAAGATCCTCAAGGTCAACTATCTGGGCAAGAACATCGAGAATTATGACAGTATGCTCGTGCTCATCCACTTCAAGGGTCACCCGATGGGCGGCTACGGCGGTGCGCTCAAGCAGTTGTCCATCGGCTGCGCGTCCAGCGCCGGCAAGGCGTACATCCATTCCGGCGGCAAAGTCACCGACCAGAAAATCCTGTGGGAGAACTGCGCCGAGCAGGACACCTTCCTTGAAGCCATGGCAGACGCCGCCTCCACCGTGGCAAAGCACTTTGCGGGCAAGATCGCCTATGTCGCCGTCATGAAGAATCTTTCCGTTGACTGCGACTGCTGCGCCGTGGCCGAGGACCCCTGCATGAACGATGTGGGCATCCTCTCGAGCCTTGACCCCGTCGCGCTGGACCGCGCCTGCATCGATCTGGTCATAAACAGCAATGACCCGGGCCGCGACCACTTTATGGAGCGCGTCAACAGCCGCCACGGCACCCACACCATCGACACCGCCGAGACCCTTGGCATCGGCACGCAGGCGTATGAGCTGGTGAAGGTGTAAACGCCCATTTGCCTGAATAAGCCAAAAGCCGCAAAAAGCAACCGCCGTGCAGAGAGGCGTCTCTCTGCACGGCGGATGTTGTTATTGTCGGTTCAGTATCTTTTCCAAGTCTGTTTTCGGGTCGCCCGTGGGCGTCAGGTTGTACTGCTTAACGAGAAAGTCCAGTACATTCGGTGAGACGAACGCCGGGAGCGTGGGGCCAAGGTAGATATTGCGCAGCCCCAGATACAGCAGCGTCAGCAAAATGCAGACAGCCTTCTGCTCATACCACGACAGCACCAGCGTAAGCGGCAGGTCGTTGACGCCGCAGCCAAACGCCTCGGCCAGCGCCAGCGCAATGCGAATGGCGCTGTAGGCGTCGTTGCACTGCCCGCAATCCAGAACGCGCGGGATGCCTTCGATGCTGCCCAGATCCATATCGTTCAGCCGGTACTTGCCGCAGGCCAGCGTCAGAATCAGCGTGTCGGGCGGCGTCATCCGTGCAAAGTCCGTGTAGTAGCTGCGCGTCGGTGCTGCACCGTCGCAGCCGCCGATCAGGAAAAAGTGGCGTATCTTCCCCTCCCGGACCAGCCGGACGATCTGCTCTGCGTGGGACAGCACCGCATTGCGGGCAAAGCCGGTCATGACCGTGCTGCCGCCGTTCATCCCGGTCATCGGGTGATCCTCGGGGTAGCCGCCGCATTCCAGCGCCTTTTCAATGACCGGGGTGAAATCCTTGTCGTCCCCGATGTGGGTCAGCTCCGGGTAGGACACCACCGACGTCGTGAACACACGGTCACTGTAGCTCTGCCGCACCGGCATCAGACAGTTCGTTGTGAACAGGATGGGCGCGGGGATGTTGTGGAACTCTGACTGCTGGTTCTGCCAGCCCGTGCCGAAGTTGCCTTTGAGGTGCGGATATTTTTTCAGTTCCGGGTAGCCGTGGGCGGGCAGCATCTCACTGTGGGTGTAGATGTTGATGCCCCTGCCCGCGGTCTGGTCCAGCAGCAGCTTCAGATCGTGCAGGTCGTGGCCGCTGACCACGATGAAGGGGCCCTTCTCAATCGTCAGCGGCACCGTGACCGGCACGGGGTCACCGTATGCGCCGGTGTTGGCTGCGTCCAGCAGCGCCATACAGGCCAGATTGACTTCTCCGGTTTTCAGCACCAGCGCCAGCAGCTCGTCAGGCGTTTTCTCTGCGCCGATGGCCTCGAGTGCCTCATAGAAAAAGGCGTTCACAGCGGGGTCTGTTCTCCCCAGTGCGCGGGCGTGGTACGCATAGGCCGCCATGCCTTTGAGCCCAAAGAGGATCAGCGATTTCAACGAGCGCACGTCCTCCCCCGCCGCCCAAAGCGCGGCAAGGTCGTAATCGTCAAGCTGCCCGGGGCCGACGGCAGCCTTTTCCTTTTCGATTTCCGCCTTGCATTGCAGGATAGTTTCGTTGTTGAAGTTCACGTTCGTGATCGTCGTGAACAGGCCCTTCAAAATCAATTCATCGGTGTGCGGTGTCGGTGTCCCAGCCCGCGCCGCCCGCGCCAGCCCGATAAGTGCCCCGATCAGCTCATCCTGATAGTTGGCGGTGTCGGCCTTTTTGCCGCAGACACCGGCCTTGCCGTCGCAGCCGGTGTTATGCGCCGTTTGTTGGCACTGAAAGCAGAACATTTCTCGCATTTGGTTTCCTCCTGTCAGCAGAATCATCACCTTCTATTCTGCCCGCCAGGAGGATTTTTTATACCGTTCTCACGGCTGCGGTGTCGCGCCCTCCTGCTCCATCTTGCGCAGCGTTTCCTGCCGGAGGGCCTCCCGCAGCGCCTGCATATAGGGCGAGAACTGCGACTGCTCCACGCCGTAGGTCAGGTTCAGCGCATACTCCTGCGGCTCCCAGGTCGCAATCGCGGACTCGTTGTGCTGGACGATGGCCTCCATTTTATCCAGCGCCTTGTAGATTTTGGCCTCCGTCGTCTGCAAGGCGGTCATCTCCGCGTACAGCGTCCGCATCTCTGTACAGACCGGTTCGGGCAGTGAATCGACCCAGCGGGAAAGCAGTGCTTCCTCGGCGGCCTCATCGGCGGCGGTCTTGTCAAACGCCGGGATGTCCCCGGTAAAGCACTCGCCCAGATCGTGGATCAGGCACATGCGGATGACCTTGTCCATGTCCGCCCGCGGAAATTCATCCCGCAGCCAGAACGCCATGAGCGCAATGCGCCAGCTGTGCTCGGCCACGCTCTCATGCCGTCCCTTCGATGTATAGCAATGCCGTGTTGTGTCCTTGAGTTTTTCCGCTGTGTGCAGCGCCACCAACAGCTTTTCCGGTTCCATGTGCAGACCTCCCCTATTTTTACCGCTATTGTAGCAGATATAAAACGCAGTTGCAAGGCAGAGATTTTTTCTTTTTTTGCAGAAATTTTCTCGCAATACAGGGCATCAAAAGTACAATTTGGAAACATTTAATTTACTATTACTGTTTGTAAACCATTCTGCCGTTATAAAACTCTGTAGGGGCGAGCATTGCTCACCCGTGCCCGCGCGCTATGTGCAAGGCCTTCCCGGAAAAGCCTTGCTGCACCAGGTTGGCGGGCGAACAATGTTCGCCCCTACATTCTCTCTATAACAAAGCAGGTGCTTTTTTCTTATTTTTTCTCATTTTTTTCAAGAAATTTTCTCGCAATACTCCTTTCTCTCCCCTGCCCAACCACAAACTTTCTATAAAAAAAGACTCGCAAATCCATTGCGAGTCCTTTTCTGTAGCAATTATTGCTTCTGTAATTCCTGCAGCAAGGGATTGTGCAGCAGCAGCCCCACGATTTGATAGCGGTAGCTTTTGACCGTCTGCCCCTGGGATTCCGAGTAAAGCCCGCGGACACAGCCGCTTTCCCGGTCAAACAGCGCGTCGATCAGCTGCAGTTGCTCCGCTGTGACCAGCAGCGTGACCTGTCCCTTCGTGTCAAGGCCGCGGCCATGGGTCGGTATATACTTTTCGCGGCAGTCAAACGACGGCAGCATATAATAGCTCTCGGGGTGCTTCTCTGCCTCGATACGCCGCGCGGATGCTGCGTCCTCATCCCCGCACACGCAGTGGTCCAGTCCGACCTGCCGGAGCTTGGCCAGCTCCTCCTGCAAAATGCGGTTGGCCAGCGTACCTATTTTACTGTCCTGCCACAATGCCTCCATCTCAAGCAGGTCGTAAATTTTGCGGTGCAGGCGGATACGCAGCCTATACTTCCTGGGCTTCATCGGCGCTGCGCTCCACCTTTGCAATTATTTCCCGCAGCCGCGTGGCCGTGGCGATCATCTCGTCCAGCTCCTTCATGGCCTGCCGGCGCTCCTCGTGGGTATATTTTTCTGCAAGGCGCTTCTCGGGGTTTTTCCTGCGCAGCATCGTTTCCAGGCGGCTTGTCTGGCTGGACAGCTTGCCCGTAATTTTGCTCTGTGCCTTGGCGCCGGCGGTCTTTTCCCTGACCTCCCGGATGACCTCTGTCTGCTCGACCTGCGCGGCGGGCTGCTCCGGCGGGATGGTCTTGACCTTTCGGATAGTCTCCTTCAGACACGCCATCTCCTTCTGGACCGTGAACACCGCAGCGACCAACGCCTCGTGGGCATCCTGCATACTGCTGGTGTCGGCCACCGTCCGCAGTGCATCCACGAACCGCCCGCGAATCGCTTTTTTCTCGTCCTGAATGGCTGCGCTGCCCGGGCCGTTGTACGCAATAGCATAGAGCTGCTGCAGCATTTGGGCAGCGATCCTCTGTTCCTCGGGCGTCATCCGCAAAAAGCTCTCCGCCTCGCTGCGCAGCACAAAGCCACGATCCAGCAGATCCTTGAGACCCTCATTCAGATTTTTTTCAATGCTCAGATCCTTATCGATCTGCCGCCCGTTGATGGGCGTTGCCTCCTTGATGGCCTTTTTTGCCTCAGCTGCTGTCAGGTTGTACGGCTCTGCCTGCAGGCAGGACACCAGCTCGGCAACCGCCTTGCGGCGGATCATCTCGTTGGCAAAGCCGCCGCGCACCTGCAGGTTGGCGCTCAGCAGCATGACCTTTTTCTCGTTGTCGCTCAGCGGTGTTGTGACAACACGGCAGTTTTTGACTGTGTTCCACTTTGCGTCGCCGCGCGCCTGCAAATAATTCAATGCCTTATAGCGGCGCTCGCCGGAGAGCAGAACGTACTTCGTCTGTTTTCCATCCGTCCGCGGATATACGACCAAATTGTGCATCAGGCCGTTGCGGTCAATGTCGTTGGCCAGTGTTTCCACATCCTCGTCGGTGTCCAGCTGGCGGAAAATCGCATTGTCCGGGTTCAGTTCGATGTCCTGCAAGGCAATTTCCCGCAGCTCATAGGCAAGCTCGGCGCGGTTCTGCGTGGCCAGATTGGCAATCAGGCTGCCGGAGGCGTTGTTGTTTCCGGCGCTGAAAACCGCCTCGGTGGACGGAATGCCCACCTCGACCTTGGATCTGCCGGGCTTCTTTTTCATAGCCATCTTACTTTTCCTCCAATTCCGCCAGGCGCTTTTTCAGCTCCTCATACGCCGCCACATAGCTTTTGGCCGGGGGCTGCGTGCGGGCCGAGTAGCAGACCGGCACGCAGCGGTTGATGCTGTTATCCACACTCTTGCCAAAGGCGATTTCCGCGTTGAACAGCGTTGCGCCGAGCTTGGCGCGGCAGTCACTGCGGATGTCCTGTGAGGCTGCACTTTTCTGCACCATCGTCAGCATCACGCCGACGCCCTTGATGCGGGAGGTCTTGCTCTTGCGCATCTCATTGCAGAGCACATAGGTGCGGAACGCCGAGTCCTCCGAGAAGGAATCGCACTTCAGCGGGATCAGCACATAGTCCGCCGCGGCAATTGCGTTGGAGAGCAGCAGGCTGTCCCGGCTTGGCTGGGTGTCGATCAGGATATAATCGTACTCGTCTTTGACCTGGCGCAGGAAATAGTCCAGCACGTCGGTATCGCTGGCCAGATACTTCGGATCGCCGCGGTCATAGTCCCGCTGGGCGTCCGTGTACAGATCCTCCAGCCGCTTGGACAGGCGCGGCGTCTGGTCGTTGGCCGGGATCAGGTCCACGTTTTCATATTCCGACTCGACGATAAAATCTCTGGTCTGTGTGTTGTAGCGGAAGCCGTCGATCATATCATACAGACTGCGGTTGGCAAAGGCCTTGCTGGTAATGGCGTTGCCGCCTGTCAGGGCAAACGTCAGGTTGCCCTGCGGGTCGGTGTCCAGGCAAAGCACCTTTTTGCCCTCGTCGCCCATCAGATAGGCAAGGTTAGAGGTCGTTACGGTTTTTCCGCAGCCGCCTTTTTCCACCGCAATGGTTATTACTGTTGCAGCCATTCGCTTGTTCCCCATTTCATTATGTAGTTATAACACCGTGGCAAATTGTTTTTTATGTCGTTTTCGTCTATGTATAGTATACCACATTTGCCAGCATCGTCAACAGCACTTTTGCAGTTTTGGCAGGACTTTTCTGCGGCAGAAAAGTCTTATAACTCCGTGGCAAATTTTTATATAAAGAAAAAAGCATATAGACACGCCCATGCCGCAGTATTTTGCGGACCGGGTATCCATACGCTTTTTGTTATGCCTTTTGGTCTTATAACTCCGTGGCAAATTTATTCATCAAAGACGGACAGATCTGCCTTGAAATGATCCGTTGCACCAGCGCTGCGCAGCTCGTCCCTGCCGCTCGGGATGATCGTAATATCCTCCATCGCGTTGTATACAATGGTCGCGTTGTACTGCGGCGACTTGAGCTGGCCGTGCTCCTTTTTGGTCAGCATCATCCGCGCCATGCCCAGCGCCCAGCAGGTCAAATCGTGCTGCTGGGCCAGGATGCGGTTCAGCGCGTCGCGGGTCTCCTGCGCCTGCTTTGCCCTTTTCTCGCTGTTGGTGTTGGTAAGCAGACGCGCCGTGTATACCAGCACCGAGGACACCGCACTGTACAGCTCCGGTGAAATTTTTTCCTGCAGGGTCTGGCTGCGCGCCCTGCTTTCCAGCACGCGAACTGCCCGCGTCACCGTCATAGTAAACAGCTCGTCCCCCAGCGGCTCTGCCACGGATACAGCTGCCGCGCTTCGTTCCGGCTCGGTGGTTTTCCGCGTCCTTCTGCGGCGCGGGACTTCCTCATTGCGAGCGCTTTTCTGCGCGTGCAGCTGGCGCACTGCGTCCATCTCCTGCGCGGATTTGTAGCGGATGAACAGGTACAGCCGCTCGTATTTTCTGCCGCCGCGGATGCGGACCGGGATATAGTCAAACCAGAGGTCGGTCATCTGGTTGATCTCATCCCTGGCCTTGGTCAGGACGTAGCGCTCAAAATCGTGGAAGTTGCTGTACTTTTCGGTCAGCGGCTTTTCCTTGTCCTTTTTGCGTTTTTCCGGCGGGGGAGAGAGCTGCTCCTTCAGCTCCTGAATGTCAAACACCTTGTACTTGAAGCCGCGGATGTCCTGCGCCTTGTCCGGGAAACGGTCCAGTATCTCTTTTGTGACCGGCTGAAACACCAGGCCGTTCGTGTAGCCGTAATCGGTGTCTCCGTTGTCGTAGGAAAGCAAAATTTCGTAAAAACGCATGGAGTAGGTGCTGTTCATCGTCAGCAGATATTCCACGTTGTAGGAGGTATAGTTGCTTTTCAGCTGGGAAAGATAGGGGAGGATCTCCGGATTGAAGCGCACGCGGATCTGCTTGTCCCGGTCATTCACGGTGGAGCCGCGCTGCAGCCAGGACAGGACCTTGTACTGGTGGCCGTCGCTGGCCGGGTCCAGGCTCCAGAAGGAGCGGTCCTCCAAACTTTTGACGGTGTCCTTCAGGTATTCCAGATAGGTGTTGTCGTGCATGTTGACCCCGGCCAGCCGCCCGAAGTCGGAAAAGCTCAACGAATAAACGCGGTCCGCATCCGGGGTCTCCTTGGGGTTGATCTGTGCCATCATTGCCAGCAGCACCTTTTGCTCCAGCTTTGGCAGGGCATATTTTGTCTTTTGGATCAGGTCATTACTCTTGGTGATGATCGATTCCGACGCCGGATTGTACTTGGGTACATTGCCTGCAGAGCGGGTGCGGCGGTGCTTTTGTGGCGGCGTGTTTTCCTGTGCAGGGAGATCCGGGTCATAGTATTCGCCTTCAATGATGGTGTCATTTTTCCGCTTTTCAGACATAGGCCTACACCTCCACAAATACAGTACATTAAGCATACACGCAATTGCGGAAAATGTCAACGGCTTCTCGCAATAAAAAATAAATGTACCATTTGTATTTTTTTTCTTATAATAGATC
>OOCR01000822.1_pt1 | contig 20566 bp, 15 predicted proteins | sample 1671491 | NCBI WGS metagenome assembly OOCR01 (sample SAMN06348162, study PRJEB24527) | human gut metagenome | biome: human gut; feature: ankylosing spondylitis patient; material: feces | host: Homo sapiens | place: China | collected 2015-10
CAAACACGAGGAATTTTCCGAGGGAAAGATATTTCACCAGAAATGATTTCTGAAGGTAAACAACTTCGAACTGAGCAAATGAAAAAAGCATTAGGAGAAAATCCATCTGATGCACTGCAGAATACTTATACTTATGTAAACTGTTCCGGTGTCCATATTCTGTCAGCTGTGCGTGATCTGGTCGGTTCGCCAAAGCGAGTCGCACGTTCTTTTGCAACGAATGAAGGAAAGCGTATTGCTGCACTGTTGGAATACGATAATTTTATGGGCGTATTTGAATATGTCAATGACCAGTCTGTTGCTGCCTTCGACGAGGCCATTGAGATCTTTCAAGGCAATCGAAAGTTTCTGCTGAAATTTGAAAGTCCCTACATTCGTAATCTGCCGGTAACATTAGAGATGACAGAAACAATCGGACTGGAAAATAAAAAAACGATTTTCGGACCTTGGTACACGGATAATTTCCGCAATGAACTGATCGAATTTGCAAATTGTATTACCAACAAAACATCTCCGATGACTCCTCTGGCAGACGCGCGCGCAGATTTGCTGCTGGCACAGGAAATAGCGCAAAAGAGCATTGATTGATGGGGGATTGCAGATGAAAAAACTGATATACGGAATGGTCGGTGGCGGCATTGGTTCCTATATTGGTGCAATGCACCGCCGGGCTATTGCATTGGACGGGACGGCTGAATTAGTTGCAGGCTGTTTCTCTCAGACGCGTGAAAAAAGCTTACAATTAGCTGAGCAGTTATATGTAGAACCCGAACGAGTCTATGCAGATTACGAGACGATGGCTCAAGCAGAGGCTGCACGCGAAAACGGCATTGATTTTGTCGTTGTATGCACGCCGAACAGCTCTCACTATGTGATTTGCCGTGCTTTTCTGAATGCGGGAATCCATGTAGTTTGCGATAAACCATTGACCATTGAAAAGCAACAGGCTGTAGCGTTAAAGCAGTTGGCCGATGCTAAAAATTTGATTTTGGCAGTAACCTATTCTTATACGGGACATGTGACCTTGCGTGCAGCCAAGGAAATGATTGCAGCCGGAGCAATCGGCAATATCCGCATGATTATGGCGGAATATCCATTAGGCTGGCTGTCTAAAGCCGGCGCGGGCGGAAAACAGGCCTGGCGCTTGGACCCGACGCAAAGCGGTAAATCTGCCTGTATGGCAGATATCGGTACCCATATCGAAAATGCGGTACATACCATGACTGGTCTGAAAATTAAGCGCTTACTTGGCAAGCTGGATACAATGGTTGAGGGCCGGCAATTAGATGATAACGGCGTTGTTTTATGTGAATATGAAAATGGTGCAACCGGTGTATATTGGGCATCTGTTGTAGCTACGGGCATGGATAATGCTTTAAAAATTCGTGTTTTTGGTGATAAGGGAACCATAGAGTGGGAGCAGGAAAACTGCGAAGAACTGGTATTAATCGATGAAAACGATACCAAGCATATCTATAAACGCGGTTCTGCACTGCTGCCTCAAAGCGCAGCACAGGAATGCCGTACACCCGCAGGTCATCCGGAAGGATATTTGGAGGCACTTGGTAATCTGTACTGTAATATTGCGCGAGCAATTCGTCAGGGAAACTCCGAAAATTGTCTGTTCCCTAATGCTGATGATGGTATTGAAGCAATAAGTTTTGTCGATAAGGTAGTAGAAAGTCATCTAAAAGGGAATATATGGATTTGTATGGAGGATTGAAGATGGCAGAAATTAAAATCGGTCTGATCGGCGCTGGCTGGATGGGCAAGGCACACACCACCGCATTCCACAATGCACGCATGATCTTCGGCGATGATATGCCGGTATTTGAACTGGTAAGCGATGTCAGCGAGGACGCAGTTGCAAAGTTCGCGAAGAACATGGGCTACAACCGCTACACCACCAACTGGATGGACGTTGTCACCGATCCCGAAATCGACCTGGTTGACGTTGCAACCCCGAACTGCATGCACTACGAGATGGCAAAGGCTGCTCTCGAGCACGGCAAGCATGTTTTCTGCGAGAAGCCGCTGTCGCTGTCTGCGGAGCAGTCCCGCGAGCTGGCTGATCTGGCTAAGGAAAAGGGCGTAGTCAACTACTGCGGTTTCTCCAACATCATGAACCCGGCAAACCAGTACGTTGCAGAGCTGGTTAAGTCCGGCAAGCTGGGCAAGATCATGCGCGTACACGCTACCTACGATCAGGACATGCTGCTTGACCCGTCCATTCCGATCGCATGGCGCCACATCAACAAGCTGGCTGGTTCCGGCGCACTCGGCGACCTGTGCAGCCATCTGCTGAGCGTTTCTCAGATGATCATGGGCGACATGAGCGAGGTTCTGGGCGTACAGTCCATCGTTATTCCGGAGCGTCCGGTCAAGGCAGGCAGCACCGAGATGGGCAAGGTTGAGAACGACGACCTCATCACCTTCCTCGTTAAGTATGAAAACGGTGCAATTGGTGACTTCTCGTCCTCCCGTGTTGCAACCGGCCGCAAGAACTACTTCTACTACGAGATTCAGGGCACCGAGGGTTCTGTAGTATACGATCTGGAGCGTATGTGCGAGGTTCAGGTTTACTTCAAGGCGGACGCCGACAAGGACAACGGCCGTGACTGCGGCTTCCGCACCGTACTGCTCAACCCGCAGCACGAGGGCTTCAAGTACTTCCAGCCGGCAGGCGGCATCGCGATCGCATTCGACGATATGAAGACGCTGCAGGCTCACGCACTCATGCAGGCAATGCACGGCGGCGAGTACATCTGCAACTTCGAGATGGGCGCTAAGGTTGACGGCATTATCAACGCAGTGCTCAAGTCCGTTAAGTCGGGCACTTGGGAAAAGTGCTGAGGGAGGTTCAAGGCTATGTTTAATAATGTAAAACTCGGCATCGCGCCGATCGGCTGGACGAATGACGACATGCCGCAGCTCGGCGGCGAGCTGACCTTCGAGCAGATGGTTTCCGAAGCAGCGCTTGCCGGCTTTCAGGGCACCGAGGTAGGCGGCAAGTTCCCGACCGACCCGGCAGTGCTCAACAAGGCACTCGACCTGCGCGGCATCAAGATCGCGTCCCAGTGGTTCTCCAGTTTCCTGTGCTCCACGCCGTACGAGGAGAACGAAAAGGCATTTATCGAGCAGCTGGACTTCCTCGAGGCTGTCGGTGCAAGCCGCATCAACGTATGCGAGCTGACCCGCTGCCTGTTCGCAGAGGAGTGCTCGATGTTCGGCAACAACAAGCCGGTTGCCACCGACGAAGAGTGGGACAAGCTGTGCGACGGTCTGAACAAGCTGGGCAAGATCGCTGCTGACCGCGGCTTCAAGCTGTGCTTCCATCACCATATGGCGACGGTCGTTCAGACCTTCGAGGAGACCAAGCGCCTGATGGACAACACCGATCCGCGTTACGTTTACCTCTGCTTTGATACCGGTCACTTCACCTTCTCCAAGGAGGACGCCGTAAAGGCGGCGAAGGAGTTTGGCCCGCGCATCGGCCACGTTCACCTCAAGGACATCCGTCCTGACATGATGGAAAAGGCATATGCCGAGGGCTTCAAGTTCCGCAAGGCGGTTCTGGAAGGCTGCTTCACCATTCCGGGTGACGGCTGCGTCGACTATCCGGGCGTATTCAAGGCTCTGCACGATGCACACTACGAGGGCTGGTTCATCGTAGAGGCCGAGCAGGACCCGGCAAAGGCAAATCCGCTCGAGTATGCCAAGATGGCACGCGAGTATATCAAGAAAACCGCAGGTATCTGATAAAATCAAGCAAAAATCTTTAAGCAAGGACTCTAGCAAGTGCAATGCTGACCAATGACTTCAGCAGAATTATGTCAGACGTTAAAGCCAATAGTGTTGAATGCAGTGCCGCAATAATCTGACCGAAAAAGCAATAGTCTCCATAGAATCCGTAATACAGATGCATCCGGATGACATCGACGTTGTTCTCTCCTCCAACGACGATGTGGTGATGAGCGTTGTACAGATTATCAAGGACGATCCGCTCAGCATGGATATCACATGTCTTGGCTACAACATAGGGCATACGGCAGTTAAAGCTGCTGTAAACGTGCCGAAACACTAAAACGTTGATTTCTTCAGTTATAATAAAGTATATAACAACGCGAAGACTAAGGATCTGTGGGAATAATCTGCAGTTCAGGGCTACTTCGTTAAATCTCATTTCTCTTTGGAAAAACGATCGGGTCTGACGCTCCAACGTTCCCAATCGTACCGCTACGGGACAGTGGTATTGCCCAAGGGAGACCATATTAAAGCAGCGCAGCATACGGAAAGACTGTATGCTGCGCTGCTTTGGAAATAAAGTCATAATACTATAAAGCTACGCCTTTATTTTTCCTTTCTCCTGTTCCTTGCCCGAATGAGTGTAGACTTACGGATACCAGCCAGCTTAACGACCTGTGCGTAGGAACAGTCCTGAGCAGCGCCATTGTGTAGTCGAGCTGTTCGGTGTCGAACTTAAGTGGGCGGCTCTCACGGAAATCGGGGTCGGTGGCGCGCGCGACGGCCTTGTCCTCCTGTGTGCGCTGTATGATCATATCGTGCTCGAGTTGCTGTCCCCCGCAGGAGCACGAGTTGGTGCCGGTCTGTCTCAAAACCTTCAAGTATTGCCACCGGTTGCAGAACACGGTGTCATAAGGTATAATAAACGTACCAAAACTTAGAGTCATAATACACGGTGTCAAAACCGGGAAAATGGGGGAATTTACATGACATTCGGCTACGCGAGAGTATCCACCAAAACGCAGGCGCGCGACGGCAACAGTCTGGACGCGCAGCAGGCGGCGCTGACGGCGGCGGGCGCGGAAAAAATCTACACGGACACGTTCACCGGCACCAAGATGGACCGACCGGAATGGGACAGGCTGCGGGCGCAGCTGCGGCGCGGCGATGTGCTCATCGTTACCAGGCTCGACCGGCTGGCGCGGTCGGTGTCGCAGGCGTCCGGTCTCATCACCGAGATGATCGACGAGGGCATCACCATCAACGTGTTGAACCTCGGCATCCTGTCCAACGACTCGGTCAACACGCTGCTGCGCAACGTGCTGCTGTCGTTTGCACAGTTCGAGCGCGACATGATCGTGCAGCGCACGCAGGAGGGCAAGGCGGTCGCCCGCGCGACCGACCCCGATTTCCGCGAGGGACGTCCGCCGAAATTCGACACCGAACAGCTTGACCACGCAATGGAACTCCTCGAAAACCATTCGTATACGCAGGTCGTCAAGCTGACCGGCATCAGCAAGTCCACGCTCATCCGGGAGAAAAAAAGGCGGCAGGCGTGACGCCGCACGGCGCTATAACAATAGGGTATCCGTGCGGAGCGATGCAGATAAAACAACCGAGCGGCTGAAAATGCAGTCGCTCGGTTGTTTTGCGTATGATTCAGAGGTTTCCGCCGTCTTGATTATTTAGACCACGGAACCCGGATCGGAACGCCATGGCAACTCTGTATAATTTCCCCTTCTATTTTCCGACAACCAGACAAAAAGAAAGGCACTGTGTCTAAATCACAGTGCCTGAGGCTGTCGAAAAACTATCGTTTTTCCAACCGCCTCTCGATTCCATAAAGTCGTTTCCTCAAACTAGCATATCCGGACGTTCGCCAATGACCTCGCGGTATCGAACTGGCGATACCCCCACCAGACGCTTGAACATCCGGTAAAAGTAATTGCGGTTGATCATGCCGACCCGACCGCCAATATCGCCCGCACTGTCCTCCGTTGTGCGGAGCAGATGCTGCGCTTCCCCAATCCGGCGGCGCACCATATACTGAATGGGCGGCAGGCCGAACTGCGCCTTGAACATATGGATCATGTGGCTGGTCGAAACGTGAAACCGATTGGTCAGCTCGGTCAGCGAAAGCTCATCGGCAAAGCACAGGTTCAAATGCTGCAATACCTCGGTTGCAAGCGAGAATGCGGCATCCGGCGCACACAGCTCGAGGCCATGCGCCATAGGCGCCATCTGCATCAGAAGCGCATCTAAAAGCGGTGTCCGGGCGGCAGCCGTGGTCTGTTCCGAGTAGAGCAGCAGCAGCAACATCCATGCCGGTGTTCCCTGTAACTGCGGAAACTCAAACATCGCCTGTCCGTCATCCGCGGCGGAAAATTCCAGCATCAGACAGGGTGCCTGTACGAACGGCAGCTCGTGACAGACATTCGGCGGCAGCAGCAGCGCGCCGCCGGGTTTGATCGGCAGACAGCGGTGCTCGGTCCGCAGAATGATCTTCTCCCCGTCCGCAGCAAGCGAAACAAACAGCACCCAATCCTCCGAGGCGCAAGGCAGATAGTTGCCGCCCTTATCCTGCGGATGAATCACACATTGCTGCGTTAGTCTGACACGGCGAAATGTCGGAAGCAGAACAGACATAATACCTCCTGACCCGGATTAAAGCAAATTTTCGATATTGTGTCGCAGCAGCACCCGAATATCGGTATGGTAAAACTCCTTCGGCGGCTGCTGTTTGAGTTGAATGTAATCAGCCAACAGGGACAGCGGCAGTGCGCCCTGCTGCACCGCATCCTGTCCAATGACAAAATCCGCAACACCGCGCCGAAGCTCGTACAGGTTGGCGGGGATCTCATCGTGCATGATCAGGTGCACCCCTCGTGCGCGGCCGGAATCGACCAGCGCACTGCATACGCCCGCATAACCCGGTGTGATCGCGTAGATACCGGTCAGATCGGGAACCTCCTGCAGCAGACGGAGCGTATGCTCGTAAACCACATTGCTGTCATCGTTCGGCAGCATGACATCCCGCAGCTGAAGCGACGAATCGGGGGTAAGCAGCTCCTCCTTAAAGCCCTTCAGACGTTCGCGGTACGCACTGTGATACATACAGGGCGCACTGATCGTAGCCACCGTGCCGCTCTCCCGCGCCACCAGACGCATCAGCTCGGCCACTGTACGGCCGGAAGAAAGGTTTTCCTGCCCGACATAGCACAGCCGGTGGCTGTTGGGCAGATCGGTGTTAAACATAACGACCGGTATTCCGCGTTGGTCGATCAGCTCGTTGATCTTGGTTTCGACCAGCAGACAGTCGAGCGGCGTGATCGCCAGCGCATTGATATGATGCTGCTCGACCAGCTCCTCGATCATCGAGACCTGTTCGACCGGATCGAGCGAGGGCGACAGCCGGAAGATGACCTCCACGCTGAACGCGGCCAGACGGCGGGCTTCGCGCCGGGCGGCATCCAGAACGATCTGCATGAACGGGGTCTGCACCGAAAACATGATCACGCCGATGCGAATCGGATGCGATGTGCGGGACAGTGCCAGACCGGCACGGTTGGGGGTGTAGCCATATTCGTTGGCTACCGCCTTGATCCGCTCCGCCACCGCAGGGCGAACATTTCCTTTATTATGCAGTGCCCGATCGACTGTACCGCGGGACACACCGCAAATCTCAGCAATTTGATTCAGGGTAATTGCCATATGATATCACCTCTGTCAGAACGGTTCTTTCCCGTTTTTATAGTTAAAGCATAACATAATACCCCTAATAAGTCTATATCTAAAGTGAATAAAGCGGTATTCACAATATTGTGCACGTATACGGATTCTGCTCATTCGCGCCGTGCACGCAAAAATGCACTCTTTTCCGAACCTTCCGTGTTTTGTTCATATTTTCATACAATGTGTCTGCTGTAAACGCCGTAAAACGAGCAAAACACGAGAAATCCGAAACGAATACCGAGTTGTTATGAGATTGAACTAACAGCCAGATCCTGCATCTGAGGCGGGTAGTTTTGCATAAGCGATTCCCCCGTTCTGTCGTGCAAAGCCTATAAAATCACAATTTTGTGCAGACAGAATCACCAGTTTCCGTAAGATTCGTCTGTGCGGTTTGGTGAAAATTCAAAAAGCCGGTTGACGCACATCGAAAAAGAGTGTAAAACTAAATCAAGGCAAGCGTAAATCGCATTTTTCCAAAATGTGAACGTGTACGGCTAAGAAAAAAGTTGAGAAAGATGAGGTAAAAGCAAATGAAAAAAAGACTTTTCGCAGGATTGATTGCATCGGCAATGATGGCATCCATGCTGGCAGGCTGCGGCGGCAGTTCTGGTTCGAATGGCAACGCACAGGGTGGAGACAAGGCATCGGGCGATGGCTATAGCATGACGCTGATTATGTCGCTGCGTGATGAGTTCCTGAGCACGTTGGAAGCTGGCTCAAAGTCGGCGGCTGATGAGCTTGGCGTTACGCTCGCTTCGCAGGACGCACAGAACGATACCGGCAAGATGCTCCAGTTTATCGAATCTGCTAAAAATGCAGGCGATGACGCAGTGCTGATCAATCTGGTAGATGCCGCAACGGCACAGCAGTGCATCGAGGCTGCCGGTGATATGAAGGTTGTTTTCGTTAACCGCGCACCGTCCGATACCAGCGTTCTGGAAGCAGGCAAGTCCGTAGCGGTTGTTTCCAATGAGAACACCTCCGGTTACTATCAGGGTGAATTTTTGGCTAATTACTTCAAGGATAAGGGCAAGACCGAGATTAAGTATCTGATGCTGCAGGGCACGCTGGGTCTGGTACATACTGAACAGCGCTCCGCTTCCGTACTGAAGGCATTGGAGGACAATGGCATCAAGGCAACGCAGGCGGCGGCTCCGCTGGTTGCAGATTATGACCGTGCAAACGCAATGGACATGATTTCTCCGCTGCTGGGCAACACCGAATTTGACTGCATCATCGCGAACAACGATGCGATGGCACTTGGTGCGGTAGAGGCGCTGAAGGCTAAGGGCATGGATCCGACTTCGATCCCGATCGTTGGCATCGATGCAACGGTAGATGGTATTCAGGCAATCAAGGATGGTACGCTCGCGATGACCGTATTCCAGGATGCCAACGGTCAGGGCTATGGCGCTGTGAAGGCTGCAGTTAATCTGATCGAGGGCAAGGCAATCAACGATGGTACGGATTATGAAACCGATGATACTGGCAATATTTGCTGGGTACCGTTCGAACCTGTTACCCCGGACAATGTAGCAGATTACGAATAAGCACACAGTCAGGAGGAAAGGGACATTGAAACGATGTCCCTTTCCTAAATCAAACAAGATAATGGGGTGAAAAGCAGTGAGCCAAGAATATATCCTCGAAATGACCGATATTGTCAAGGAATTCCCCGGTGTACGCGCACTGAAAGGCGTACAGCTCAAGGTGCGGCCCGGTACCGTTCATACGCTGATGGGCGAAAACGGCGCAGGCAAGTCTACCTTGATGAAATGTCTAATCGGCATTCATCCGCCTACATCCGGCAAGATTGTATTTGAAGGCAAGGAGATCCAGTTCAAAAATACGCTTGAGGCACTGAATTCCGGCATTTCCATGATCCATCAGGAGCTGTCTCCGGTTCCCGAGCGCAGCGTTTGCGAAAACCTGTGGCTGGGACGCGCACCGCGCAAGGGACTGATCATCGATCATAAAAAAATGCGGCAGGACAGCATTGAGCTGTTCAACAAGCTGAATCTGGACGTTGATCCGGATGAGAAGATGGGTAACCTGACCGTTGCAAAGATGCAGATGGTTGAGATTGCCAAGGCTGTATCCTATGACAGCCGTATTGTTATCATGGACGAGCCTACGTCCTCGCTGACCGATGCAGAGGTCGAGCATTTGTTTCGCATTATTGCAGAACTCAAGGAAAAAAATGTTGCTATCATTTATATCTCGCACAAAATGGACGAAATCTTCCGGATTTCGGACGATATCACGGTTTATCGCGACGGCGAATACATCGCTACGGATCGCGCGGAAAACCTTAATGTAGACAAGGTTATTCAGTTGATGGTTGGACGCGAAGTGAACAACATGTTTCCCAAGGTAGAGTGTCCGATCGGGGAAACCATTCTTAAAGTGGAAAATTTGTCTGCCGGCCGCGCAGTTAAAAATGTTTCGTTTGAACTGCATCGTGGTGAAATTCTGGGTATGGCGGGTCTGGTCGGTGCGGGCCGCACCGAGACGGCGGAAGCAATCTTCGGCATGCGCCATATGACAGGCGGCAAAATCTATAAAGACGGTCAGGAACTGCACATCAAGTCTCCTGAGGATGCGATCGCCAACAAGATTGGCCTGCTCACAGAGGATCGGCGCGGCAACGGTATTGTCGGCTTGCTGAGCATTCAGGATAATACGGTGCTGGCAAACCTGAAAAAGTACGGATTCCCGCTGAATCATAAGAAAATGCGCGAAGACACCGAAGAATACGTTAAAAAACTCAACACCAAAACGCCGTCTATCGAAACGCCCATTCAGAATCTGTCGGGCGGCAATCAGCAGAAGGTGCTGGTTGGGCGCTGGCTGCTGACCAATCCGGATATTCTGATCGTTGACGAACCGACACGCGGTATTGATGTTGGTGCAAAGGCAGAGATTCATTCGCTTATCACAAAGCTTGCCGGTGAGGGTAAGGCCATTATCATGATTTCGAGTGAGCTGCCCGAGGTCATGGGTATGTCCGACCGTATCGTAGTTATGCACGAAGGCATTATGACCGCTATCCTGGATCGCAAAGACTTCTCGAGTGAGCTGATTCTCAAATATGCAACCAGCGAGATACCATATCAGCCTGCTGCGGATGAACAATAAGAAAGAAGGTACATGGTATGCAGAAAACATTTAATACGAAGAAATTCTTGTCCCAGAATTCAATCTGGCTGGTATTGATCGTGTTGGTCATCATTATGAGTATCGCACAGCCCAGCTTTTTCTCGGTGGATAACCTGCTGACACTGCTCTCCGGTGAGGCAGTCAAGGGTATCATGGCCTTTGGCGTTATGTTCGCAATCCTTTCTAAAGGTATCGACCTGACGATCGGCGCATCCGCTGCGTTAGTTGCGTGCATCACCGCTTCGCTCGTGCAGCCAGAAGGCTATGCAAATGCCATTCTGCCGGGTGTGGGCACTCTGCCAGCTCCGTTGGTTATCCTGATTGGTCTGGCACTTGGTGCAGGCATTGGCGCAATCTACGGCGCGATCATTGCTTATACCAAAATCCCGCCTTTTATCGCTACTCTCGGTGCACAGTTGATCTGCCGTGCAGGTGCTAAAATGTATACGAACCGTCCGGTTTCTAACCTGTCTGAGCAGTTCCGTTTCCTGGGTGCGTACCGTATTGGCGGCGTATTCCCAATCATCATCGTTGTTTTTTTCGTAATGTTCGCAATCTCGGCATTCCTGCTGACCCAGACACGCTTTGGTAAGAACGTATATGCTATCGGCGGCAACGATCAGGCGGCCCGCGTAGCTGGTATCAATGTTGAGAAGAACCTGATTCTGGTTTACATCTGGTGCTCGCTGTGTGCTGCTATCGCTGGTATGCTGCTGGCAGGCCGCGCAGGCTCTGCGGATCCGGCAAACTCCGGTTTGAACTACGAGCTGGATGCGATTGCGGCAGCAACGGTAGGCGGCACCTCTCATACCGGCGGTATCTGCCGTGTATCCGGTGTTCTGGCAGGTATCCTGATCCTTGGCGTTATCAACAACGGTCTGGTTATGCTGAAGGTAGACGATAACATGACCAACATTGTCAAGGGCGTTATCATTGTCGGTTCGGTTGTACTCGACATGCGCAAGAACGCAAAGCGCGCGTAAAACAGACACACACAATCTCTCTTCTCTTTCCGAGTTTTCAGGGGTCGCAGCAATGCTGCGGCTCCCGAAATACTCGCACATAATCCGTTAGACTTAAACCCTGCCGTACAGCGGCATATTTTGAAAGGATGAGCTTTATCATGGAAAATCTGAACATTGCACTGATCGGCTGCGGCATGATCGGCCGTGAGCACATCGAGCGTATCCAGAACCGCATCCGCAATGCACGCATCGTTGCTGTATGCGACGTATTTGAAGAAGGTGCAAAGAAGGGCGCTGAGATCGCCGGCGCCGGCACCAAGGTTTACACCGATTTCAACGAAGCAATCAACGATCCGGACGTAAACGCTGTTGTAGTTACCACCCCGGGTCAGTTCCACAAGGGTCCGGTTCTGGCAGCTATCAAGGCTGGCAAGCCGGTATTCTCCGAGAAGCCGCTGGCTAACACCGCTGCTGACGGCAAGGAGATCGTTGAGGCCGAGATGGCAGGCGGCAAGCACCTTGTACAGGTTGGCTTCATGCGCCGTTACGACCGCGGCTACCGTCAGGTTAAGGAGCTGATCGACTCCGGCAAGTTCGGTGCCCCGATGGTAATCAAGTGTACCCACCGTGCAGACGGCGTTGCCGATGACTACACCACCGCAATGGCTGTTACCGATACCGCAATCCACGAGATCGACGTTCTGCCGTGGCTGGTAAACGACGAGTGGGACGAGGTTCAGTGCATCATGCCGAAGACCAACAGCAAGGTTAAGAACGCGCTGAAGGACCCGCAGATCATGATTATGAAGACCAAGGGCGGCATCATCAACATGCTCGAGGTAAACGTAAACTGCGGCTTCGGCTACGACATCAACTGCGAGGTTGTATGTGAGAACGGCGTTGTAAACCTGCCGTGCCCGTCCTTCCCGACCGTTCGCTACGCTAACGAGGTTTCCACCAAGATCGAGGACAACTGGATCCTGCGCTTCATCGATTCTTACGATGTAGAGATTCAGGACTGGGTTGACCACGCACTCAAGGGTGAGACCGGCGGCTCCTCTGCTTGGGACGGCTACGTTGCATCCATCACCGCTGACGCTCTGGTTAAGTCCCAGACCTCCGGTGTGCCGGAGAAGGTTGTTACCGGCGGCACCCCGGACTTCTACAAGAAGTAATCCACCTCACATTTTCTATTCATTGCTACTCACTCGCAAGGGCGGCAGAGCTTCCTGCTTTACTGCCCTTGCATATCACCTTAACCACTATACCGCGTTTTACAACGTGAAATTGATACGTTAAAAGGAGTTACTGCTATGAAAATCGGTTTTAACGAAGGCTGCAACCGTTTCTGCAAAAACCACTCCGTACTTGAAGATCTCGATCTGTGCGAGAAGTACGGCTTTGACTACATCGACATCCAGTCCGAGTGCCTCGACCGCGAGATCGCTGCCGGCAAGTACACCATCGATGATCTCGGCGCTTGGTTCGCTGACCCGAAGCACCACCTGAAGATGCTGTCCTACAACGCTCTGATCTTCTTCAACATGAAGCAGACCCAGGAGGAAAAGGACGCCGTTATGGCAAAGTTGGATCAGATCATCGCAGACTGCAACAAGCTGGGCTGCAAGATGATCGTTGTTGTTCCGTCCATGGACCTGACCGTTCCGGCTACCGTTGACGAGATCAAGGCTGATGCTGTTGCAGTCCTCAAGGAGATGGTAAAGAAGGTTGAGCCGCACGGCATCAAGCTGTCCATCGAGTTCTGCGGCGCACCGACCATGTCCATCAACCGCTTTGAGTACGCTTACGACATCGTTACCGAGGTAGATCATCCGCTCGTCGGCATCACCCTCGACCAGTACCACTTCCATGCAATGGCTTCCGAGTGGGCTGCTCTCGAGAAGGCTGACGGCAAGAAGATTTTCGTATGGCACCTGAACGGCATGGAGAATATGCCGTGCGGCGCTGCTTACAACAACGACGAGAAGCGTCTGTGGCCGGGCGAGCCGGGCGACTGCCTCGACCACAAGCGTTACGCAGATACCCTCAAGAAGATCGGCTTTGAAGGCGACGTTTGCACCATGGAGGTGTTCCGTCCGGACTACTACAAGCTGTCCAACGAGGAGAATATCAAGAAGGCCGCTGAGGTTACCAAGGCACATGTTGCGAAGTACTGGGCTGACTGATTTCACAGAGTGAAGATTTAAGAGTGGAGAGTGAAGAGCTTTCCACTCTTTTTTTGCGTGGAAGCCTCCGGTGTTTTCGGTAAAATAAAAGTCGAGCAAAAGAGCTCCAAAATGTGAGCACCCCGATGGCACAAAAAATGAGCCATTGTCAGCACCCCCAATAACAGCTACCATTAGTTTGTGTCCAATAAACTAATGAGGTAGCAGAAAGGTGTTAAGAATGGACCGCGTCAAGTAAAGTTCACAACAAGGCTCCTGAAAAATGAAGTTAGGCTGCAGTGGTCAGTGTTGCCGCAATGGATTCCTGACCGAGATAAGCTCTGGAGACAGACCAGTCCTCAGCGTATTCCATGAGATACGTTGTCACCAGGCGAACATAGGAACTTTCATTGGAAAGATTCCGACCACGCTGGTACGTCTCCGAATTTCACGATTCAATCTTCCAATCCGTCTTCAAGGCACTGAACCGCTTTCGGAAAGCGGTTGGCGTAGGAGTCAATCACATCGCAGCGCTGTCATGAGGCTCCGGAAAAGGGATCACGGATTGTTGAAGCCATCAAGCAGTGCGCCTGCCGCCGGAATACTTCCGACCGCCATAACAGCCGCCATTGCAATGGAGATCAGTCTTTTTTTCATTTTCATACCCCTTATCCTGTTTCGTGTCAATGTAAATTCATGATATCCTATCCATGTATTGAATGCAATGAGAATAGTAAATAGTCGGAAACTGTGGTATAATCAGGTTATATTCAGGGCTTTCGTCCAAAAGGGGAGAAAAAGTATGAACAAGCATGAAAATCAAACGATGAAAATATTCGGCAAGCGGCTGACCGCTGGTCTGCTGGGTGCAGCACTGGTGATGAGTATGCCGTTTGCGTCCGCGCTGACGCAGAAGAACATTACCGTAGAGCGTGGTGTTACGGTTTATGTGGATGACCAGAAGCTCAATCCGGGTGACGCAAACGGCAATCCGGTAGAGCCAATGCTGTATAATGGTACGACTTATCTGCCGATTCGCGCGGTATCTGCGGCGCTCAATGTGCCGATCGCATGGGATGGAACGACGTCCAGTGCGTATCTCGGTGAGCATAAGGTGGACCAGAATGCGGTAAACCGCGCGAAAGCGTATGTTTCGGTCATCGAACAGCTGCAGAGCAAGTACGGCAAGCGTGCTGCCAACGGCAGTATCGTCAGCGGTCTGGTGACGGCTATGCTGATTGATTTTGACGGTGACGGAAACGAAGAACTGCTTTGTGTTTGCAATACGAAGGACAAGATTCCAGCTGACCAGTGGGATAAGCATGGTACAAATGCGTCCAGTAAGTATATGGTTTACGCATGGAATGGGTCTTCTGTCGTAAAGTTGGTGGAAGACGAAGTACCGTTTATCTTTACACAGAATGATTCTCGTAATTTCCCGCGAATGCTGCATATAGCTTCTCAGAATGGAAAGTATTATTTAGTATGGATGAGCAATGGTGATTTGGCAGGAAATAATAAAGCATATTCAACAGAGCGGATAGAGACTGTAGTGAATGGTCAGTGGCAGACGAAAGGCATCTGGCACTATGAAGATTGGGATTATGAGTCAGTAAGAGTATGGGATACAGATTTGTTTACTAATGAAGTAATTGATACAGAAAACGATTGGAAAGAATTCGACAAACTGCATTACTCTGCAAAGGAATATCAGGTGACCTTTAGCAGCTATAATACGGATGGACATCAGAATAATACCCTCGACAAACTGGCTCCCGCACCGGAAATCGCACTTTCCAAGCTGAAAGCTATCGCCAACTCGCAGTCGTCCATTCTGGGCGGCAAGGCCTCGGGCGAGTACAATGCGAAACGTCGAATGGAAAAGCTGGCTGTTGAAACCGGGGTTAAGGTCTATGTAAACGACAAGCTGATTGTTCCGACCGACGTCAACGGCAAGACGGTTGACGTGCTGCTTTACAAGGGCACGACCTATCTGCCGGTTCGTGCCGTTGCAAATGCACTCGATCAGGCTGTTGCATGGGATGGCGCGAGCTACAGCGTATACATCGGCAGTCACAAGGACATATAAGTTTCAGGAGGTCTCTGTATGCCCTCAAAAGATATGAGCGAAATTCTGTCGCGCTGCCGCACTGGTGATTTGGCCGCACAGGAGCAGCTGGTGCTCGACACACAGGATCGCATCTACTATTACGCGCTGAAAATGCTGCGCAGTGAGCAGGATGCGCTGGATATTACGCAGGAAGTCCTCATTACCATGTTGACCAGTCTGGATAAGCTGCAGAATGATGGCGCGTTCTATTCCTGGATCGGCGGCATTACTGCAAATATGTGCCGCAACGCTCTCAATCGCGGTCCACACAAAAAAGAGGTACAGGTGGTTGACGATGAGGACGGAAACAGCCTTTTTGATACGTTCGAAGATATCGACGAGCAGAAAGCACCGGAAAAAGCTCTCGACAACGACGAAACCCGCCGCATGATCATGGATTTGATTGACGCATTGCCGGACGCACAGCGCGAATGCGTGCTGCTCTACTATTATGAGGAGATGAGCGTCAAGGATATCGCGGCAACACTGAATGTTTCCGAAAACACCGTAAAAAGCCGTTTGAATTATGCGCGCAAAGCGATCAAAATCGGCGTGGAAGATTACGAGAAGAAGGGTACAAAGCTCTACAGCATCTCTATTCTGCCGTTCCTGCTGTATTTTCTCCGCGAGGACGCATCGGCCTGCCATATTTCTGCAGAGGCACTGCAGAAGCTTGCAAAGTCTGCGGTTTCTGCGGCAACGGCTGCGGGTGGTATAGCTGCTTCAAGTGCAACTACCGCGACTGCTTCCGGCTCGGCTGCTGCAACAGCAGGCTCCGCCAAAACAGCCGCTGGCGTTGCAGCGCATAAAGGAATTGCAGCAGCAGTGGCGGTTGCCGTTGCCGGAAGTGCAGTAGCCGGCATTATGATTTTCAACAAGCCAGCGCCCGTTCCAGAACCAACATCAGTTGTTGACGGAATAGACATCGGCACACATCATATGGTTATTGCGGCCGAGGAAGTAGCGGGCATTGGGGGTGTTCAGCCGTACAGCATCTTAACGAACCAAGCAATTCCAACTGATCAATTGGACTGGTCTATCAGCGATCCTACTTTGATGACCTATAATCCATCAAATGGTGAGGTATTGTCTACAGGACAGGGTAAACGAGGCACTTCTGACCTGACAGTTCGATGGGGCGATTATGCAGACACCGCTCATTTTGAATTTGCATACTATTATGAAATAGCTCCCGTATATGATAATTGGATCGAACTGCCGGTGGGTATTGAAACCCCTCAAACGCCTTCTGTAACCGACTCGGGTCAAGTCAACTGTGTTGTTTTGCAAAATTATACTCATCCTGTTGTTGCACCGGAGGATGTCCCTGATCCTCTAATTACCGATGGAATAACTTACTACGATACCATCGAAAAAGTCGAATGGATTGTGGATGATCCATCCATTGTCGAAGCAATCCCGCACATTTCGGATAGCGGCGAATATTGCTGTACATTCAAAACATTAGCTCCGGGTCGGACATTTCTTACCTGTAAGGTAACACGAACGGGCGGTTTGATCGCTCACCAATACTGTGACATTGAAGTTTACGACGAAAACGCGTAACTTCCCATAACACGAAAACAGGCTGCTGAAAAGCAGCCTGTTTTTGTTCGTAACCGTCAAACATCCCCACAAAGAAAAGCGTGCGATGTGGATTTTTTGCTCAGAGAGACACCCAATGAGCCAGAATAGCTTAACGCTATTGTACTAAATTTCCTGTCTGTCGTTTTCACTTTTTACTGATACCGCGTCCAATCCGGCGCTTTCGTCAGCTTCGTCCACTTCTCGTTGACCTCGCCTTTGCGGTCGAAGTCGTGGCTGTTGGTCGCCTCCTGAACGGCGAGATAATGCCAGTCGCTCGGTTTATTATCCGGCCAAACGGTCATGTCGTTCAGCAGGTCATCCTCACTTTGCGGCATACGGCAGAGCACGCGGTTGATCATCGTCATTGCCTCTGCGCGGGTGATGTAGTTGCTGGGGCGGAACGTTCCGTCAGGATAGCCTGCGATCCAGCCCAGTGTTGCGGCTCTCTCGATGTACTTTTCTGCCCAGTGACCGGAAATATCCGTGAAGTTACTGCTGGTGCTGATCTGGGTCTTATCGAAACGAGCGCAGATCGTTGCAAACTCGGCGCGGGTAATGGGAGCATCCGGGTCGAAAGCTTCAGCATTGCGTCCCTTAACGACACCCAGTTTCGCCATCGTGGAAATCGCCTTGTTGTGCCACTGTCCATCCGTTACATCAGCAAATGTATTTTCAGCGGTGAGATTGCCATCACGCACTTCCTCCTTGAGCAGTCTGAAGAAGATGGTAGCGACTTCGGCGCGGCTGATGTTCGCGTTCGGACGGACAGTGCCATCGGAGTAACCGACTACATAGGCGTAGTGGTCATCGCCGTTCAGCATATCCGGCACACCGGTAGCCTCCCAGCCTGCATAGACCGTCTTGTTGCCCGTCATTTTCACATTGGTGATCTTGTCAGTCAGCGCTTTGTCGGCGTACCAGCCGGTGAAGGTGTAGCTTTCACGGGTGGGAGCCTTGTCCAGCGTAACGGTCGTGCCGGAGGAATAGCTTTCGTCCTTATAAGAAGTGCCTCCGTTGGACTCATAATGCAGTGTGTACTTAGAGGAGCTGCTGCTTCCGCCGCCGGAAGAACTGCCGCCGGAGGAGGCTGATTTCTCATACAACAGTGCAAACGGAGAGAAACTGTCTGTCGTGAATTTAATGAACTGCTGACCATCGATCGTAACCTTTTCACAGGTCAAGTTTTCCGGGATACGAGTTGTCAGCAAATCGTTGACATCGGCATTACTGTCGCGGTCGATGCCCTTAAAGTGGATGATATGGAACTCAGAGTTTGACTTTGCATCGCTGGGGACCGGCCAGTACAGGTTCATTTTCTGACCAGCACCCATGGTAACGTAGGTATTGCCGTTTGAGGTATCAACCAGATCGAGATAGCGGAACTGATATGAATACTTGCCTTCGGTGTTGGAGGTTCGATTGATGTACGCACTTAAAAGTGCATCATCCAGACTGTGATCGACCATCAGTTTTACACCGTCAGAGGAGGGTACGTTGATACCGCTGTTATTGATATAATACTGCGTGTCTGTTTGTGCAGTGCTGACAAGCATGATATCCTTTTCCTGCGGGTCAACGCTCGGTGTGGTATTTTCTTCAATGGCACGGTAGGTTTCATCCGTGTTGCCGCGTACTTTCAGCGTACCGGTGCCCAGTTTGATCGGACGGGTGAGCGTCCGTCCGTCTGTAGTCGTGAAGGTTGCTTTGTAGATACTCTCGTCAAGCTGACCGGGATAGAAACTGATTTTGTAGTTACGGAACTGGTCGTTCAGAAGTGCCTTGAACTCACTGTCTACCATAACAGAGCCGTCTGCACGGGTGAACTGAACACGCGCCGGAACCTTTTCCTCAGTGCCATCGATTTGACTGGACATCAGTTTATAGATGTAAACCTTGTGCCCGTTCTCCGTAACATGGCTCATGCTCTCATCGCCGTAGAGCTTCAAGCTCCAGCTTCGAGTCGTGCCGTTGTCATCATCATACGTCAACCGCAGTTTGTTGCTCAAATCTATCGGTTTATCGACAGTACCGCCAAGCATGGCATTCACATCGTCTGGCAAGGTCAGATAAAAGCCGATTTCCGGCAGATCGTTAGTCGAGAATTTACCATCGCTGCCAATAACACCGCTATAGCCGTCACCGCCGACATAAACCGTCAGGTTCATCGGTGCGATTTTAACGGCATACGCTTCATCCGGCTTCCACTGCGCGTAAACCGTCATGTTGTCGGTTACGTCGGTTTCAGCGGTAAATACCGCACCTGCACCATCAGCCTTGGTGTTCCAGCCATTGAACAGGTAGCCGGTACGGGTCGGATTGGTCGTCGGCAGGTCAAAATGGTTTGCACTGCCTGCAACCTTCTCCTGCGACATAATACGCGGAGAGGCTTCGGTGTCGCCGCCGTTCTTATCGAAGATGACGCGGATACCGTTTGCCACCTGCCACATATAGTTATCGTCCGTACCATAGGCATCGGCCATGCGCTTGAGGAACCAGCCGTCTCCCACGGCATCGGCATTCCCCAATACAAACACATCCTGTGTGGGGGAATCGGTGTTTTTCTTGGAAAGAATGTAGTTGTCACCAAGTGCAGGCTTTTTCAGAGTCTGCCAATCAGCGGGGTCCACCGTGTTGACCGTGGTGGTGCCGGTGGAAAGGCCCTTTATTTCTACCGGAATTGTACCGGTATCGTAGTTTTCACCGGGCGCTACTGCCGGCAGACGCAGTTCACCGTTAGTTGCGGTGTAATCATTTTGCAAATAAGCCGGTCCCATCAGCGCCATTACGCCATTGTTGGTTACCGCACCACTCAGGTTGCTTGTGCCGTGATTGATCAGATGGCCGTTGGAGCCGATTTGCGTAGTGCCGTTGACAAAAATATCGTTGTAATCGTCGGTCTGGCTGTGCAGCTGCTCCCAGGTACCGTTAATGACAGTATTGCCCCAAATCCAGACCTGACCGTTATCCGTGGTCAAGGTGCTGCCTTCCTCTACCATCAAGCCGGCATTGCTGGTCATAATATGGGCAGTCACTGCGGAATTGTTTGTGATATTAACTTGCGACATTCCCTTGATGAACGGAATGGTTGTCTCACAGTCATAGAC
>OOCR01000893.1_pt1 | contig 19154 bp, 16 predicted proteins | sample 1671491 | NCBI WGS metagenome assembly OOCR01 (sample SAMN06348162, study PRJEB24527) | human gut metagenome | biome: human gut; feature: ankylosing spondylitis patient; material: feces | host: Homo sapiens | place: China | collected 2015-10
GCGTCAGGCTCTGACCCTTTGGCTCCACCACCAGCAGCACCGGCAGGTCCAGTGTGTCGGCCAGATGCCACGCGCTGGCCCTGTCGCTCACGCCGCCGAGGCCGTCGTAAAAGCCCATGGCCCCCTCGCACACCGCCGCACCGTGGCCGGCGGCGCCCTTCGCGTAGAGGGTGCGCACCGTCTCGGGCGCAGAGAAAAAGAGGTCGAGGTTGCGGCTCTCCACCCCCAGCACGGCCCGGTGGAACATGGGGTCGATGTAGTCCGGCCCGCTCTTGAAGGCGCAGGGCTCACAGCCCCGCCGCTTCAGCGCCATGAGCAGGGCGCAGGTCATGGTGGTCTTGCCGCTGCCCGAGCGGGGCGCCGCCAGCAGAAACTGTATCATGTCATTCTCCTGTGATGAGGTAGATGGGGTTCTGGGCCATCATGAGGTGCAGCCCGCCCACGGCTTTTGCCCGGCTGACGGCGATCTGGCTCACCTGCACGGTTCGGCCTTTGGCCGTCAGCGCGGTCACCGCCGCCGAAAGGGTCTCGAGGGCGATGGCCGACACACAGATACGGGCGTCGGGGTTCTTATCCAGCGCGGCGTCCACGATGGCGGCAAGGCTGCCCTTGCTGCCGCCGATGAAGACAGCGTCCGGCGCGGGCAGGTCCGAAAGCGCGGCGGGGGCAAGCCCCTCCACGAGGACGAGGTTCCGGGTCCTGAATTTTTCGCGGTTGGCTTTGATGAGCGCACATCCCTCCGGCCTGCACTCCACCGCGTACACCCGGCCCCGGGGCGCGGCCAATGCCAGCTCCACGCTGACGCTGCCCGTCCCGGCCCCCACGTCCCACAGGATGTCTTCCGGGCGGACGGCCAGCTTCGCCAGCACAGCGGCCCGGACTTCCTGCTTGGTCATGGGAACGTCGCCCCGCTCGAAGGCTTCGTCCGGCAGGCCCGGGGCGCGGCGGGGCAGTCCCTCCACCGCCTCCACGAGAAGGACGCTCAGGCTGTTGAAGCGGCCTGCGGCCAGCTCTTTGACGCTGCCGCGGAAGAGCTTCTCTTCCGGCGTGCCGAGGCACTGGCCCACGACGCCCTGCACGTCCCCGAAGCCCTCTGCCGCCAGCTGGGCGCAGAGGGTGGCGGGGTCTTCACTGCCGCCGGTGAGGAAGAAGGTGGGTCTGCCCTGCATACACTCGGCCACCGGGTCACAGGTGCGGCCATGGGCCGAAACAAGGTTCCACCCCTGCCACGGACGGCCCAGCGCCGCCGCCAGCAGCTGGATGCTGGAAAGGCCAGGCAGCACCCGGGCGCGGACGCCGAGGGCCTCCAGCTTTTCCATCATGGAGGACGCGCCGGAGTAAAAGCCGGTGTCGCCGCTGTAGACCAGCACGGCGTTCTCCGCGCCGGAAGTCTGCAGCAGCTCTGCCACCTCGTCGGGGCGGTAGGCGGCGGCGCGGTTCTCGGTGCAGCCGGCAGGCAGAACTGCCAGCAGACGCCGTGCGCCCAGGATGAGGTCGGCCTGCCGCAGTGCGGCCAGGCCCTGAAGGGTCAGGTTCTCCGGCTGGCCGGAACCCATGCCGATGAGTGTCACATTCATCTTATCATCTCCTTGCAGCGTTTCAGCACCTCGAAAGCCGTCTCGCCCTGCTCGGGCGGGCGGCGGATGACCACCAGCTGCGCCCCGGCGGCAGAGGCGGCGGCGGCTTTTTCGTCGAAGCCTCCGGCTGCGCCGCCGTCCTTTGTGACGAGCCAGCGGATATGGAACTGCTCCATCATGGCCTGATTGAGGGCAAAGCTGAAGGGACCCTGCATGGCGATGATGTTGCGGTGGGGGATGTTCGCTGCCTCACAGGCCGCGATGCTTTCCAGCGTGGGCAGGACGCGGGGGTAGAGCCGTTCGGGCGGGATGGCCGCAAACTGCGCCAGCTCCTTGGCCCCGGTGGCCAATAGAAGGTTGCCCTCTTCTGCAGCCAGCGCTTCTGCCGCCTGCTTTGCGCTCTCAAAGACGAGACAGTTTTCCGGCAGCGGACTGGCCGGGCGCAGCAGGCGGAGGTATTCCACCCCGGCCTTCTCTGCCGCTGCTTTGATGTTTTTGGTCGCCTCCACTGCATAGGGGTGGGTGGCGTCGATGCAGAGGGCGGCATCCCCTAAGAGCGCGGCCATCTCATCGGGCAGGAGCCGCCCGCACCGGACGGTGACGCCGGGGGCGCTCCCCTGCTCTTCCTGCCCCAGCGGGGTGGCCACGCTGACGGTGACTTCAATGCCCAGTGCCGCCAGCTGGCGGGAAAGCTCCCGCCCCTCGGTGGTGCCGCTGAAAACGACGACGTTCATCGGCGGTACCCCCGCGGCGTGACCATCCGCCCGCTCAGCGCGCGGGTGGCGGCGTTGCCCACAAAGACGGTGGTGAACATATCCACCTCGGCGTCCCGGAGCTGGCTGAGCGGCAGAATGTGCTTTTCCTGCCCTTCCCGGCCAATGTTCCGCACAGAGCCGCAGAGGGTGTCCGGGGCTTTGCCGTTCGCCAGCAGGACATCCACAGCCCGGCGCAGATAGTCCGGGCGGCCCTTGGACGAGGGATTGTACAGCGCCAGCGCGAAATCGCCCTGAGCGGCGCAGGCCAGACGCTTTTCGATGACCTCCCACGGCGTGAGACGGTCCGACAGCGAGATGACGCAGAAATCGTGGGCCAGCGGCGCACCCAGCACCGCGCCGCCGCTGAGGGCGGCGGTCAGGCCGGGGACGACCTCCACATTGACATCCGGGTACTCTTCGGCCAGCTCCAGCAGCGGGCTGGCCATGCCGTAGACCCCGGCGTCGCCGGAGCAGACCAGCGCCACGTCCCGACCCGCCCGGGCGGTGTCCAGCGCCCAGCGGCAGCGGTCAATCTCCCGGGTCATGCCGGTGGTGTAGCACTCTTTTTCCGGGTAGAGGGGGCGCACAAGGTCGATGTAGACCGTATAGCCGCACAACACCTCGGCCTGCTGCAAGGCGCTCTGCGCCTGCACGGTCAGAAACTGTCCGCCGCCGGGGCCAAGCCCCACGACGAACACGGTCTTTTTACTCTCACTCATTGCTCTGTCCTCCAATCGGGTGCAAAGGGGCGGACGGCCAGCGCCAGCGTCACGCCGCCGCCTGCCGTTTTGGGCAGAAAGAGCATCCCGCCCGAGGCTTTTACCGCCGAGCGCTCACAGACGTTGTCCACGCCGGTGACACTTGCCACAAAGGCCGACGGGGTGAACTGTCCCGGCACGGCCCGCAGTTCGTCGGCCGGATAGAACGTGATGGGCCAGCCGTGGGCTTTGCAGAACTCTGCAAGCCCCGGCTCATCTTTTTTCAGGTCGATGCTGGCGGCGGCGCAGACCGCCGCCGGGCTGAGGCCGGACGCGGCACAGAACGCCGCGAAGGCTTCTTCCAGCTGCTGGGCCGTCGTGCCGCGGCGGCACCCCACCCCCAGCACCCCGATGCGGGGTACGAGGTGGAGCGCCCCGCCCTGCGGCGTGAGGGTCAGGGCAAAGTCGACGGCTTCGGGTGCGTCAGCCTTTTTCACTCCGGCGGGGGTCTCCCCCGCCACCGGCCACGGCGACCAGTACCGGACAGTCTGCCCGGCCAGCAGGGCGCCGCTGACGCGCTTGATGCGCTCCGGCTCAAGGACAGCGCAGTTCTGGGCCTTGGCCCAGAGATCCACGGCGAAGAGGCCGTTGACGTCGGTGGCCGTCGTGATGACCGGCACCGCGCCGCATGCTTTTGCCAGCGCCCGGGCCAGCGCGTTGGCACCGCCCAGATGGCCCGACAGGAGCGGCACGGCGAAGTTCCCGCCCTCGTCCACGACCACCACCGCCGGGTCGGCGGCCTTGCTCCTGCAGTGGGGCGCGATGGCCCGCACCGCGATGCCCACAGCTCCCACAAAAATCAGGGCCTCATCCTGTGCAAAATGCTCCGCCGTCCAGTCTTTCAGGGTCACGTCTCCGCCGCAGCGGCTCACGCTGCCGGGCAAAGCTTCCACCAGCCGATGGGCCAGCGCTTCGCCTTTTGCGGTGAAGGCCAGATATGCCCGGCTCACTGCCCGGCCTCCGTCCCCTGCCGGAACTCGGTGGTAAAGGCGGGGTCGTAGAGCTTGCTGCGCTCGTAGTTTTCGCCCAGAAAGTCGCCTACGACGATGAGGGCGGTCTTTGTGATGCCGTTTTTGCGGGTCTCCTCGGCCAGTGTGGAGACGGTGCAGCGCACCACCTTCTGCTCGGGCCAGGTGGCCTTATAGACCACAGCGGCAGGGGTATCGGGGCGGTAGCCGCCGCTCTCGAGAAGGGCCTGCCGGACTTTGTCCACCAGCCCAATGGAGAGGAAGATGACCATGGTAGCCCCGTGAGTAGCCAGCTTTGCCAGCTGTTCGGCCTCAGGAACAGGAGTGCGGCCTTCCATCCGGGTGATGATGACGGTCTGGCTGACGTTGGGCAGGGTGTACTCGGCACAGAGTGCCGCCGCCGCGCCGCAGAAGCTGGACACGCCCGGGGTGTCGTCATAAGGGATGCCGTCAGCATCCAGCGCGTCCATCTGCTCCCGGATGGCCCCGTAGAGGCAGGGGTCGCCGGTGTGGAGGCGGACCGTGGTGCCTCCGGCCTTTTCGGCGGCGCGGATGGTGTCCAGCACCTGTTCCAGCGTCATTTCCGCGCTGTTGTAGATGGCACAGCCGGGCTTCGCCAGCCCCAGCAGGGCCGGGTTGACGAGACTGCCCGCGTAGATGATGCAGTCGGCATCGGCCAGCAGGGCCGCGCCCCGCCGGGTGATGAGGTCGGGCGCACCCGGCCCGGCTCCTACAAAATGGACCATATCTTACCCCTCCTTCACCAAAATCGTTGCGAAATAGCCCGCCGACCGGGCCGGGTCATAATCGGCCAGGCCGGGCCAGACCTCCTCGTTCGGCAGGCCGCAGTTACAGACCATCGCGCTCCGGCTCAGAAGCCCGGCGTCGGCCAGCGCGGCCAGCGTCTCGGGCAGCTGACGGCCCGATTTCATCAGCACTTTTGCGCCCGGTACGGCCAGCACCTCAGCGGCGCAGCGCCCCGGGGCGATGGTCAGCGGCTGCTCCATGCCGCCCGTCAGGGACTGGCCCAGCCGGGCCGCAGCGGCGCAGAAGCTCGTCACGCCGGGGAGCATCACGGTCTTGCAGCCCTCGGCCTCCAAGATCTCCTGCAGGTAGCCGAAGGTCGCGTAGACGGACACGTCGCCGAGGTTGAGCATGGCGACATCCTGCCCGGCGTCGAGATATTCTTTCACGGCCCGGGCCGCCTCGATGTGGGCGGCTTTCTGCACCGCCGGGTCAAGGCTCATGGCGAAGCGCAGCGGCAGGATGGTCTTGCCGCTCAGCTCCACCGCACCTTTTGCGATGTCCAGCGCCAGCATCCCGCCCTTTGGGGTCTGGGGCGCGGCGATGACCGGGCAGTTTTCGAGGCGGCGGACAGCCTGCAGGGTCATGAGCTCGGGGTCGCCCGGGCCGACGCTGACGCCGTAAAAAGTGCCTATCCGTTTTTCCATTCGTCCAGCAGCTCCTTTGCAGTCCTGGTCTGGCCCAACAGGCCGTATTGGTTCGAGAAGAGCACCGCGCCCACCCGGAACGCCCCGGCGGCGCGGCGGTCGAGGTGGAGCTGGATGGCGTCCAGCAGGCTGGACAGCACCGGTTCTCTCATCTCTGCTTCGTCTAAGATCTCCATGCAGGCGTCGGTGGTGGCCGCGTTCATCAGGGCCGCGCAGACGTCCCGGGATGCACTGCAGAGGGCGGCGTGGGCGCAGAGCAGCTCGGTGCGGCAGTCGGCTGTGCGGGAGTGGGTGTTCATGACGCCGCCCGCCAGTTTGACCAGCTTGCCGATGTGGCCCACCAGCACTACCTCTTCGAAGTGGGATGCCGCCGCCATATCCATCGTATCCCCGATGAAGTTCGAGGTCTTGACCACCGGGATATTCTTTAGGGCGGGCATCTTCTCGTGGAGATAGTCGAGGCCGTAGTTTCCCGGGGCAAGGATGAGCCGCCGGGGGCTTCCGGCCCGAAGCGCCGCCTGCCCCATTTCCAGCTGGATGGTGTCCAGGATGGCCTGCTGGCTCATGGGCTCGACGATGCCGCTGGTGCCGAGGACGCTGAGGCCCCCTTCCACGCCCATATGGGGGTTGAAGGTGCGCTTCGCCGTTTCGGCCCCGCCCTCGATGGAGATAGTGACGTCAAAACCGCCCGCGTACCCGGCAGATTCAGCCTCTTTTTCCAGCGCTTCCTTTATCATGGCCCGGGGGACGTGGTTGATGGCAGCTTCGCCCACGGGCTGGTCGAGACCGGGCTTTGTTACCCGGCCCACGCCCTCACCGCCGTGGATGCGCACCTCGCCGGACAGCTCGGGCCGGAGGGCGACGCTGGCGATGACCGGCAGACCGGTGGTCACGTCCACATCGTCGCCGCCGTCCTTCCGGATGGCGCACTCGGCTCCCTCGCCAGACAGGCGGCAGAAGATAGGCTCTACCTCCACCACGATGCCCTTCGGGGTGCGGAGGGCCACCGTCTCGGGGGTGCGGCCGGTGAGCAGCAACCGTGCCGCGCCTGCCGCGCCCAGCGCCGCACAGGTGCCGGTGGTATAGCCGCAGCGTAGGAGCTTCTGGCCGCTGCGGACGTAGTGCTCAAAGAGCGGGCGCTTTTCCTCCGGCGCTTTTTCTTCGCCGTAGAGGAATGCGTACTGCTCATCGGTCAGAGCATAAATTTTGCAGATGTTTTCCCGGGCAAAGGCCTTTTCCGGCGTCATGACGTCCGAGACGCCCGCCGCCGAGACGCAGACGACCTTGTCGGAAACTTTCTGCGCCAGCTCCAGCTCGTGGAGGCTCAGGATAACGGCCATCTTCTTGTCGCGGGCGAGGCTTTTCAGGATGGCCAGCAATTCGGCCTTTCCCTTGATGTCAAGGAAAGACGTAGGCTCGTCCAATAATATCAGCTCCGGCTGCTGGCAGATGGCCCGAGCCAGCAGGACGCGCTGGCGCTGGCCGTCGCTGATGCGGTTGAAGTCCCGGTCCGCCAGCGCCTCGGCCCCCACGAGGGCCAGCGCGGCATGGACCTGGCGCTTATCTTCCGCCGAGAGGACACCCAGCCGCCCCGTGTAGGGGTAGCGCCCGGCAGACGCCATCTCGAAGCAGGTGGTCAGCTCGGTGCGGCGGGTGTGAGGCACCATCAGAGCCATTTTGCGGGCGCGCTCCGGGCCGGAGTAGTCCGCGAGATTTTTGCCGTCCAGCAGCACAGCGCCCCCCTGGGGGGCCAGCTGCGCTGCCAGCGTCTTGAGCAGGGTGGATTTTCCCGCGCCGTTGGGGCCGATGAGGGTGAGGATGGTCCCCTTCCCGACGCCGAGTCCGATGTGCTCCATCAGGGGCGTTTTGCCGTAGCCGATGGCAAGGTCCTCGGCGCGGCAGTAGAATTTCGGATCGCTCATTCCCGGCCCTCCTGTGTCTGGCGGCGCACCAGCAGCCAGATGACCACCGGCGCACCGAAAACCGCCGTCACCGAGCTGATGGACAGCTCAGTGGGCGCGAACAGGCTGCGGGCGATGAGGTCGCAGAGCAGGCAGAACGCTGCCCCGCCCAGACAGCAGCCCGGCAGGACATAAAGGGGCTTTGCGCTGCCCAGCAGGTTCTTGACCAGATGCGGCACCGCGATGCCCACAAAGGAGATGGGGCCTGCAAAGGCCGTCACGCAGGCGGAAAGCAGGCTGGAAAGCAGCACGAGGGCCGTCGAGAAGGCCCGCACCGGCACGCCGACACTCCTGGCGTAGCTCTCGCCCATCTGGTAGGCCGCCATGGGCTTCGAGAGCAGGAACGCCGCCGCCAGCGCGGGCAGCACCACGCAGGCCGCTGCACCCACATTGGCCCAGGTCATGCCGGAAAAGCTGCCCATCGACCAGTTGTGGAGATTGACGATGTTGGAGTCCTGAGCGAAGGTCACCACGATGTCGGTGACAGCCGAGCAGATATAACCGATCATGATGCCGCAGATGACGAGGATGCTCATCCGCGGCACCCGCCGGGCCACCACCAACACAAAGGCCATAGCCGCCATCGAGCCTGCAAAGGCGGCAATGATGAGGGTGGCCGAGCCGGTGAGCAGCCCCTGCTGTAAAAACACCACCATCGTCAGGGCCACCGCCAGCTTTGCGCCGCTGGACACGCCCATGACGAAGGGGCCGGCGATGGGGTTGGCGAAGAAGGTCTGCAGGAGGTAGCCTGCAGCCGAGAGGGCCGCGCCCAGCAGCACGACCATGACCGCCCGGGGCAGACGGAGCTGGAGCACGATGCCCACGGCCAGCGCATCTTCGCCCCGGCCCAGCAGAGCCGCCGCCACCGCGCCGGGCGTCAGGGACACACTGCCCCAGAACAGGTTGAGTGCAAACAGCACCGCGACCCCCGCCGTGAGGGCGAGGTACGCGAGGCTGAGGCGGCGGGTGGTGGTCATGACAAAGCTCCTTTTATACGATGCGCTGTAAGAAATGGAGGGACGCCGGGTCGGGCGAGCCCTCGGTGAAGACGAGGTTCATATCCGAGATGAGGTCGGCCAGCTCCATGCTCTGCTGGAAGAGGCTCTGGGCCGTACACCAGCAGTCGCCGGACTGGACGGCCTTGAAATCTGCCAGCATCGGGCATTTTTCGATGAGCTGGTCACGGGTCTCCATCACGCCCTCGATGGTGCTGTTGTAGATGAGGACGTCGGCGTCCCTGGCCCGGGCGTAGAAGGTCTCCAGCGGCAGTTTGATGGTGGACTGGGCCGACGTCTCCCCCTCGAGGTCGTCGAAGATGTAGACGCCGCCGGCCATCTCCACCATCTGGGCCACATAGTCGCTGGTGCGGCGGACGGTGATGAGGTTGTTGGTGGTGATGGAGAAGAAGGCCGCGGTCTTACCGGTGTTCTCCTGCTCGAGGATGGGGGCCACCTGCTCCACCTTCTGGCGAAAGACCTCTTCCGCCATCTCAGTCTTATTCAGCAGGATGCCGTAGAGCTTGAGCCACTCCATCCGGGCCAGCGGGCCGCTCTCGTAACTCGAGCGCTCCACGAGGACCGGCACGCCGAACTTTTCCAGCTGCTCCTTGACCTCGGGGTCGTGGAGCACCATGGTGTTCTCGATGGCGAGGGTGCAGCCGACGGCAAGGATGCGCTCATAGTCCGGGGCGCTGTACTTGCCCGCGTAGGCGATGCGGCCCTCCTGCATGGCCTGTCTGGCCTCTTCCACATACCAGCCATCGGCCTTCGTGCCGGAGAGGGCGATGCTGTCCAATGCGTCCAGATGGACGAAGAGGTCCATCACCGAAGTGGAGACAAGATAAATATGATCCAGCGGCCGGCGCAGCACCACGACATCTTCGGGCAGGTCGTCCACCTCGGCTGCCCCTTCAGGGACGACGAGGAACCGCCCGGCGTCCGGGATGTCGATCATCACATAGCCGCCCTCATAGCAGTCAGCGGAAAACTGGGCGGCATAGTCCAGCGGATAGCTGTGGTCGAACACGAGGGATGCTGTATTGGCCGGGGCGGTCTTGTGCTGCCCGCAGCCCGCGAGGGTGAGGGCGGCGGCAGGCAGGGCTTTTAGGAAATTGCGGCGCTTCATGGGGTCAAACCTCTCAGTCTGCGAAGCGGTTTACTTCAGCGTAAAGGTCAGCGTATACTCGATCTCATGCGGGGTGCTCATGGCGACGGTATCGCCCACCACATCCAGCGGGGTGTCGAGAGCCGCGACGGGGATCTCGAAGGTAGAGTTGCCCTCGGTGTTGGTGGGCAGATACTTTTCGCCATCCACCAGCATATAGTCGTAGTTGGGGCTGGACCAGACGATGGTGGCGGTCATCCTGCCGTCGGCCACGGTCAGGGCCGCAGGGCTTTCCACGGTGGCGCGGCCAGAGCCGCCCTCAAGGGTCACGTCACAGGTGTAGGTGCCGTCGGCAAGCGCCTCCTTCATCGTAGGCTGTGCATTGCGGACGCTGATGGTGTGGTCGTACCACTTGCCCTTCTTGCCGAGGATGGCAACGGAGAAGTCCGTGTCAAGTGCCTCCACCGGGATGTCGAAGCCGTATACCTCATCCGAGGTGCCGTCGCTGTAGTTCACCACATCGGTGGTGGGCTGGAGCCAGTCGGCCTCGTGGGAGGCCGCGTCCTCTGCCGTGCCGACGTAGAGGTTGACGATGTTCTTGGAGACAAGGCTGACGTGGAGCGTCATCCGGCCCTCCTTCACAGTCAGCGCGCCTTTTCCGTCGAATGCCTCATTGGCGTGGAACATGGAGCTGTCGGTGTCAAAATCAGCGGCGTAGGTGCCGTCTGGCAGAGCAGCCTCTGCTGCCGGTTCGGAAGCTGCCTCGCTCACGGCAGAGGAAGCCGCAGCCTCGGAGGAAGCGGCAGAGCTGGCCGGGGTGCCGGATGCGCCGCAGCCGGTGAGTGCGCCAACCAGCATTGCACCGGCCAGCAGAAGAGCGAATTTATTGTTCAGTTTCATGATGATATACCTCGATGTGTCTATTTTACAGAAAAGATTATAACACGCAATGGCCTGAATTCAAAGCAGACGGAAAAGAAATTGCCCGAAAAGGCACTCCTTTCCGGGCAATCATAGAATCAGAATCAGCCGTTCAGGGAATCGACAGCGGCCTTGGTGTGTGCGACGTAGAGCTGCTGGATGTCAGCGATCTCGCCCAGACCGGCGATCTGGCAATCGACAGAGTCGAATTCGCCGGATGCCTCGAACTGGCTCTTCCAGGAATCCTCGTCGTCGCCAGCCATATCGTTGTTGGCGTGGTCACCTGCAACGACCATCAGGGGACGCAGGACGACCTTGGTGTAACCGGCGGCCTTGACAGCTTCGATGACGTTCTCGCAGGCAGTCTCCTCAGGCTCGCCCTCGACGGTGCCGATGAAGACATTCTTGTAGCCCAGAGCGTTCATCTGAGCCTGCATCTGGCTGTAGCTCACCTTTGCGGTGTGGGAGGTGCCGTGGCCCATGAAGACGAAGGCGGTGCCGTCCGCAGCAGCGGCGTCCAGACTGTCGAAACCGGCGGTCTTGACGGCCTCAGCGGTGATGGCCTTGGCGACAGCCTCCTTGTCGGCGTTGATGACGGTGGCATCGCTGCCCACCTCGCCCAGCAGAGGCTCGGCGACAGCGACAGACTCGAACTTGTCGCGGTAGCTGTCCACCATCTCCATCATCTCGTCGTACTCAGCGCCATGCATCAGATGGGTGGGCTGGACGACCAGATTCTTCACGCCGTTGGCAACAGCGCGCTCCATGGCCTGCTCCATGTTGTCGATCTTCTCGCCGTCACGGGCCTGAACATGGTTGATGATGATCTGTGCGGTGAAGGCGCGGCGGACAGACCAGTCGGGATATGCGGCCTGGATGGCGTCCTCGATGCCCTTGATGTCCGCTGCGCGGCTGTCGTTGAACGAGGTGCCGAAGCTGACGACCAGGATCTCGTTGTCGCCGATGTTGTCCTGGTTGCGGGGGTCGTCCTTAGAGGCGTCGCCGGTGTCGCGGCCAAAGTACTCGGGGCTTGCCTCTTCGCCCTCGACCATCTCCTTCTGAGCGTCGGTCAGAGCATCCCATGCTGCCTTTGCAGCCTCACACTGAGCGTCGGTGTTCTCGTTGCGCTCCTGCACATAGATGGCGTCGATGAGGTCTGCCACGTTCTTTGCTGCCATTTCATCAGCCTCCTCGCTGCTTACTTCGCTGGCGGCGGCGGAGCTTGCGGCGGTGCTGCTGGCGGCAGTGGAAGAAGATGCACCGCAGCCGGTGAGGACACCGGCACACAGGGCCAGTGCGGCGGCAGCGGCGGTGACGCGCTGCCAGTTCTTGTTGGTTGCCTTACGCATTGTTTGAGTCCTTTCTGTTTGTGTGGAATGTATTTTTCCGATAGAAAGGGTACGAAACGGGGGTCAGCTCAAACGAAAAAAGAGCCTTTTCACCGCGCGGAAGGCACAGCAAAAAGACCCTTTGAACGTTCGGGCTTTTTGGTACGACCAATTCCTCGTGATCCGGAGCCGGACGCTCCTGTACCAACAGCGGGCAGGTTTCCTGACTGAAAGCTCACCGCCCGCTGCCGCCTTCCCAGAGGCAAAGCCTCCAGTGACCGGCGCTGAGCGCCAAGGCAGCGGACTCCCTTATCACAGTGACGAGATCGCGCGGGACTCGCACCCGCTTCCCTTTTACCCTCCCGGCCGGGGACGAGACCCCGGCGGCAGGCACCTGCTGTTTTCTATTCAGACGAGGTGAAGTATACCACACTCCGCCCTAAAATGCAATATCTCAGTCCTTCAGCGGCACGACCCAGACCATGCCCAGCGCTTCGAGCTTTGCGATGCGCTCTTCCGTCAGCTTTTTCTCGGCACAGGCGTAGTTTTCGCGCATCCGGCGGACCCAGTCGCCGAGGCAGAAGCCGTCTTCGGTCTTATAGTTCACCGGCACCAGCAGGTCGCCGTGGGCGGCGCGGTACTCTTCGGCGCGGCGGAACGCCCCGGCCCACTTGGCCTCCCGGGCGTCCCACTGCATCCCGATGGCGTCCAGCAGAGCGATATGCTCCGGCGTCACCTGAAACGATTCGGGCCGGGCCTTGCGGGCAGCGCGGAGGTTCGAGATCCAGACGCCCAGACGGAAGCCGTTCTCGTCCACATATCCGGCAGGCACGAGGAGGCTGCCCTTCTTCTCGGCGTAGAGCCTGGCGCTCTGGTAGTTATCCAGCCAGTTCTGTTCCCGCACGCTGCACGCGGGCGGCACCGGGGCGCTGAGGCGTCGGCCTTTTTCGCCCTTGAACAGCTCTTTCAGAGCCGCGCGGCGCTTGGCGGAAAGCTTTTTGCCCTCCCGCAGCATCTGCTTCTGACGGGACAGCCAGCTGCCCAGCCAGATGCCGTCCTCCGTCCGGTACTGGGCCGGAACGGCCAGACTGCCGTGCTCCTTTTTATATTCCACGGCCAGCTCGTAGCGGTGCTGCCACGAGTCGGTCTTTTCCCAGTTCATGCCCAGCTCGTCCAGCAGAGCTTTCCGCTCCAGCGTCACCCGGGCGCTGCTGCGCTCGGGGTTCTGCCATGCGTACCGCTGGCGGGACACCCACTTGCCCAGCAGGATGCCGTCTTCGTCGATGTACTCGGTGGGAACGTCGAGGTTCCCGTGGGCGGCGTGGTACTTCACGGCGGCCTCGTAGGCGGTCTGCCACTTGCGGTCGTTCCGGTTCGCCCAGTCCACTCCCAGCGCTTCCAGCTTTTCGATCTGGGCGTCGGTCAGCACACCTTCTTTATAAGCAGCACGCTGACTGCCCAGCCAGACGCCCAGCGCCATGCCGTCCGGCGTGACATACTTGACGGGAATTTCCAGCGTGTGATTTTCCAGATAATACTGGACGGCGGCAGCATAGCTCTTCTCCCAGAGGATGCTGCCGGTGTCCCACACCATGCCCAGTGCCTCGAGGCGTTCGACGCGGTCTGACGTCAGGTTCCCGCTCAGATAGCGCTGGCGGTTGTAGACGATCCACTCGCCCAGTGCAAAGCCGTCCTTATCCTTATAATGGACCGGCACCAGCAGGTCGCTGTGGCAGTCGCGGTACCGCCGGGCCGAAGCACAGCCGTTCTCCCACGCCAGCTCGAGTCGCTTTTTCCAGTTCATGCCGATTTTGTCCAGCCGGGCGGCCTGCGCGGCGGTGAGGCGTCCCTTTTTCTTTCCGGCCTGGACAAGGCGCTGGTTTTCCAGCCAGCGGCCCACGGCCACGCCCCCGAAGCTGTAGGAGCGAGGCACGTCCAGCGTCTTTCCCTCTGCCGTCATCTGCTTTGCGGCGGCATAATAACGCTCCCAGTCGGAGTCCAGCGCGCGGCGGAGCTGTCGGTAAGCCCGGCGGCAGGCAGAAAGGGGCTCTTCCAGCGGGAAGGCTTCTGCCCCCGCCGCGCTGCACTCCTTCCGCAGCTGCTGCACACAGGTCAGCGCCTCAAAGGCCGCGCTCAGCTCTGCCACCGGCACACTGCCGCAGGCCGCAAGGGCGCGGGCCAGCATCTGCCGGTATGTGGTCGGTCCAGCGCTGCGGCGCACCAGCACCACGCCCGAGATCCCGGCCAGAGGAACCTGCACCGTCGGGCCGTTGGCACAGACCAGCAGCCGGAGGGTGGCCGCTTCATCGGCCGCAAAGCTTTCTGCATCCTTATAAATATGTGTTCCTGCACCAAACAGCTTCTCGGCCTGCTCTGCGGTCTGCGCCGCCGCTGCATCATCCTCGCAGAGGACAAGATACCGTCCGGCAGCATCCGGGAGCCACTGCGCCAGCAGCTGTTCCACCGGCGGAAGCTTTTCTACGGCGAGGCTCAGAGCCTGATATTTCTCAGCGTTGGGGTCAGGGCAGCCCGGCAGATGGAGGTTCTTCACCTCAGCACGGAGGCGGGCCATCGCATCTTCCAGCGGCCAGAGCAGGGCCGTATAGGAGGCCGGCATGGGCAGCAGACCCTCGGCCATCGCCCCGCCCAGCGCCAGCGGCTCCACGATGGCGTCGGCCAGCATCTCCTCGGCAGCGCGGCAGCTGTCGCCCGGGGCGTCCGGTTCCCCCAGAGCCAGCAGCTTTGCCCCCGGGCAGAGGCGGAACAGAGGCTGGACGCAGTCGGCCCAGTCCTTTGCGCTCATCTCCCTCCAGCCGTCCAGCACCAGCAGGCCGGGCCGGAACTCAGCCAGCGCCACCCAGCCCAGCGCATTCTGCACGGCCAGCTGCTCGCAGCTCATCAGCCGCACCCGGCCGCCCAGCGTCCGGCCCAGCCGCTTTGTCAGGGCGCGGCGCAGTTCCAGACGGGCAGCGCAGGACACCACCCAGAGCACGCGCATCTCGGGGTGGGTATCCAGCAGCTCCCACACGATGCAGCCTTTGCCCGTACCCGCCGGGCGCACCAGCGCAGCACAGTTTTTCTGCTGCAGTCCAGCCTCCGCTGCACGGCAGGCTGTTTTATTTGAATCATCTACCAAAATCGACATATCCTATCCTTTTTGCCCCTTCCGAGGGTTCAGAAATTCGCTTTTTCTGCAAAAAAGAAACGCGCCTGCGCAAAGCCGACTTTCCTGCCTGCGCTGCGCCTGCGTTTTTCCTGCAAAAATGTTACTTTCATGCTCTATTTTTATCATAAAAGTTTATTTCTTGTCAAGATGATTTGCACAGATTTTTCCAAATAATTTTACATCCCCTTTTTCCGAAAATTCCGGGACCGTTCCCTGCTGGCCGTTGACGGCGGGGACAGTTGGTGGTAGACTTTTTTCATCGGCTCCCCCTTTTGGCGGGAGACTCCCCTATTTATGATATGTGAGGTAATCGATATGAACATCATCAGCACCGAAAAAGCTCCCGGCGCCATCGGTCCCTACTCTCAGGGCTACACCGTAGGCGGTCTCGTCTTCACCTCCGGCCAGATCCCGGTAGACCCCGCCACCGGCGCAGTCGCCGAGGGCATCGCCGCGCAGGCTGACCAGAGCTGCCGCAATGTGGGCGCTATCCTCGAAGCTGCCGGCGTGGGCTTTGACAAGGTGGTCAAGACCACCTGCTTCCTGGCCGACATCGCCGACTTTGCCGCTTTCAACGAGGTGTACGCCAGGTATTTCACCTCCAAGCCCGCCCGCAGCTGCGTGGCCGTGAAAGACCTGCCCAAGGGCGTGCTCTGTGAGATCGAAGCCATCGCTGAGGCCTAAACCGCCTTTTCAGCATAAAGAGGGGCCGTCTGCACTCTATTTCAAGTGCGGACGGCCCCTCTTTGTCTGCCTTCGATTCCAGTTTTTCATGCTGTCCAATTTTCCCCGCCGAAGAAATTGACTTCGTTTTTTGCTTTTGTTACAATAGAATCGAACTGTTGTAAAAGATTTCCGGTCAAATTTGAAAGAGAGGTCCCTGCCCATGTCCAATTCCCGTGTTGAAAGCCACAGCCGCGCCGAATTGCGCAACAAGATCATCAGTACAGCCACCCTGCTCGAGATCCTGTTGTCCGGCCTCGTCCTCATCGGCCTGCTGCTGTCGATGGTGCCGCTGCTGCAGTGGATGCCCGGCCTGCTGTTCGACGGCAACGACGCCGAGGTGAGCATCTTCTTACAGCGGGCGCTGGACATCGTCATCGGCATCGAGTTTATCAAGATGCTGGCCAAGCACAGCCCCGGTTCCAGCCTCGAAGTGCTGCTCTACGCCATCGCACGCCACATGGTGGTGGGGCATGAGTCCGCACTGGAGAACCTGCTGAGCGTGGGCGCCATCGCCCTCATCTTCATCGTGCGGAAGTTCTTCTTCGTACCGGCCTTCGGCGCTCATCTGCCCGACGGCCACCCCGCACCCGACCTTTCCCCCAGCCAGAGCGGCATCCCGTCAGAGGAATTCGCCTCCCGGCTGCGCAAGCACCTGCATCATGACGACACCAACACGGAGCTTGAAGTCGCCATCGAAGACCCCAAGTACGAGGACAACACCGACACGCTGCTGGAAGCAGACCCGAAATAAGCCTGACAACGTAAAATGCCCCGCAGGACGCTCGTTGAGAGCTGCCTGCGGGGCATCTTTTTATGCTTAGCTGTTCTTGTGCTTCTGGCCGAAACGGTACTCCTTGCCGTTCCGGATGCGCTGGATGTTGGAACGGTGCATCCAGATGACCATGCCGCCCATGATGGCAGCGCCGACGGTGCAGACCACCACGTCCTGAGTCGGCAGGCCGCGCATGAGGCTGTACACCAGCGTCAGCACCGGGTAGGCTGCGGCCATGGTGATGCTGCCCAGCGACACCATGCCGGTGGGGACCAGGCAGACGAGGAAGATGAGTGCCAGCACCGGCAGCAGCACCGGCTGGACTGCCAGAATGGCACCGGCAGCCACCAGCACGCCCTTGCCGCCCTTGAAGCCGAAGTAGATGGGCTTGGAGTGGCCCACCACGGCGAGGATGGCGGCGAGGTAGACGCCCAGATAGGGCGAGACGGCAGCATCGGCGGGCAGATGGCCGAACAGCCACCGGCCAAGGCAGACGGCCACGACGCCCTTGAGCACATCGCCCACCGCCGTGAGGGCAGCGGCTTTCTTGCCGAAGGTGCGCAGCATGTTGGTCATACCGGCAGCGCCCGAGCCGTGGGTGCGGACGTCGTCATGGTACAGATACTTGCTGACGAGGATGCCGGTGTCCACGCTGCCCAGCAGATAGGCTTCGGCAGCGACCGCCAGCACAATGAGAAATGCGGTCATAGAACCAGTCTCCCTTCCTTATACGTCCTTCGCGCCCACTTCGCCGGAGCCGCGCTCACGCACAACAAGGCGGATGGGGGTGTGCTCCAGACCGAAGTTCTCGCGGATCTGGTTGATGATATACCGCTGATAGCTGAAGTGGAACAGGTGCTTTGCGTTGACGAAGGCCACGAACGTCGGAGGCCGGGTGGAAGCCTGGGTCAGGTAGAAGATCTTCAGGCGGCGGCCCTTGTCGCTGGGCGGCTGCATCCGAGCGGTGGCACGGGCCAGCATCTCATTCAGCACACCGGTGGGTACGCGGGCACCGTTCTGGCTGTCCACGTCGCGGATGAGCTGCATCAGCTTGTTGACGTTGTAGCCGGTCTGGGCCGAGATGAAGATGATGGGAGCATAGCCCATGAAGCTGAAGCACTCGGCATAGCCCCGGCGCTGCAGTTCCATGGTGTTGGTCTCCTTGCCCTCCACGGCGTCCCACTTGTTGACGACGATGATGCAGGCTTTGCCCTGGTCGTGGGCGTAACCGGCCACCTTGCTGTCCTGCTCGGTGAAGCCGACGGTGGCGTCCACGAGGATGAGGGCCACGCGGCTGCGCTCGACGGCGGCCAGTGCGCGGACGACCATGTAGCGCTCGAGGCCGTCGGTGATGTTGCTGCGCTTGCGCAGACCGGCGGTATCGGTGAAGATGAACTTGCCGTAAGCGTTGTCCACGGGGGTGTCGATGGCGTCGCGGGTGGTGCCGGCCTCGTTGGCCACGATCATGCGGTTCTCACCGAGGATGCGGTTGGTCAGGCTGGACTTGCCCACGTTGGGGCGGCCGATGATGGCGACGGGGATGCGGTCTTCCTCCACGACGGTCTCGCTGAAATCGAGGTGGGCGCAGACGGCGTCCAGCAGGTCGCCGGTGCCGTGGCCGTGGACGGACGAGATGGGCATGACTTCGTCGAAGCCGAGGTTATAGAACTCGTAGAGCTCCATGGGGGTCTCGCCCACATTGTCGCATTTGTTGACAGCGAGGATGATGGGCTTGTGGCTGCGGCGCAGCATATGGGCCACGTCCTCGTCGGCGGCGGTCAGGCCGTTGCGCACGTCCACCACCATGATGATGCAGTCGGCGGTATCGATGGCGATCTGGGCCTGCTCACGCATATGGGCCAGGATGCCTTCGGTGGCCTTGGGCTCGATGCCGCCGGTATCCACCAGCAGGAACTCGTGACCGCTCCACTCGCAGTTGGCGAAGATGCGGTCGCGGGTGATGCCCGGGGTATCCTCCACGATGGCCAGACGCTGGCCGCAGAGCTTATTGAACAGGGTGGACTTGCCCACGTTGGGGCGGCCCACCACAGCAACGATCGGTTTGCTCATAGGGGGTTCCTCCTTTCACAAAAGGGGTAAAATTACGGTCTTCTCCGGCGGGCGATATGCAGGCCGCTGCGCAGCAGGGCCTTGGCCTCGTCGCCGCCGCTGGTGGGCAGGACTTCCACCTTCACGCCGAGCCGCTGGCCCAGCTGCTCGATGGTCATATCATCGAGGAAGGTGTCCTTCTCCTCCCGCAGCATCACGGCAGGCACGCCCAGCGTGCCGCTGGACAGCCGACCCTCGCACTGGGCGATGATGTCCGTCGCCGTGACGAGGCCCGCCACGCCGACGTTGCCGCCGAAGAAGTTGTTTTTGATGGGATGCACTTTTACTTCTATCATGGGGTACTGGCGGTGGAGCTCGTCCATCATCTCGGTAATGAGGGGCGCGGCCATGGTGCCGGTGACGACATCCATCTTTTTGGTGCCATAGATGCGGTGGGGCTTTTCCAGCTCGGCCAGAAATTCCTCCCGGAAGAGGCTCATCATGCCCACGCCGTTTTCCAGCTGGTCGTAGTCCTCATAGAACTCCGGCTCTGGGATGGGGCGGCCGGCCTTGAGATACCACTCATCGCTGGGGTAGATGATGCGCTTGCCGTGGCGGC
>OOCR01000899.1_pt1 | contig 18918 bp, 19 predicted proteins | sample 1671491 | NCBI WGS metagenome assembly OOCR01 (sample SAMN06348162, study PRJEB24527) | human gut metagenome | biome: human gut; feature: ankylosing spondylitis patient; material: feces | host: Homo sapiens | place: China | collected 2015-10
GAAAGATGCGGAACCCAGAAGGCCGGATCATCCGGGTGCTCGAACGCCGCCAGAAGGAGTTGGCCGTCCACGTCACCCGGAACCAGACGCAGCGCGGCGTCCTGTGCCGCCCGGCTGATCCCCGGCTCGACTTCCTGCTTGATGTGGACGTTTCCGCGTTGAAGGCCGCGCCGAAAATCGGGGAACTGCTGCTGGTGACGCCGGAAGAGAAGGTTGAAGACGGCCTCTGGCGGGGCACGGCCCGCGTATCGCTCGGGCTTGAGGAAGACGCGATGGTGCAGGAGCGCCTGACCAAGCTGAACCACGAAATCCCGCTGGACTTCCCGCCCAATGTGCTGGCCGAGGCCGCCGAACTGGAAAAGCGCGCGGCGGAAGGCGCGGCGGATTTGGGAGGGCTGAAACCGCTCGGCAGCGTGGAGGACGCGCTGCCCATCGACCGGGTTTCAAAGGCATCCACGTCGAAACGGCAGGATCTGCGCGGCGTGCCGTTCGTGACCATCGACGGCGAGGACGCCCGCGATTTTGACGACGCGGTGTATGTCCGGCGGCTTCCCGGCGCGCCCGACGGCGCGGTATGGGAACTGTGGGTCGCCATCGCGGACGTGAGCCATTTCGTGCTGCCGGGTTCGCGGCTGGACCGTGAAGCCCGAGATCGCGGCAACTCCTATTATTTCCCGACCTCCGTGGAGCCCATGCTGCCCGAGGTTCTGTCCAACGGCCTGTGCAGCCTGCGTCCCGACGAGGATCGGCTGGTCATGGCGGCGCGGGTAGGGTTCGACGATCGGGGCATCCCGCGCACGTCGGCGTTTTTCCCGGGCGTGATCCGGTCGCGGGGACGGCTCACCTATGAAGGCGTGCAGGAGGCGTTGGACCACGGCGGCGAACTGGCGGGGCGGCATCCGTATTTAAAGGAAGCCGAAGCGCTGGCGCATCTTCTGCTCGAACGGCGTCAGGCGCGGGGGAGCCTTGATTTCGATTTGCCCGAGGCGCAGTTCATCGTGAATCGTTCCACAGGCGAAGTGGAGGGCATCAAGCGGCGCGTCCGGCTGTTCGCGCACCGGCTGATCGAAGAATTCATGCTGGCGGCGAACGAGGCCGTGGCCCGCTTCCTCACGGAGAAGGGCACGCCGTTCCCGTACCGCATCCATCCCGCGCCCGATCCGGATCGGCTGTCCACGCTGTTCCGCACGCTGGCGTCCACGGACCTCGCCCAGAGCGATCTCCTGACCCTCAAGCGGGGCGAAACGCCTTCGCCGTCGCGTCTCCGGGACATTCTGGTACAGGCCAACGGCACGCCGCAGGAGTACCTTGTGGGGCGGCTCGTGCTGCGCTCCATGATGCAGGCCCGGTACTCTCCGGAGGCGGGCGAGCATTTCGGGCTGGCTTCCCCCTGCTATTGCCACTTCACGTCACCCATCCGGCGCTATGCCGACCTGCTGGTGCACCGGGCGCTGTCCTTTACGCTCGGCGCGACGCCGGGGCCGATCCTCGCCGGGCACAAGCTGCTTATGGCGGCGGACCAGTGCAACGCCCGTGAACGCGCCGCGACCGAGGCCGAACGGGAAATCGCCCGCCGTCTCGGGTGCCTCCTGCTGCGGGAGCGTACCGGCGAGACGTTCACCGGCGTCGTTTCCGGGGTGACGGAGTTCGGCTTTTTCGTGGAGTTCGACGAGATGCCCGTCGAGGGCATGGTGCGGCTCACGACGTTCCGCGACGACTGGTTCGAGTACGATCCGGACCGTCAGGAACTCATCGGCGTGGGTACGGGGCGGCGCTTCCGTCTGGGGCAGGCCGTCACCGTGCGGCTGACCGACGTGCATATCGGACGGCTTGAGGTGAATCTTGAGCTGGAAGGGACTACAGATACGGCGAAAAGATCCAGCTCGCGGCGTTCCGCAGGCGATAGGGAAGCGCCGGGTAGGTCGTCGGGACGGAAACGGAACGGCTTCGTACCTCGTCATAAAAGGCGCTGAGCTGTTCCGCCAGCCGGAGATCCAGCACTTCCATGACCAGCTCGAAGTTGAGGTTGAGGCTGCGGGGGTCGAGGGTGGCGGAGCCGAGCAGGGTGTATTCGCCGTCGATGAGCAGGAGTTTGGTGTGGGCGAAGGGCGGGGGCTGGCGGTAAATCTTCACGCCCCTGTCCGCCAGCATGGGCATCTGGTGGCGCATGGCCCAGTCCACAAGGCGGTGGTTGTTCTCGCCGGGCAGGATGACGCTCACGTCCACGCCGCGCAGGACCGCGCTCACCAGCTCGCCGTGCAGACGGTGCGGCGGCAGGAAGTACGGGCTCATGATCCGCACGGAATGCCGCGCCGCCGAAATCTGGGCGCAGACGAGATCGAGGATGGTGTCCTCGGGCGTGCCGGGGCCGTCCATGAGGATGCGGCACAATGAGCTCCCTTGTTTCTTCACGGGATGCACGGTGAAGTTCGCGTGGTCCCCGGTGGCGAAGCTCCAGTCCATGAGGAAGGCGATTTCAAGTTGCTGCGCGATGGGGCCGAGGCAGCGGAAGTGCACGTCCTGCACCCGTGAGCGGCGCTTCAGGTTGGCGAGGTGGTTCTGGGAAATGTTCATGCCGCCGGTGAAGCCTGTTTCGCTGTCGCAGATCAGGACTTTGCGGTGCGTCCGCAGGTTGATGGAAAACTGGGGCGGGATGAGGCGCGGCGGCAGGAAGTAGGCGAGCTTGACGTCCGGGCCGAGGCGTTTGCGCCAGCTCGGCCACAAGTGGAAGGAGCCCACGCCGTCCATGAGCAGGCGCACGTCGCATCCGCGTTCGGCAGCGGCGCGCAGGGCGGCGGCGAAGCTCTTGCCCACTTCGTCGTAACCGAAAATGAAACTCGACAGGAAGACCCGTTCCTTGGCCTCGCTGATGGCCTTGAGCATGACCGGATAGGCGGCTTCGCCGTTGTGCAGCACGGTGAGGTCGTTGCCTTCGAGCATACAGCGGCCGGTGATGCTGGCGCCGGGGTTGACGAGGTAGTGCCATGCGTGCGGGACTTCGTCCTTGTCGATGAACCCTTCCGGTTTTTCCGTCAGTGATTTGCCGTGCAGGTCCACAAGGCCGCCCATGACTTTCTGGGCGGCTTTTTCCATAAGCCGGACGGCTTGGCTGTCGATCCGGGCGATCCCGAACAGCCAGTACAGCGGCAGCCCGACCGGGGGCATGAACAGGATGATGGCGATCCAGCCGAGGGCCGCCCGCGAGTCCCGCTTGTGCAGCAGGGCATGGCAGGCGCTGTAGACGGCGAACCCGTGCATGATGGCCACGAAGCTCAGAAGGATCACCGTGTTCGGGACGAAGATCAGGCACGCAACGGCCAGCAGCGCGAGCAGGAGAGAGATGTAGAGCATAGGCGGGTGGGGGAGAAGGGCCTCTCTTGGAATCTCCAGCCCCGGACCCTACTCCGAATCTGCTGTGGGCGAGGAGATGCGGCAGGCCTTCCTGCCCTGCATAGGACGCCGACGGAGAAGCTTCTTCCGCGCGGCTTTAGCGGCCGGGGATCTCGGGAGAGGAAGGGGCTGTCTGGCTGGGGAGGGAGATCCCTTCTCGAGAAAGGCTCTCCTCCCCAGCCTGTTCGTCCGGTAGCGTACCGGAAGCTTTTTACCGTACGACGAGCACGGGGACGGTGGCGAGGGTAAGCACCTTGTGGGTGACGCTGCCGAGGAGAAGGCCTTCGATGTCGCTGCGGCCGCGGGAACCCATGACGATCAGGTCGCACTTCATGTCTTCGGCGGTTTCGATGATGCCTTCGGCGGTAGAGGTATGGAGAACAATCTTTTCGCGGCAGGCGATGTTGTCCTTGGCGATGACGTCCATGACGGGCTGGGTGATGAGGCTGGCGTCGGTCTTGACGGCCTCTTCGGCTTCCTTGCGCGCATCGCCGCCGATGACGTTGGGGATGGGGGGGAGGACCGTGGCGACGACGATCTCGCCGCCTTCGCGGACGAGGCTGACGGCGTGGGCCACGGCGTGCATGGAGTGTTCGGAACCATCGACGGGCAAGAGGATGCGGTTGTAAGCCATACGTGCTCCTTAATATTGACGCTGATGCGTCTGTTTGAAGGGATCGCAACGTATGTTACACGGGCTGGAACGAAGTGACAAGGCTTCTATTCGCCGGGCGGGAACGCTGCGGAAACGGTGCGGATACGCTGGAACGCCGCATGGTTGCAAAAACATGGAGAGGCCGTTTCCGGCCGGGCCTCAGATTGACAATAACGTCCCGCCAGAGTACATTTATCCATTCCATTTTTATCTCTCACATTTACGGCCTCCGGTGTGCGCGACCTCCCGGAGCGTCTTTGTCCTCAGGAGGGCACGATGTCCAAAATTTTGAGCAAAGGCCTGACCTTCGATGATGTGTTGTTGGTGCCCGCCTATTCTGAAGTCACGCCGGATGTGGTGGACGTGACCGCTTGGCTGACTCCGTCCATCTCTCTGAATATTCCGCTGGTTTCCGCCGCGATGGATACCGTGACCGAGTCCGCGATGGCCATTTCCATGGCCCGCGCCGGCGGCATCGGCATCGTGCACAAGAATATGAGCATCGAGCGCCAGAAGCTGGAGATCGAAAAGGTCAAGAAATCCGAAAGCGGCATGATCATCGATCCCATCACCGTCGAGCCCGACGACACCGTCGAGCACGCGCTGGATCTCATGCACGCGTACCGCGTGTCCGGCCTGCCCGTGGTCCGGGAAAAGAAGCTGGTCGGCATCCTGACCAACCGCGACGTCCGTTTTGTTGAAGATCTCGCCGGGACCAAGGTCCGGGACGTGATGACCAGCGAAAACCTGATCACTGCAAAAGTAGGCGTTACGCTGGACGAGGCAAAAGCAATCCTTGCAAAATCCAGAAAAGAAAAACTTCCGATCGTAGACAAGGACTTCCATTTAAAAGGACTTATCACCATTAAGGATATTGAGAAACAGATCAAATACCCACTCTCAGCCAAAGATGATCTCGGTCGTCTTCTCTGTGGTGCCGGCGTTGGTATTACCGGAAATATGATGGAGCGTGTCGATGCTTTGGTAAAAGCCCACGTTGATGTGATCGTGGTTGACTCTGCACATGGTCATTCCCGCAATATCTTAGAGGCAGTCAAGAAAATCAAAGCTGCCTACCCTGACTTACAGGTGATTGCAGGAAACGTTGCCACCGGTGCTGCTACCCGTGACCTGATCAAGGCTGGAGCTGACGCAGTCAAAGTTGGTATCGGTCCTGGTTCTATCTGTACCACACGAGTTGTTGCCGGTATTGGTGTTCCTCAGATCACAGCTATCATGGACTGCTACGCTGCTGCAAAAGAGTACGGTATCCCGGTTATCGCCGATGGCGGTATCAAATACTCCGGTGATATGACGAAAGCTCTTGCTGCCGGTGCTAACGTATGTATGATGGGAAGTCTCTTTGCAGGATGTGATGAAGCTCCTGGTACTTTCGAATTATATCAGGGAAGAAAATACAAAGTTTACCGTGGTATGGGATCTCTCGCCGCTATGGAGAACGGCAGCAAAGACCGTTACTTCCAGGAAGGTGCTAAAAAATTAGTACCAGAGGGTGTCGAAGGACGTGTTGCTTACAAGGGAACACTTGAGGACACTGTTTTCCAGATGATCGGTGGTATCCGTTCCGGTATGGGCTACTGCGGCTGCCCAACGATCGAAGACCTGAAAGAAAAAGGTCAGTTTGTCAAGATCTCTGCTGCAGCATTACGTGAAAGTCATCCACATGACATTCACATTACAAAGGAAGCGCCAAACTACAGTATCGAAGAATAGTTTCCGCTTCTTAATCATAGTTTATTAGATGAGGTGAATATTTTTGGACTCGGGTTCCATATTTCAGATTATTATTTTAATCATTCTGCTTTTACTTTCCGCATTTTTTTCTTCTGCGGAGACTGCACTTACGACCGTAAACCGGATCCGTATGCGCTCTCTCGCAGAAGACGGGAATTCCCGTGCGGCATGCGTACTTAAAGTTACCGATGACTCCGGTAAAATGTTAAGTGCAATCTTAATCGGAAACAATATTGTCAATCTTTCTGCATCTTCCATTGCAACTTCTCTTGCTCTGGATTTGTGGGGAAGTGTTGGTGCCGGAATCGCAACCGGTATTCTGACACTGTTGATTTTGATTTTCGGGGAAATTTCTCCAAAAACAATTGCAGCCATTAATGCAGAAAAAATATCTCTTTCCTATTGCAACATCATTTACTGGCTGATGAAACTTCTCACTCCGGTCATTTTTATTTTAAATAAACTTTCCATTGCATTCTTATTCCTTCTGCGTGTTGATCCGAATGCAAAAGACAAAGCCATGACCGAAGAAGAACTGCGAACCATTGTTGATGTCGGAAAAGAAACCGGCGTTATTGAATCAGAGGAACATGAGATGATCAATAACGTATTCGATTTCGGTGATGCCCAGGCAAAAGAGGTCATGGTACCTCGAATTGATATGACATTTGCAAATATCGACTGCACTTACGATGAACTGATTGAAATATTCAAAGAAGACAAATTTACACGTCTTCCGGTTTACAAAGACACTACCGATAATGTCATCGGTATCATCAACATGAAAGATCTGCTGCTTTATAAAGACCGGGAACATTTCTCTATTCAGGACATTATGCGGGAACCATATTTTACATATGAGCATAAAAATACCGCAGAGCTTTTTATGGAAATGCGTAAATCTTCCATTTCCCTTGCCATCGTCCTTGATGAGTACGGTGCTACTGCCGGGCTTATCACTCTCGAAGATCTCTTAGAAGAGATCGTGGGTGAAATCCGTGATGAGTACGATACCGATGAGGAAGATCCGATCGTAAAATTAAGCGACCGGGAATATCTTGTCCTCGGTTCTACAAATCTGGAAGATTTGTGTGAAAAGCTTGATCTTGATTTTGAATCCGACGATTATGACACCATCGGCGGTTATCTGATCGGCTTATTAGATCATCTTCCGGAAAAAAATGAGATCATTATTACAGATGATGATGTACTGCTCCGTGTGGAACAGATGGATAAAAACCGTATTGAAAAAATATACATCAAAAAACCTGAACCAAAGGAAGAGGCTTAGTCCTCTTCCTTTTTTACAAGTTCTGCGCCACTAAGCGCATAACGTATCTCATCGAGATCAAACATTTTCGTCCATGGATACCGCTCGGTATCCGGCATTTCCAGAAAAGTGTAAAATCCATGATTTTTCAGATTCTGTGCCCATTCCTCATGTTCCGCTTCCGGGAACAGCATCAGATATGCCATATCAGTAAGCTTTGACCTTTGATTTGTGATATTCTCCATCTGCGTCTGAATTTTCCTGCTCTCCTCCACGGATAAACTTTTCCCCTTCTCATTTACCAGTTTTCGCACAAGAACAAGTTCCTTTAAGTTTTCCTTTTCTGTCTCTCCTGTCAGATCCAGCACATAGGCAGTCTGCTCAAAAAATCGGTTCTGTACTTTCTCTTCATCTATTTTCAGGCTGCCATCCCAGTACTCCTCCTGCAGCTGATCAGTCAGCGCATCCTCTGCTGCCCGGTCAAAAATCCGGTTGTACTCCTCCATGGTATACTGTGCCTCCATCGTATAGCGGAATCGCAGATCTGTATACAATATCATGCCACAGAAAAGTACCGAAAATAAGATACACCAGTTAGAAATCTTCATACCGTACTGTGCCTCCATATAAAACATTGACCGAAGAATCCCTGTTTCCCACGAAATCCATCCATCCCTTCTTCTTTATGATCGCCACTTTCAGATAATCCCCACGTTCAAACTCATACACACGATTTTTCTCCAGTTCGGCTAACATATCTTTTTCATCAAAGAAAATACTCTCATAGGAATAGTCTCCCTGCTCCAGTACAATGTCTTTCTGCTCACGATACATATGCACCTCATAAATACCTGAAGCGGCAGATATTTCTTTATAAAACTGCTGATACATTTCCATCGTCAAAAAACCGGTATTGCAAATGCTGTCCACAAACTCTGTATTGACCGTCAAAAGATACATCTGTTCTGCTGATTTTGCCCGCTCACTCATGTACAAAAGCGGCATCCCCATAAACACCGCTGCTGCAAATAAAATCGCAGTCACTCTTCCAAATATTTCATCCATCCAAACACATCACTCTCTTTTTCTGAAATTCTCTGTACCGTAATGGTTCTCTGCTCCATCATCCGCTCTTCCACCGTCTGTTCCAACGCTTCACTGCTGTCCACCACCTGCAAGGCTGACTCCATTGCAATCAGAAACATCACAAGCACAGCTCCCATCAACAACCCCTGCAATCCTTCTTCCATTGCTGGCCTCCTGTCTTTTTGTACTCTCCGGATACACTGCGTACTATACCTGTGCGAACACGATCCCGATGATCGTGCCATTCACATCCTTTACGATACTGCCCTGAAAGCGTGCAGTCGGATTGATATACTTGTCACTTGCCACATCCTGCGCATTTTTGTAGCTGTTATCTAACGCTTTTCCCAGCTCCCCCTTATCCACGTCAAAATTATAATTGTAGTACGTTTTATTTTTATTCGTCTGTACAAGAATTCCCATTGTCTCATCACTGAATTTCCTGATGACATTCAGCACTTCGCTTCCTGACACTTCCGTGCCGTCATACATTGTTTTGGACGCATCCGTAAACTCCGCCTGCAGCTGATTGATCTGCCCAGTTCCCTCCGAGGCAGTATCTCTCGCCTCTCTTGCAATATAAAATCCGAGACTGATAATAATGCAGGTAATGATAATTCCTGCTGCAAGCATTAATCCTTTTAAACTATTTTCCATGATCGATACCTTCCTTTTTCATTTTAATTTCATTTATTTTCGTATAACACTTTTCCCTAAAAAAATCCCGTCATGCTCTGGCTGTATGCATGAAGTTCGCTTAATCCCTCCGCCACAAACGGCACGACCAGCTTTAATATAATGAGTAAAAACATCGGCAGATACGCTGCCATTTTTGCCAGTGCAATGCATTCTCCCTGATAATTCTTCCGCTCTTCCATATTCTTCTTCAAAAAATATTCGCGTTCGTCTTCAAGGTTTAAAAACGCTTCCTCCACAGGCAGTTCCTCGCAAAACTCCAGTGCATCACAGATTCTCTGTACCGGTTCATCCGGGATCTCCTGTTTTAATTTTTGAAGTGATCTGATCCGGTCATAAGAAAAATGATCCACTGCTTCTGCCATCTGGCTTTGAAAGAGAACTGCAAAATTCTCCATCTGGGATAAAATTTCTTCCACCGTTGTCTTCTCATAATGAATGAGCAAAAGCACTACCGTCTGCAGTCTCAGACATTCACTCATCCTTTTTTCTCTTGATTTCCACTGATCTGCCACCAGAAAAATTTCCGGGATCTGAAACGCCAGAATTGATACCACAGCGATAAATAAAATGTGATACCAGACAATCCGGATCTCATAATATGCCCGCACCTGTAAAAAAAGTGCCTCCGCAATTTCTTCCGTCCCCTGCGTATTATCTGTTAAAGAAAGTTCCTGTTTTAACTCCTCCCAGACTGCAGACTGTTCCAGATGCTCCTGAAATGCCTCCTGATCCATTTTCAAACCCTCAGTTGCCATTTGTGCTGCCAGCTCCTGATATTGTCTCTTTACCTGCTCCCTGGCTCTCTCCGGCATCATCATAAGCTGATAAGACGGAATTTTTATCTGTGTCAGGATCTGGGAACGCTCTGCATTCTGATACACCATGAGAAACAATACGCTCCCAAGCAATGCAGCTGCAAAAAAGCAGACTTTTTTCATCAGAAAAGCCCGGACATTTCCAAATCCCTGCAGCTGTTTGATCTGTTCATTTTTTTTCAGACATTTTGTATAATGCCGGCTGACATAGACATCTAGTAAATATGCCATCCACGGAAACTGTAACAGCCACTTTTCCAGCCGGTACCGGTCTTTTTGTTCCTCATCCGGCAGAAACAGCCATAGGATAAGACCATAAATCCCAATCGTTGCTGCGAACAGGAGCACTGTTGTCAACATTCCATAGCTGCCAGAATAATAAGCGGACAGCCCCTCTGAAACCCGGACCGCCCAGAGCCTCACAACCGGCAGGAAGCAGACTGGAAGGACGGAAAGAACATCCAGCCCTGTAAAGCCATGCATTTTCGACTTGCAGAGCAGGAGATTTTCGCGTATTTCCTCTTTCAGATACTGCAGATTTCTCTGAAAGACAGAGTATCCATCCGAAAGCATATCTCCATCCTCCCGGATGACCGCACACATTGCGCCATAGATACGCACATAGGAATGTTCTGTGGGGAGTGTGACCGTATGTGACTCCTCCACTTCTGCCACTGCCTCCTCAATATTTTTCTGTTTTCCGTAAGCGGCCGATAACTCCGACAGATAATGTTCGAACTTCTCCTCCTGTGAGACCGTCTTTATCCAATGCCGCTTTTTTCGGTCATACCGGATAAATACAAGCAGAAGAATGACATACAAAATGCCCTCAAATATCCACATTGAAAAATGCCTCCTTCTCTTCCTTCGTCAGCCATTTCACCATTTCTGCCCGTGTTGTCTCGCTGATAGTATGCAGCTTCACATACCGTTCCCCGTCAAACCGTACCAGTTCCACGATCCGGTATCCCTCCGGACTTTCCGTGTCAGGCACGATCTCGCTGATCCTCTCGATATAGCGCTGCCCCTCTCTGCTCATGTGCAGATGCACATCAAAACGTACCACTTCCGTCACCTGTTCTAATGCAACTCTCTCTGACTGAAAACTGCCCTCCTTCAACAGACTGTTCCGAAGCGACAACAGAAGACTTCTCGTACTTTTTGCATGGTGTGTAAAAATCGTAAACAGAGAACCTGTCTGTCCGCTCTCGATCATCCATGACGCCACTTTTGCACTGACAACCTCTCCGATAATGCTCACGGCTCCGTCTGTTTTTTTCTGTACTTCTAGAGCCTCCTGTCCGCCAATTCCACCGTGTTCCATCATCCCCGCCGTTTCGCGGAACGTCACAATATTTCTGTTTTGATAGCGCTCCCTCAAATGCAGCTCAAATGCCAGTTCTAACACACGGATGGTATATTCCTCCGGGATCTCTCCGACCATCGCAGTGAGCAATGTTGTCTTACCACAACCCTGCATTCCGGTGACCGCCGTCACCTGACAGCCCTTCATGAGCCATTTTAAAAGTTCAACCGGGATTTCTGCATGTCCGCCTGTCACAAGCTGCTGTAACGAGACTTCCGGGATATTGTCGAGTTTACGGATAAAAAACATCCAGTTCTCTGCAAAATCCGGTCTGGCAACTACAACTCTGGCATGATCTGCCATCTCATGAACGAGATATCCTTTCTTTCGTGAAATTTCCCCCGGCTGATGATATCTGCAAAGATTTCTGGAAATCCGCTCCAACTCTTCCTCCCGCTCAAAATCCAGAAACGGCAGCCAGACACTTCTGCCATGATAAAAAATCCATGCACTGTGATACGTCCCCTCTTTTCCGGACACACCGCCGGAAACACCGTCGATCTTCATGTCGCGTATCTCATCGATTGCACCAAGCCCTTTATAGTAAGCATAAATCTTCCTGCTCAAAAGCTCGATCTGCTCAATGAACTTCAATTTTCTTCCGCAGACTCCATAAACATGCTCAATCTGCTCCTCCGTGATCACATTTTCCGTTCCTGACAATAAGCCGTGTTCCTCGATCAGTTTTTCCATTGCTCCGCTGCCATACTGTCCCTTATACAGAAACAGCAGAATATCAAATCTGACCGCCGCCTGCCTGCTGCCTTTTTCCGAAAAGAAAAATGTATGCTTTATCATCTCTTCATCCATCTTCATTCCGTTTAACAGAAATTCCTGAATAAAAGAAATCAAATACTCTTTTACCTGTAAATTTCCGGTTCCGGCTTCTTTTAAATATCTGCGGAGTTCTTCCTTCTGCCTTAAAAGCCGGAAGGTCTGTTTTTCGTCCAGTTTTAATTCATAAAGATTTCTCCGCAGGATACGGTTCACATGTTCACTCACCCGCTCCACAAGTTCCTGTCTTGTGATCTCCTGCTGTTTTCCTTCAAACAATTCCAGACTGCCTGTCTCTTCCACTGACATCCTGCCCGCCTCCCCTCTTATCAGACCGCTCCAGGATCATCTGCACGGTACGCTCTAACTCTGTAAAAAAATTTTCCCGCATATCCGTTGGCAGTAACAGTCTCCTGCCACGGATATACCTGTCTAATTTTCCCTCCCGGCATGCTGCTTCAAACTCAGGATTATAAGGAATCACGCCAAGCTTCCCCGGTGCGATCCGATAGATCCTGTGAATATTTTTCTTATTATAGACAGCATCTTTCTGATAACTTCCGATCAGATACACCACCCTGTCCGAAACGTCTGCATGCGTTGAAAAGAAATGATCTAATCCCTGTGATGTCTGGCTGAAATTGACCACAATAAGATCTGCCTGTTTCATCTGCTCTTTCGTCCAGTCATCCTTTTCACTTCCACAGTCAATAAAAGAAAAATCCATGCTTTCATCCAGCAGACGGATCACCTGGTTTAAAACATTTCTTGTCTCCTTCGGATAAAAATCACAGAGCATACGCTTCCCCTGCGGAAGGCAGAAAAGTTTTCCATCCACAACCGGCTGTAAAGCCTCCTCCAAATGATGTTCCGTAAGACTGCCGTATTTCCCTGCCATCAACAGATAGTCCAATCCTTCTAATACATAATACGAACATTCTTCATTCACAGTCGCAGAGTCCGGTCTGGCAAAATTTCCGACAAGATCATGCACATTCTTTTCCGCTGACAGCATTGCTATGCGGCAGTTATGCTTCGCAGCGATCATACTTGCTGTTGCGATCATATTCGATGTTGTTCCACACGCCGCCTCTTCACTCCAGAATACGATTTTCAAAAGCATTCCCCCCTTTTTGCACGGCGGACACCCATCAAAACCTCTTTATAATCCTGCTCTGAAATATTCCTGCACAAATGGAATAATACCTTTTCAAACTCCTTTGATAAATTTGCAAAATTCCGGTATCCATCAAACTGCATCATCAGCCTGCTGCACTCATCAGCCTCAGAAAATGGCAAAAACAACTGTTCTAATACAAAACAGTTTTCATCCACAAAAAGTTTTCTGATTCCTCCTGCACTCATATAACTTTTGCAAAAATCCCGGAATAAAACACTGACCGGATGTTCAATATGTAAAATAAATTCCCGGTACTTTTCAATCTCGCACTTCTCACAATTCAGCGCACAGATCAATTCATCACAATCCGTGACACTTTTCTCGTCCGGCCAACTGCCTAAATTTACAATGACATAGTCATAACCTTCTGTTTTCCACAGACTGCGCTCACAAAGCGCTGTGTAATCCACATTTTTATAAGTGATCATATTCATTTTTTCATTTGGTCTTGGGATGCAAAATCGCATTTTCTGCTCAAATGAATTGTCAATGACGAGAACACTATTCTTCATATTCTCTAAGATGCTGGCCAGATAGATACATAAATCCGTCTGTTCACAGCCAAAAATGCCAATTATCTTCTGCTTGCTCAAAATTCCTGCCTCCTAAAAATCTGCAGGGATATTCCTCGATAACTAACACTTATTTGATAAAAAAGATGTGATTATCATACTTTCTTTTTTTCAAAAAGTAAACTATCTTTTGGAAATTTATAAATATTTTAGAATTTGCATGATTTTCTTTTCTTTCTCCATAGAATCTTATATAATGGTATCAGATAATCGCAAAACAAGGAGGCTTTATGAACGGCTTTATGAAAGACTTTATTATAACAACAGACACCACGACGGATCTTCCTGCAAGTTATGTCAACGAACATCATCTCGGCATGATGTCTCTTCCATATACGATTGAAAACCAGACTTACACCTGGGAACATTCCCTTCCGGAAAAAGAATTCTATGCCATGATGCGCAATGGTTCTCTTCCAACGACCTCACAGGCAAATCCTGAGGAAGCGGAAAATCTTTTTGAAAATATTATCCGAACACAGGACGTTGACATCCTGCACATTGCATTTTCTTCCGGTCTGAGTGGTACCTATAATAGCTGCCGTCTGGCTGCCATGAACCTTGCTGAGAAATATCCCGACAATAAAATCATCGTGATCGACTCTCTCTGTGCCAGCATGGGCGAAGGACTTTTTGTTCACAAGGCAGTCATGATGAAAGAAGAGGGAAAAAGTATTGACGAGATTGCTGCATGGTTAGAGGAAAATAAACTGCATGTCGTGCATAACTTTACTGTAGATGACCTTTTCCATCTTTACCGTGGCGGACGTGTATCCAAAACCGCTGCTGTAGTCGGAAGCATGATCAACCTGAAACCGATCCTCCATGTGGATAACGAAGGACACCTCATCCCGCTTTCCAAAGTCCGCGGCCGGAAAAAATCACTGATTGCCCTCGTTGACAGTATGGAAAAACAGATCGGTGCATGGCGTGACAAAAACGACATCGTGTTCATTTCGCACGGAGATTCCTTAGAGGATGCCCAGTTTGTCGCAGAACTTATTAAAAAGAGACTTGGCATTGAAAACTTTTTGATCAATCATATCGGACCAACCATCGGTGCACATTCCGGTCCTGGTACCATTGCATTGTTCTACATGGGCGACTACCGCTAAGACACCAGAGCGATCCTGTCTGAAATAAAACAAAGGGCATATCAATATCCATGCTGTTTTCCTGAAGCTGATACTGATATGCCCTTTCAAATTTTATTGTTTTTCTTCCCAGAATTTTTCCAGATATGATTCAACGCTGTCAACGGTACACACCAGACGTTTCTCCCACTCTTTCGGGAACAGATTCCGGTAATCACTCTGTAAAAAACGTTCATCCAAAAGTTCGATCACACCCACATCATCTATCGTCCGGATCACGCGTCCTGCAGCCTGCAATACCTTATTCATACCCGGATAACGATAGGCATAATCGAAGCCTTCGCCCATTCTTTTTTCATAATAATCCATCAGTATTTCCCGCTCGTTACTAATCTGCGGAAGTCCCGTTCCGACAATGATGGCACCGATCAGCTGCTCCTTTTTCAGATCGATCCCCTCACCAAAAATTCCACCCATCACACAAAATGCAATCAATGTTTTTTCCCGCTCTGCCAAAAATTCAGCCAGAAATGCCTCTCTTTTTTCCTCATTCATTCCCGGCTCCTGCATGATAGCCTCCACGGTACCCCCATCCAGCTCCTGAAACACTTCATAGACCTGCTGCATCATTTTATAAGATGGAAAGAAAACCATATAATTTCCTTTTTTTGCAAGCCCGGTCTTTTGGATATATTGTGCGATCCGTTCAAACTCACTTTGGTTTCTCCTTGTATACCGGCTGCTGACGTCGCTTCCCATAAGTAACAGACTCTGCTCCTCCGAAAAGGCTGTCTCCGCATAAACCGCATAGTTATCTTTCTTCGTGGATAACAGATTTTTATAATATTGGATCGGCAAAAAAGTAGCCGAAAAAAAGATGGCCGAATTGCCTCTGTCGATGCACTCCTGCAGATTCAGCGATGGATCAACGCAATACAGCTTCATCTTAAAACGCTCATCTTCCATATGCTCTGTATAAATCACATAATGCTCATCCACGCGCTCATACATATTAATAAAATTGCGCAGTCCAAAATAAAATTCACTCACTTCTTTCCGCTCCGGGAACTCTGTACTGCGCTGTAAAAACTCATCCAGTTCTGACGCAAGCTTCATGAGATAAAACATCAGATTTCCAATGTTGTCATAAACCTTATACTTTTCGCATTCCCTCTTATATTCCAGTAAAATGCGGTTACAGTGGTTAAACTGCTGCTCCAGCCCCGGCCGGTAACGCTTCACGATCTTCTTTACTGCCAAAAAATCTTCCTTGTAAATCTCTGCACTGTACATCTCCCTGCTGCGTTCCACCAGATTATGAGCCTCATCCACAAGGAATATATAATCTCCCCGGATCCCCTCTGCAAAAAAACGTTTCAGGTACACATTCGGGTCAAACACATAATTATAATCACAGATAATATCATCCACCCAGGATGCCACATCCAGACTCATCTCAAACGGACAGACCTGATACTTTCCTGCCTGCTCTAACAACACTTCCCGGGAAAAGACATCTTCCTGCAAAAGCAGCTGAAAAACAGCATCGTTTACCCTGTCATAATGTCCTTTTGCATATGGACAGTGTACCGGATTACACTCCATCTCATCACACATACAGAGTTTTTCTTTTGCCGTGATCTGGATAATCTTTGCCTGATATCCGCCCTTGCGCAATAATTCAAACGCTTCCCTTGCCACCGTTCCTGTGATCGTCTTTGCCGTCAGATAAAAGATGCGGTCTCCAAGATTTTCTCCCACCGCTTTCACCGCCGGAAAAACAGTGGAAATCGTCTTTCCAACTCCGGTCGGCGCCTGGATAAACAGATTCTTTTTCCGTTTTATCGTGCGGTACACTCCGGCAGCGAGCTCCTTCTGCCCTTTCCGGTAAGGAAATGGAAACTGCAGTTTCTGTATGGATTCCTGCCGCAGGATCCGCCATGCATACTGAAAATCTGACCATTTCTTATAAGCCCTGATCAGCTCATCAAACCATTCTTCCAAAGATGCAAATGCAAAATCTTCGTGAAAATATTTGATCTCCTCTGTATCAAGGTTTACATAAGTCATCTGAATACCAATCCGCTCTATGTCGTGCTGCAATGCAAAAATATACGCATAACACATTGCCTGTGCCTTATGTACCTTTATCGGTTCTGCCAACTGCTCTAGCTTCAGATATACCCCCTTGATCTCATCAATGACAACCATCATATCCTCCTCAATTGTCATGGAATTGAAATTACTGGAATAATCAATCTCACGTTCTGATTCCGAAGTGATCTGGATTCCATCCGCTCTTCCCTCTAATACAAGGTCATAATTTTCTTCCCCGATCACTAATTTCAACGGCACTTCTGCATGATAATCGCTGCCCATCCGCTTCTGGATCCTGCGGTGCATTCTGCTTCCTGCTAACATTGCTTCCGGTGAAACAGACTGACCATGCCGGTTGTCAATATCTCCCTCCCGGAAAATAAATTCCACAAGATTACGCACTGAGATCTTGATCTGGCTTCTTTTTTCTTCTATTTGATTTTCTGTCTCTTTCCCTTTTTTCTCTTTGCTCATACTGTCCATTATAACTGATTTTCTGATAGAAAAAAAGAAAAAGACCATACAGACAAAGATTTCAAATATACCTTTGTCCACATAGTCCTTTTCTTATGCCGGAACACATCACTTATGAATAAAATTAATAACAGCTGAAATTATGCAACCGCATATTTGTTCATTACATGTTCAAAACATTCATCCTGTTCACCATATTTTACAATAAGATCTTTGCAGATTCCCAGATACAGCATGCCAAGTAACGACTTTGCATCAATTACTGCTCTATTATAACAGACATCAATATCAAAATCACATTTTCCGGCAGCTCTTACAAAATCCTTAACCTCTTCTGTGTCAGTCAATCTGATTTTTCTTTCAATCATTTTAAACATCCTTTCTTATCAAAAACACTTACTTCCTATTTCAGAAACGCATTATGACATCATTTTCTTCATTTGTCAATTTTCCGTCATCGCTTCAAATTCCGCCATTTTCCGTCATTTTTCATCATTTTTTTTGTAAAATTCCGGAGATAAAGAACTAATTTTTCCGGTTTCACGTCTCTTAAAAAACTACACTATCTATTTTTACTACTATTATTTTCCATTATCGATTTTTTTATTCAATTTGCACATATTTTAAAGAAACTAATTTTGTTCATTTAGTTTCCCGATGTATAAAATCACATACAATTTTGCCTTAAATATCCATTCATGTTATATTATGATATGAGGGTCAAGAGATATTTTGCCCCTCATTTATGATGAATCAGAGTACTACTTATAATTTGTCTATCGTTTTTTATATTTTGGAGATCATATGTTCATTTTAAAAGGAATTAAAAATTTTTTATCCGATCTATACCATAATCGCATTGCAATCCTTTGTATTATTATATACATGAGCGTTACTCAATATCTCTTTCACTCTGTCTGTCCAATTGCTATTTTATTTGGCTTTCCATGTCCTGCCTGTGGTCTCACGCGGGCTGGGATCAGTTTTCTCACAGCCCATTTTTCAACTGCTTTTCAGATGAACCCCTGCATCTTTCTTCTGATTCCATACTTTCTTTATCTTTGGTTTTATAAATATATATTCGAAAAAAAGCCGCCTTATCTGACGTTCATCACTTGTCTGCTCGGTATCATTGTCTTTGGCATTTATATTTTACGCCTGCTCACACATACGCTCCCTGAACTTCCAACAAACGGCATAATAATAAATCCCTGACAATCTGACGTTCTGCCAGACTATCAGGGATTTATTATTTTTCTAACCCTTATGCAAGGCTATTCAATTCATTCTGCATTAATGCTTCTGCAACAATTCCTAATCCAACAAAGCATAAAATTAAATATATAACTCCGCTATTGCTTGATGGGATGCCTCTGTCAGTTTTTGCCTTGTCGATCTTCTCTCCCTGCTTGTAAGCCCAGTATAAACCGTAAATGTTACAGGTAATCAGACTTAAAACAAAAGCAACTCCTCCGGATGTAGCATTCTCCGCATTGGATACTGTATTGGTATCATTAGAAAGAACGATAAACCAATAAATACCGTAAATACCGCATGTAACGATGGATAAAATAATACATACTGCAATGTTTCTCTGTTGAATCATAACTTTAAACTCTCCTTTGTTTTATTATTTTATTGTAGATATTTTGTATAATAATGTCAATTCATATGAGAGATTTTTATTAAAA
>OOCR01000931.1_pt1 | contig 18304 bp, 9 predicted proteins | sample 1671491 | NCBI WGS metagenome assembly OOCR01 (sample SAMN06348162, study PRJEB24527) | human gut metagenome | biome: human gut; feature: ankylosing spondylitis patient; material: feces | host: Homo sapiens | place: China | collected 2015-10
TGTACACGGAATCCCATTCCTTCATCATCCCACATATCTACATTAGCGTATACACGCATATTCTTATGCACATAAATCCAGTTGTGATTTTCATTAAAGTGGAATTTTTGGAAGGCTATTATCGGCTCTTCCGGAATTAATGTGAAAGCTAACCCATCGCCTTTTCCATGACCTTCAAACAGAGGACGAGCATTGACACCGAGCAGTACGCCTGTTTCTCCTTTTCCATTCTTAAAGTCTACCAACAGTTCTGCATCCCGGTCACGAATCTCTCCCGTCAGTGTAGTAGAAAAAGAGAATTGCGGATTCTTCGGTCCGTTAATAACGCCGGCACGCAATTTCATGAGTGTAGTATCTTGTTTGACGGTAAAGAAAATCGTGTCTAGTTGTAAGGTGTCTACTTTCAAAGCGTGAATAGCGGCTTTTCCATTGATTCCCCAATCAGGAGCCGTTCCAAATTTCACTGAAGCATCATGGTAAGCAATCTTTTTAGTAGCCAGAAAATACGCCAAGGGGTTTTCTTGTCCTGCAGAGAAAGAGAAAACTGCCGTCGGTAATGCCTTACGCAATTCGGCGTGATTCAATGCTTTCTCATCAATCTGCTTCATCAATACATCCACAAAATGAGTAGATTGGCGAATTAAAGGATTAACACCGGAGCGTGCGCTCAAGTCGAGTTTCATATCACCGGAGATTAAATGTGCCGAAACTAAATCCCGACGGGCTTCGGCAACTAAGTTAAAAGTCAACGGACGCTTCATTGACTGCGGCATAATTCCCAGTTCATGTAAATCCAGTTGAGTAACATCAATCGTTATTTTACCGTCGGGGTAACTGTGTGCCAGATTATATTCAGCATCTGTTATCATTTTCAATAAAGCATTATCGCTTGTCAGATGTGCAGTGACCAATGCGCCTTTAAGTTCTCCCGTCAGATCAAGATCGGAAAGATGGTATTTAGCATAATGAAGTTGATCTAATGCAAGATTCAATTTGGCAAATGAATGGTAGGACATGACATCTAATCCACGACCATTAGCTGCAGCCGAGAGAGAAAGTTCATAGATAGAGTCTTTCGGGAGAAAACTATGAAGTTGCAGATTGTCTATTTTCAGATCAGCCTTATAGACTTCGGTAGCGGTATTTAAGGCCGCATTCACATCCATAGCTCCTTGTCCTTCTTTCAAACGGAGATTTGCTTTATATTCAGGACCTTTGATATCCACTTTCGCCACCAGATTCATACTGTCAGGAATAACAAGCGTGCCATTAGGGGCTTCTCCCGACAGAGCGGTCAGGAAGTTCAGGTTTTGAGTAGTCATTTTCAGGCCGATGGTTCCGGTGCGTGTGAGGCTGTCGGTGAGGTTTTCCAAAAGGCCACCGCCCTCCAATGCAAAAGCACCCGGCAGGTCTACCGTGAAACGGGAAATCTGCATTTCTTTCAGATTGCCGTCCGTGCCGGCACGGATGACGAGCGGACGAAATGGATAGGCTTCTTTGAAGCTTTCGGGCAGACCGCCGGCAAACAGCATGACGTCTTCTTTGCCAATATAGGCATTGAGACGGGCAGATAAGCGGCCCGTAGTCGGGATGTTGACCAGTTCCCAATAAGTATGTGCAGATAAATCGATTTCAGAATGTGGAGTGTTCAGTTTCAAACTGGGAACACAGATAACAGAATCATTGGAGTAGGCTCTACCCGTCAGGGCAGTGACGCTCAATCCGGAGCGTTCGTTCATGGTAAATTCACGAATGACTGCGTTCATATCCCTCCCTTTATACAGCAAGGAATCCAGAGCGATGCGAATATCCCGAACGGCAATATGAGAAGCGTCGAAGCCCTCTGTCGGTTGAGCAGTTCCGGTATCATAGCTGGCGGAGGTTCCCAATAATAAGAACTTCTTCAAGTCGTAGTATTGATTCTTCAAATCTGCTTGAGCATCATTGATGGCCGCTTCTCCAATATGGGCCGTCATACGCATGGAATCAGCAGGAAGTTGCATGCTGAACGATACATTTTTCAATTTCAACTGATGAAGAGCTACTTTCCAGTTGATCGGAGCAGAAGCTGTGGTATCTTTGGGCGTAGTTGTGGTATCATTCATCAGTAGCTGCATGTGAGTGTCGGATAGTTCGACCTGATTGATTACCGCTAGTTCATTAGACAGATCGACGCCATGACTTTGCAGGAAGAAACGTCCCAAAACGCCTTTAATCTTCATTCCCTCCATCAAATCGGCTGAATTAACGGCTACCCGGCTCAAAGTCACTTCATCCACTTCAACTTTTCCTTTTATCAACGGCCATGCCTGTACACGGACATTGAGGCTTTCTAAAGACAAAAGGGTGTCCGGCTGTTGAATGACCTCCACGCCACGTACCAACAGATTAAGTGGGAAACGAAGGTCTATCCGCTCCACCTGAATCTGCATGCCGGTTGCTTTAGAGGCGTATGCAGTAACCTCCCGACGCAAAAGATTCTGAACGGGAGGAACATAAAGCAATACCATTAGTATTACAAAGAGTATTATAGGAGTAAGCAGTATCCAGCTTACCCAACGTATCCATTTTCGTTTCATGTAAAATGTGTCAGTGTAAATAAGGTGACACAAAGTAAACAAATTATTCCGAAAAAAGGTTGACGACAGGAGCAAAATGTTCTGCAACAAAAGAAATATAAGTATTCTGTTTTTTCTGACTTCACCAGAAGCAGCGACTTATATTGCTTCATTTATATCATAATAAAAAAGATGAAGTTACTTGTTAGTCATATTACCCAATGTATCCGATTGTCTAATAAGACAGATATTGGCTCTATTTACAGATATACAGAATTCCTTAAAAAATACTATCTTTGATAATAAAAGCAGCGTTCGCCACTAGCTTTAAATCCCCATTGATCAGAAGCTTCAACAGCGATCAAATGAACACCTTCGCAGCACTCTTTAGGTAATTGTAGTCCCCAGATTTGAGGAGAAAATTGCCTTCTGAACGGATTTCTACGATTGAAACGAGTTGGATATATTTTTAGCTGATTCCAACTTCTCACCCTTGCTACATTCACATCAAGTTCTTCTTTCTTCTCACATAATAACCATTCACCATTATCCAAACGACAACGTACTATTGTACTATCTGAAGCTCCATAAACAGTTACAAGCATTTCTCCCTGGTGTTTGTTTCTCAATTCATCGATATAAACATCTGTCGAGTCAATACCTGCAATCCAAATATTCATCTGTCGGGAAGCATCCATCCCTATGCCCTTATACCGGAAAGAATAGTCTTTCTCTGTAAAATCAAAAACAAAATAATTACGAGGAGTACCACATTGCATCAAAGCAGACGGAATACCTTCCCAATCCTTTTCTCCCACCCACCAGAAACCACAAGAAGCCCCTGTTACTAATTCATGTACACAAACATCCTGACCATGTAAAAAATTCCTCTCCACCTGATGCATGTGCCCAGTCAAAGCTAAAACATTCCCTCGTCCTTCTAATATTTCAATCAATGCGGATGAATTAGTAGTATGTACTAATGGAATATGCATACAAAGTACGATCTGAGCATTTTTAGGTACAAGTTTCAGATCATTTGAGACAAAGCGCAATTGACTATCAGAAATCTTCCCTACATAAGAACGTGTTCCTTTACCATAGACATTATTTAGAACAATAAAATGTACGTTTCCTTCGTTAAAAGCATAAGTCGCTGATCCAAAAGCTGTATTATATGAAAAGGTTTGATTAATCCTTATAGAATCAGCATCCCGATCGTGATTACCTATAACTGTCCATGATTGTACAGGCAATAGTTCCATCATCTGTTTGATAGCGGGAAATAAATTTAAATTGTTATTCACTAAATCACCTAAAAATATATTGAACGAAGACGAATCTGCTTGCAAAAGTTCTGGCCATAAAGAACGGGAAGCATAATCCAACTCCTGAGAATTACCGACTTGTACATCTCCTATTGCGTTTATTGAGAAATGCTTATTTACCTTTTTCTTATTCAATCCAAAATTGATTTGTTGCGTCTCGGTATCCCCATGACTATTCCAATAATAAAATCCTGAATTTACTATTTGATTAGACAATAGTGTCCAATTATTCGGAAGAATCGGGAAGATACTGTTTCCCTTAGAAAGTCTGATTCTGAAATGTCCCTGTTTATCTGCAAGTAGAACAGTATCTCCATTAGATATGGCTATTCCCGAAATACCTTTTTCTCCTTTGTCCTGAATCCCATTTTGATTACCATCTTCATAGACACAACCTTCTATCCAAGCAACATCTTGAGCCAAACATTTTGTGGAAACAAAACTGCCTAATAAGAAGAATATATATATAATCATGAACTTTTTCATTTTTTCATCTTATTAATATAAAAACAAGGAAGGATATATTAAGATAAAAACCATCTATACCCTTCCTCGCATTTACATTATTTTATTAAAAGCATAACGTTTACTTATCTGTATATTTAAAAACTATAGCATGGTTATTGTCATCTGTAAATGAAATATATCCAACTCCTGTGGAGGAGAAAGCTATATTCAAATTACTAGAAGCAATATCTGCTAATTTATGAGGATCTGACCATTGCTTAGTTTCATTATCCAAATAAATAACCTTTGGATAATCTTGATCTTGTTCATCTCTGTAGGCAACAAAAGGAGTACCATCAGGAGCTATTGATATGGCCACTGAAGTTGAAGTTGAGGTTTTAAAATCCAAAGGCAATGGATTTCCTCCTACTGTGGACCATTGTTTTGTTACCGGATCATATTTCTTTAGTCTCAAGTTATACACACCTGATGTCACTGCATCATCACTTGTTAAGATATAAAGTGTACCATTTTCTTCTGCTTCAATATCCAATCCAACAATACCAGTCTGAGTAGCATTTGGTTCTACATAGTTATTTAATAGAATACTCCATGTTCCATTTTTATATTCATATACTGAATGACCATAATTTACGCCTGCTACTGCCCCACGGTTAACCACCAACAGATAGGCAGCATGCTCTGTCTTAGCAAGATTACAATTATAGATTGGAGTCCCGGAAGCCAAAAGTGGTAATTCACTACTCGCCCAACTGTTCTGATAAATAGACATAACTAACACTCGCCTTGGAAAAGAAACTTTGTTGCTATTGTTCACTTGTGAAACAATAGTCTCTCCATTATCTAATACTCTTAAATGTAATTGCTGAGATTGAGCATTTACAAATCCTTGATTACCTACATAATTCCAGGTAGTCCCATTCCATTTCATTAAAGACGCAGCACCTGCAACTGTGGTAGCACTGTTATCAGAATAAACGACATAAGGAATTCCATCCTTGTCAATATCAAAATCATAATTTGACAAACTAACTTCTCCTCCAAAGCCTTCTAAAGAACCAACTGCTGTCCAAGTTGTACCATCAACAAGTTTTATGACAGCCATTTTCTCTTCTTCTTTTAGTTTAAAACCAAGATATGGAACTTGATCCACCGGGTTTATTTTTAAAACAGATCCACTGAAAACTGATGTCGCTGTAAAGTCCGGCATTCTTACCCAAGCCATATTAGAAGACTTAGCAACTGTTATCGTATACTTTACATTCTGTTTTCCATTACTAACAATGTAATCTACAGGAGCTGTAAAATCATTGGCAGTAGCACCACTAACTTGTGTAACTCCATCTACCAAGACGATATTACCATCGTTCGTCGTAAAGCGAGCGACAAGTGCACTTTTATCTATAAATGCAGGCATAGTAACCTTAGCTGTTGTGGAAGATAGGGTAGCTATATAATCATCTGATAATATACTTGAATTATCTTCAGCATAAAACCCAAAGGTTAACAGCTTAGCTTCAACTCCTTCATCTGTCCCATCATTCTTGTCATCCGAACAAGATGAAAACGCAGCAAACAAAACAATTACTGCCATCCAAAATAAATCTTTCATTCTATTCATACCATAAATATTTGTGGACCGGAGTCCTGTTATACAATCATATTATTACTAATTTTTAGGGTAAAGCACAGCTTTTATCATGGGAGTAGTGCTCAATAAAGATTTTGCAAAAGAAGAAATATCTTTTGCTGTTATACTATTTACTGTTTGTGCATAATTATTCAGATATTTCCAATCCTCCTGTTGATTGAATATGGAATTGCGAATCCAAGAAGTCCAAAAAGAGTTTTTTTGTTTATCCAATTCAAAATCTTTCAAAAGATTACGTTTAACATCCGTTAATATACCGTCAAATGATTCCGGATATTCATAAAGTCTTTGTAATTCTTCTTGTGTAGCATTAACCAAACTATCAACATCCTCTGGCAAGCAGACAAATCCAATCATCGTTCGTGATAAGAAAGAAGGATATAAACCCGCACTCGAAGCTACGCTTACACTATAGACTTTTCCCATTTCCTCACGCAAACGGTTAAGTAAACAAGTGCGCAACATCGCTTTCATTACATTCGATTTCAATGTGAATGAGCTAAACTCCTCTAACAAACTGTCTTGCTGGAAAATCAATGAAACTGATGCTTTAGGAGAATCCCCCGTGTGACGTATCAATGAACAGGATTTATAAGGTATATTACGTTCTGTATAACACCAATCCGTATCATTCGATCCTTTAGGTAATCCACCGATATATGTAGTGATTAACGGCTTTATATCCTGTATAGTACAGTCTCCCAAAATAACAAATGTGTAATCTTTCGCTGCACCATAAAAACGATTGAATAGAGGAAGCATATCCTCTTGCTTTACATATCGTGTTATTAAAGAATCAGAAAGTATTGTATTTGTGTAATTTCGTCCGTTCAAAAGCCACATTAGTTCTTCCTGAAAAAACTCCGTCGGACTTTTTTGCTTGACACGATAATTTTCTTTTGTCTTCTCTATTGTTTGTTTACAAATTGCTGTATCCAACTGGGGGTACATCCATTTGGTATAGAGTAGTTGAAACATTGTTTCCATATCCTTTACCTGCGATACTCCAGCTAGCCCAGTACGTGTCTTATCAACAAGTAGACGCATAGAAGCAGAGTTTCCTGCCAGAAAATAGTTCAATGCATCCCTTGAAAAATTTCCGGCTCCAGAAAGTGAAATAATACTGGGAGCGAATAGACCTGTATAATAATGTAAAGAATCTAAAGAATAAAGCCCTCCTTTCCGAAAACCAGTCAACAACACCTTCCCCTTATCGAGTTCTGAAGACTTAAATATAATGCGCGTGCCATTATTTAGCCAAAGAGACACAGCTCCTATCTCTGGTATATTTTCTTCTCTGACAATATGTCCCCCCGACGGTAATTGGCATAATTCATCCGGTACAGAAAAATATTTATTATACCGTTTCGAAGATTGTTTTCTGGCTTCTTTTATAATTGACATCAAAGTCGCATCTCCATTCACTTCCTTATTAGCTTTTTCATTTGCTCGCAATAGATAATGCATCTTTTGGGGTGAATATACTTTTGCCAAATTCCTAACCAAAGCAACAGAGTCTAGTTCTGGAAAATATCGTTGAACTAATCGATACTCTTCTTGTAATGAGGTAAATCTGTTTCCTACATAAAAATCGGCATAAATATCGTTCATTAATTCAACGGAAGCAGGATTTTGCTGATTTTGAAGTTTATTCTCCAAGTTATTATAAATAACCTTTTTGGCACGTTCTATTTCCGTCTCAGTAAACCCATAACGAAAGATTTGCTGTTGCTGTGCAATAAACTCCGAAATACCTTTTTCCATTTTCCCAGGTAGTAGTTCTACCGAACATAGCAATACTCCAGTTGCATTCAGAAAACTTGAGTACTGAATACTGGCTTTCCTATAAGAAGGATTTTCAAAAGCCCAAGCATTCATTCGCATCTTAAAAAGGCGATTCAATAATGTTCGGGTCAAATAAGCCTTATAATCCTTTGCTGTCTGAACCGGTTTTGAAAGTGGCAGCAACTGAATCATATCCAATTCTATTGTTTTCAGCGATTCATTGGTAAGTATCTTTACCGCTTCCTTTTTATAAACAGGAATGTGGCATTGCTTCCAAATAGGAGAGGCAAGAGACGATAGTTTCCCGAATTTCTCCTTTATAAGCGTCTCAACCTGTTCAGGATTTATATCACCTACAACGGCCACAGCCATTAGTGAAGGATGATACCATGTTTGATAATAATCCAGAATATCCTCTCGTTTACAGTTTCTAATGACAGCCGTATCACCAATAGTCATTCGTTCGGAATAGTGCGAACTATTCAGAAGCTCCAATAGAAAAGCTGTATCACTATCGCGTTTGGCATCTCTCTTCGACAACCATTCCGAAAGTATAACTCCACGTTCTTTTTCTACCTGCATTGAATCGATAGAAAGCCCGCCTGCCCAATCAGCTAAGATAGTTAATGTTGAATCTACCATTTGAGGATTGGATGAAGGCAACTGCAATTTATACACAGTCTCATTAAACGAGGTGTGCGCGTTTAAATCTTTCCCGAATTTGGCTCCTTTCGACTCTAAGAAACGAACCATACCATCAGAGGGGAAATGATAACTACCATTAAATGCCATGTGTTCTAGGAAATGAGCCAATCCTCGTTGATTCTCCTTCTCCATGACGGAACCAGCCTTCACAAACAAACGATAAACGGCTTCCCCTTTGGGATTCGTATTCGGGTAAATATAATAGGTTAATCCATTATCCAGTTTTCTTACAATCAGATTCTTATCATACTGTAAGAACTCCGATGATTGCCCGTATACAACAGGGCTTAGCAATAAGCCTATAAAAATCAGCCATAAAAACTTTTTCATTCTACTCCTTCATTAATTCTGTTTCTCTATCACCAGTTCGCGCTGTAAACCGTCGGGACCTGGAAGCCCCATAGTCAGTCCTTGATTATTGCCAGTCAAACGAATGGTTATTGTATTGTCTTTGTTCTCATCTAAATGATTTGGCATCCATCGGATGCGTATGGGCATATCATAAATACCCGGTAGAAAAGTTAATGTACTACCCTTTGTTACCAGTTCAAAATCAACACCGGATTTCAGACCATCTCCTACTATGACTTGATAGTTCACTTCCAGATTCTCAGTCAGAGGTTTCGAACTCAGATACACACTATAAGTATTAATGTTATTCACATCCGACTTGACAATAACTTTAGATACACCTTTATCTGTCATAATATGAATAAAAGGCGTATCATAAGGCTCTTTCTCATCAGTAGTACATGCCCAAAGGCAGCTTATTAGTAATATAAAGTATAGTGATCTCATAAATGATTTATTTTTAATTGTTTACTGTCGGATTGGGTTGCATATTTGTATTCGCATTCAATTCTACTTGCGGAATAGGCAATACAAAATAATCACTAGGATAAACGATCTTTTCCACTGAAGAATTCGTATTTTCCTCACGTTTAAGATCCTGCTTCCAGCGTATAATGTCAAAGAAGTTATGTCCCTCAAAACAGAGTTCCTTTACACGTTCCTTCTCTATCAGTTGTATCAGTTTTGCGTCTGAATATTGACTAAGTGTATTGACTGCATAGTCTGTATCTACAGCACGCTCCAAAATAGATTTAAGATATCCGGAAGCAGCTGTATAATCTTTCAGATGCCAAGCTGCTTCAGCAGCATTCATATACATTTCGGAAAGACGGAAAACAAATGGATCATCCCTATTCACTTGATTATCTGGCTGTTTTAGAGAATAATATTTGGAACAATAAGCTATTCCATCTTTATTTCTAAGTAAGCCAAGACGGATATCCCCTTCATCGAACAACGTAAATAATGTATCTGCAGGAACACAGGAAGCATCATAAAAAGCCTTTAATTTTCCTGATTGATCTATTCCATTCAATCGAAAGATAGCTTCTCCCGTAGTAGAAAGATCCTGGTACATATTTAAATAGGTATCTCCTTGAGACAGTTTCCCTGTCCCAATTGCCAGTTTTGCATACTTCAGGGCGTTATTCCAATCTTCCATATACAAATAGACTCTCGAATATAATGCGTTGACCGCTTGTAAAGAAGCATAATATATTCCACTTGATTCAATGCCCCTGAAACAATCGGCAGCTCGTTCCAAATCTGCTAAAATTTGTAAATATACTTTCTTAACACTCTCCCTGGAAACATTATCATCGGGACCTGGAGTTTTTAATAGAATAGGAACTCCTAAATGTGAAGCATCTGACGTGTAATTATAAGGTTGTGCATATACCCTACATAAATCGAAATGGCACAATGCCCTCAAGAATAAAGCTTCTCCGAGAATACGTTGACACATATCCTTTGCATTCGGATAAGCTGAAATCACCTGAGGCTGATATTGAATTACATTATTCACATTTGCCAAGGCTTCATATATTTTACGCCAAATATACCCTACAGCTCCTGTCTCTTGTAAAGCATCAGAAGTAAAATTATACTGATCAAGCATATCTGCTCCTGCAGAGACATACTTCATTGACAACATATTTCCGGCAACATCCGGATATTTTGTAAACTCATTGTCATAATAAGCATACATCTTATTATATGCGCCAACCAGCCCTGCATTAAGTCCGTCAGGATCTGAAAGGAATGAAGGGATTGTTGTTTTTCCTTTTTCTTCAACTTCTAAAAAATTGGTACAACTGCTAACCAATTGCATAATGATGCATAAAGCACCGACTAGTAGATATATTCTTTTTTTCATGTTATCTTAAACCTATTTAATTATAATCCTACATTTAGTGCTATCGAGAAATATCTTTCCATCGGATAACCACTCATACATGTTTTATAAGAATTATGATCCTTTCCCGAATAAGGGGTCCAGACCCATAAATTATCTCCAATTAAAGAAATAGAACAATCTTTTAAGCCAGTCGAATGTAGAATTGTCCGGGGAATTCGATAGGAAAATACTAGATTCTGCAAACGAACCTGAGTTTTGTTATACAAATAACGGGTAGAGTTCATCACCGACTGAGTAGAGACACCCCATATTGGTTTAGGGTTCAGCACTAAATCGCCGGATTTTTGCCAACGATTCAACTGGTCAATAGACTGATTTTCCGTCATTATATTCAACCCATCCGAATTACTTGCCCTACCGAAAGATGTAAATCCGTAGCCTCCTATTGAATAATTGAACATAAAGCGCAAACTAAAATCTTTGTACGTTAAAGTATTTGTCAAGCCACCAGCTAGGACAGGAGTTGAACTCTTATACGGGACACGGTTATCCGTACTGTAAATCCGTGTTATATTCCCTTTTGCATCATACCACAAAGGTGCTCCGTCACGAGGATCAACTCCAGCCCAGCGCACTAAGTTATATGTATGTATGTCATATCCTTCCCTCCAAACCATCTCACCCATATTTTTCTGAATGCCATTATATAGCTCTAAGAGTTTATTACTATTATGTGCTAGATTCAGATCAGTTAACCAACTGAAATCACCATCTTTCTTCGGCCGGAAATTGTGACTAGTTATAGTCACTTCAATCCCTTTATTTAATATTGTTCCTACATTTCTATACACACGAGTATCACCTGTCGTTCGAGAAACATCTAAATTACTCAACAAATTAGTTGTCTTATTATGATACCCTTCAACTTCTATATCCAAACGATCGAACAAGCGTACACGAACACCTATATTTGTCATATAAGTAGTTTCCCAACTCAAACGGCTGTTTGGACACCCCGACATAACACCACCTATTTCTCCTGCATAAGAATAACTTTCCCCATAAGAATATAAGCCAAGAGCTTCCTGAGAACCTAAGCGGGAATTTCCATTTGCCCCATAACTAGCTTTTATTTTCAAAATATTCATCCATGGAATATTGTAAAAACTCTCATTCTGAACATTCCAAGAAACTCCTATAGAACCAAAATTAGCCCAGCGTACATCTGACCCAAATTGTGAATTTCCGTCTCTACGTCCATTTAATGTCACATAATATCGATGATCGTAAGAATAACTAAGCTGCCCTAACATAGAAGCTTTGCGTTTCGTCTTACTAGTATTAGTCCCTTTACGCTCTTTTGCATAAGACACATCTTGAATATGATCATTAATGAAGCCTGACCCTGTAACTCCAAGTGTCACATAGTCCTGTGAACCAGCCTCAATCCCCAATAATCCACTTATATCATGTTTATCAAAAGACTGCTTATAATTAATGCGATGTACAGTAGTCCAGTTCATCATATTTAATGAGTTTCTAGTGGAATAACCTATCGGACCATCAGCGCTCGTCATTCCGGACCAATTAGTACGAGCATAATAAATTTCTTCCTTACCTGACTGATAATCAACACCAAATTGTCCTGTGTAAGATAACCCTGAAAGAATATCATATCTCAACATTAAATTGGCATTCGTATATAAAGTCTTTTGATTATAAATATTCTCTTCCCTTTCCGCTACACTGTTCAAGAAACGGTTCTCCGACCATTTAGGACTTCCATCCGTTTCTTTTCCGGATATAACCTTATTGTAAAGACGAAAAGTTCCATCTTCATTATATGGTTCGAATATCGGTAAGTACTCATAATAATCCCTTCCTGGATTAAACAAATCATTCACATTATAAGAAGTAGCAAGATCAACCGAGACCTTAAACTTTCGAAGAAAAGTAAAATCCAAATTAGAACGAATAGAAAAACGCTGTTGTTTATTCCCTTTCACCGTTGCTGTATTCTCTAAATAAGAAGCTGATAAATAATACGCTGTATTCCGAGCCCCTCCCATTAAAGATAAATTTGTTTGAAAAGTATTAGCGGTATCATAAAACACATCTGTCCAATCTGTATTTGTAAGGCTGTATTTGTTCATTTCATTATCAGTATAGGGAAAGTATTTTAAATCGTTCCCTGCATTTTGATAAGCTTCCTTAGCTAACATTAGATATTGATTGGCATTCAGAACTTTCGGACTAGTACTCTTATCAATCTTTGCAACTCCATATTGAGCCGTTAAATGAATACGCAAGTCACCTTCTTTTCCTTTTTTAGTTGTTATCAATATGACTCCGTTTGCACCATTCGCTCCGTAAATGGAAGTTGCCGTAGCATCCTTCAATACTGTTATTGACTCAATATCATCAGGATTGATAAAAGATAACGGACTGATAGTCGTACTCATTCCAGGAATCAAATTAGTATGTTCACCTGTATAAATAGGAGTCCCATCCACAACCCACAATGGCTCGTTCGAAGCAGATAGAGAAGCATCTCCACGAACCCTTACATTGTAACGTGCACGTGTATTATCCGGTGAATCTGTATTCGGATCAATTTTCACTCCCGGAATCAAGCCATCCAACATTTTATCCACTCGTAAAGCTGGTAATGCTTTTAACTGGTCAGCATTCACTTGAAAAGCACTACCGACTTGGTCTAGCCTCTTTTGTGCTGTACCATACGCTCCTACAACCACGACATCATCAATAGAAATCGCATCCTGAACAAGTTTTACATTAAGTACTCTTCCCTTAACGGGTACTGTTTTCGTTTTCATCCCCACAAATGAAAAAGTTAAAAAAGCCTCTGCCTTACTAGACACTTGAATTGAATAGCGTCCATCCATATCCGTTATCGTAATATTACGAGTATCCTTTTGTTGTATAGTTACACCGACTAATGGTTCACCGGTATCATCCTTTACTTCTCCTGTTACTAAGAATTTATCATCCTGCTGTAGTTCTTCTTTTTTATTAACAGTGATAATATTGCCAGACTTTTTAAAAATAAAACCTGTTCCATTAAACAAACGATTCAAAACATCAAAAACTGATTCCTTTTCTGCCGTAACGGAAATCGGTGTTATAGTCTCCAATAATTCTGTATTATAAACAAAATCCAGTTTGGTCTGTTTTTGGATCTCATTAAACAATGTACTAACAGAAACACCACTCAAATGTAACGTTACCTTATAATTCTCTTGCATATAATCTTCACCAACGAACAAGAACGATTCCTCACTATAATTTTCATGAGAAATGGCATACAGGTAATTAGGGACTAATGTTGTACATAGCAACATTATAATAATTAGAATTCTCATAATCACTTATATATTATTATTTATTCTTCCGATCAATTTTAATACGAAGTCCGGAAATCTTAAAGTCAACATTTACTGTCTCTTCGATAGCATTCAAAATGACAGCTATATCGTCATATCGATATAAACTGCCTGTGAAATGAAGTTCTTTCAATGATTTATCTAAGAAATCAACATCTACATTATACCACAATGCAAGTTCTTCCATCAGACTTCCCAGACTCTCATCATAAAAAATAAAACGATTAGAATGCCAAGCGGTATTTAATAACAAATCTTTATTTTCAACTGATAAAAGATCCGTAGAAGCATCCCATATGGCTAGCTGTCCTGGTGATAGTTTATGCAACTTTTGAGATTGAGTATAAATTCCAATGCTACCCTGCACTAAAGCAACTTCAACTTTTCCTTTCACACGAGACTTCACATTAAACGCCGTCCCAAACTGCTGTATCAAAATTCCTTGAGTTTCTACTTTAAATGGATGTAATGAATCTTTCGCTATTTCAAAAAAGGCCTCCCCTTTCAATTCTACAGTTCGTTCATTCATACCTTTAAAACTAACCGGATATTTCAACTCTGATAAAGAATTCAAATGTACCCTTGTTCCATCTGATAAAGTTAATCGAAATTCTCCTCCACGAGGAACAGACAAAGTATTCTGTTGACTTATTTCCACTTTTGATGTTTCTGGGATATGATAAACAATCATCCCATCATACTCTCTTGCAATAGGTGTATCACCTATATAAATCCAATGTTCTTGCCCTGATTTTTTCAATTGTTTAGCACTACCATCTTCTAAAGTCAATATTGCTTTTGACTCTCCAGGAGTTATTCGTGATGCCTCATAGTAAAAATAGAGTCCTCCCCCTACAGAAAATAGCAATATCAGTAGAGCACAAGCAATCTTCAACCAACGACGAGAAAAAAAGCCTATTTTTCTTTGCGTTGATATCCTTCTAGTTCCCTTATGTAAAGAGGTCCATACTTTACGGAAAGCCTCATCCGATTTAGCATCAAAACGATGATATTGACGATAATCCTCAACAGCAGTCTTATCCAAGTTGATTTTCTGAAAAAAACGCAGATGAGATTCATCCTCTTGCAACCATTTTTTTAGAATTTGGTCTTCTTCTTTAGATAAACACCCGACCAAGTATTTAACAATTAGTTTTTCAATCTCCATACTATCTAATTATCATTTGTATTACACAAACGATTATAGATATAAATCGAGGTACAAGAAAAGAATAAAAAATGAGGTATCTGGATATTTTTTTTGCAATTTCTCTTTCAGATTGTTCCGAAGAGTTTTCATTGCACGTTTCTTTTGAGTTTTAACAGTTTCTATTGACAACGATAATTTTTTAGCAATAGCATCATTATCATAACCTTCCAGATGTAACAAGAATATTTCCCGACAACGTTCCGGAAGTAAATCAATCTGTTTAAATAGTAAGCGAAAAACTTCTTCTTTCTGAAAAGAATCATCCGACAAGAAACGATTTGCAGTCAAAGCTTCTTCAATATAACGACTTTCTACATTTTGATGTCGCAAATAATCAAAAGCCGCATTTCTTATCGAAATATAAAGAAATGAACGAAAATTCGCTTGCGAAGGAAATATACGATTTTCTTCCCACAAAGATGCAAATACATCTTGTACGATATCTTCAGCTATATCTTCACGTTTCGTATATTTTTGAGCATAACATACTAATATCCCGTAATAATCACTGAACAATCTTTCAAATATATCTTTCCGATTAATAGAAAAACCAGGCTCACGTATCATTTAGCAAGTTTTAGACAGCAAATATAGAAATAAACGATAGAAAAAAACAATAAATAAACATTAAATCATATTTCAGAATTAAGAATATTCGAACACTCTACACCGTTTACCTCTTTCAGGATTTTCTGAATTTCTTGAAGAATGCTCTCAACCTTTTCATTTATTTCCGTAGAAAAGTCCTCCCCACGCCTTGCCTCCAACCAACTCAGTAGAATTACAGCATTCCCAGCTCCAATCAATGTAAAAAGAGGAAGAAGTTTGTGAGCTATTGCAGCTATTTCATCCACCTCCTTAGCATTTAATGCCTGCACCATCCGGTCAGCACTCTTTTGTGTTTCCTCTATAAATGTTTGGATAATGGAATGTGTAGCTTCAGGATCATCCTCCGAAAAAGAAGTGAGGGCATTTACATTTAGTTGCATATCTTCTGTTATATGCGCTTCATCGGCCGAAAGTTGACCTTCATTTACTGTTAGCAACAATTCCTTTACTGTAAACGGTTTATGCAAACAACCGGCAAAACCATGTTCATGTAAAGCGGCTTTATCCATTTCACTACGGGCAGTCACAGCAATAACAGGGATTGTTTTTGCTTGTGGTATATTAGAAGCCCGTAATAGTTTTACCAGATCAAACCCGTTAATGGCAGGCATTTGTATATCTGTCAGCAATACATCGAAGACGGAAGAGCGAAGTTGTTCAATCAGCTGTTCCAGCTGTTCACAGCACACTGCATCAATACCATGCTGTTTCAACATGGCGGCAGTCAGATTCAGCTGAATCTTATCGTCATCAATCAAAAGCACACGAATGACTTTCATGGGAGGAATGACAGCCGACTGTTTGGGAGCGTATGGACTTTCATTCTCCGAAGATTCACTTTCCGGAGATTCGCTCTCTGCAAGGGATTTACCTACCGGATAAAGAGGTAAAGTTACAGTAAAACAGCTCCCTTTTCCTAATGTGCTTTGCACGTCAATGGTTCCTTCAAGCAAAGTTACCAATTTCTTCACAATAGAGAGTCCGAGTCCGAAACCTTCTTCCCCCTGCGCACCGGAAAGACGTGTAAATTCTTGGAAGATACGTTCACGATCTTCTGATGCCATTCCTTTTCCTGTATCGGCAATGGCGATGGTTAACTTAGAAGAATCATAACTGGCTGTCAGGCTAATTTCTCCTTTTTGAGTAAACTTTACGGCATTGGACAAAAGGTTGTTCACAATTTGCCGGAGTCGCAAAGGATCACTGATATATCTTCCATTCAGTTCCGGGACGACGTGACATTGCAAGGCTAAACCTTTGGCAGCGGTCAAAGGTTCGAAACTGACATAAATTTCGTCGAATAGCTGGGAAGGGTTAAAGGTTACGCGATTCACTTCCGCTTTATTGAGATCAAGCCGGTGGAAATCAAGCAAGTCACTGACTAACTTCAATAAATGTTCTGAAGAACTTTTCATATTGTCGAGGTAGAATCGTTGCCGTTCATCTTCTGTCAATCGGGACAGGAGTTCGGTATATCCCATAATTGAGCCTAACGGAGCTTTAAAATCATGGGTAATGGCAAGCATTAATTTTTCACGGGCGATCAGCAAATCTTCCGCCCGTTTATTCGCCACCTCCAATTGCTGGCGGTAACGGTTGCTACGGGAAATATCCCGCATAATCAATATCAGGAAAAAAGCCGATAATAGTACGGCACCAACCGCGATACCGCCGATGATACGTGCCGACCGCATCCTCACTTCCTGCTGAAGTTCGGCATCCTGACGGGCACGCAAGGTCATTTCTTCCTCATACTGTTTAATCAAGCTATCCATCCGTGCCGTCAACTGCGTATTCATCCGCTGGTACTTTGTACTGGTACGCCGGATTGTTTTCCTCCGTTGCAACCGTTTTTCTTCGGTAGCCATGCGGATTTTCTGCTGAAGAGAATCTTTAGAAGTGGTCGGTTGGAGAATGGTATCAGTGGCTACTTCCAACGATGTATTTACTAATACGGCACTGTCTTGTTTAGAAGGGGAAAACACTTCGGCGAGTCGTTTGAAGAATCCCTTCTTTTTAGGAGTAGTGATTAACGAGTCACGTTTGGTGATGACCCGATGTTGTACCCGTTGCTGGGTAATCACAGAATCCTGTTCGGAAATGATTTCTTCGATTTCCGAAGCAGAGAGAAGGCTGTCGTTTGCCTCACTTAGCACCCGCAACATCTGAATCGTGTTTTGATCTTTCTCATGGAGAAGGGTCAATAAACTGTCTGTTCTTAAATTCTGTTGATCGTCGGCGGCCGACAATGCTTCCATCTCACGATGTACAAACACCAGCGAGAAAAGGAGGATCGCCAGCAACAAAGTGTAACCGGCGGTTATTTTCAACTTTGTAAAACGGAAGGAAGCCATTGGGGTTAAGTATTAAGTTTTAA
>OOCR01000934.1_pt1 | contig 18276 bp, 13 predicted proteins | sample 1671491 | NCBI WGS metagenome assembly OOCR01 (sample SAMN06348162, study PRJEB24527) | human gut metagenome | biome: human gut; feature: ankylosing spondylitis patient; material: feces | host: Homo sapiens | place: China | collected 2015-10
ATACGTACTAGGCATACTATTCTGTGCTTTTCTGCTGTTAGGACTTCAACAAAAAACTGACGCCGGACTGCAAAAGTTACGGTCAGCTTCCGCAACTGTAACGCAGAATACGCAATTACAGTTTCGTGCTTTGTCGAATAGCCACGTATCCAAATCCAGGACTACTGCAAAGAGGGCAAGTAATAAAAAAGATATATTCGGAACTGAAATGTTCACTTCAGAAATAGGTGACTGCATGCTGGAGGACTTTGTTCATTTCAGATGCAGAACTGTTCCTACCAGATTATTGAAAGATACTATTATAGCTGCCAGGCGATTGTTCCACCTTTCGGATACTCAACGGATTGAGAATAAGTATCAAGGCTTTTCTCCTCATACCGGATATATTAAATTCTCTAATAGGTATTATGTCTATACGTTAGAACATATTCAGATTTGAACTATCCAATATTCTTTTCTTTAAAGTTGATTTCTCCTTTGTGAAAAACATATGTATGTGTCCAACCATATATTGGAACGTGAAACGGATATTGATATATCCTGTTGTTTTAAATGTGGAAATAGATGGTAGAGGTGCGTGCTGACGAAAGGGAATAGACTTTTCTCCCGGGATGAAATTTTGCTGATCCCACTACAATAACTGATAAATTACAAAAAGTTGGAAATGTACTACACGGTATACTATGGGTATGGCGTGAAAGGAGTTTTACTATTTTTTCAGAGGTATCAGTGGCTTGCAACGAGGGACAGGTTTTCTTTTTTTTGATATTGCCGCTTTTTCAGACAGCAAAGACAGTTAAATTTGCGGTTATCATTTTAATATTTAGTTATATGGCAACATTCAAATTTGTATTTCGTCCGTCTATGAAGACGGGCCATCATCCGGGAAGTCTTTCCCTGCGCATCATTCATGGACGTCGTCCCAAGACTGTGGGGCTTTCTTTGCGTCTGTACTCTGAGGAATGGAACGGGACAACGCAAACGGTTGTGTTTCCTGATGATGCCCCGGAGAGAACAGGGTATCTACAGGATGTACAGGAACGTATCACTGCCTGCGCAGGTAAAGTTGATGACATCATCCGTCAGCTGGACCTTAAAGGTGCGTATACGGTAGACGATGTGGTTGAACATTACCGTGAATCTTCTGACGAGAGCAAGCTTCTCGGTTATGCTCGTACGCTCTCCAGTGAACTCCGCCGTAACGGTCAGTACCGTACCGCCAAGGCTTATGTAACTGTCTGCCGGGGATTTGTCTCTTTTAATTCGGGTATTGATGTCTGTTTGTCACAAATCAATGCTATGCTTGTGAAACGGTTTGAAAGCCACTTGAAGGAGAATGGGAAACAACCTAATACGGTGAGCTACTACATGCGGAACCTTCGTGTAATCTATAACCGTGCCATAGAGACGAAGCGTCTTATGGATACTGGTGAGAAGCCCTTTGCAGATGTTTTTACTGGTGTTGAAGAGACTAAAAGGCGTGCGCTGAGCGCTGTTGAGGTGAACCGGCTGAAGAATATCAATTTCAAGAGTCTGCTACGACTTTACCGTCCGGGGAGCCAGAAATATCTCTGCATCCGGAATTTGTATTTCTCGTGGCGTTTGTTTTTCTTCTGCCTTTATGCGCAGGGTATGTGTTTTGTTGATCTTGCGTACCTGAAGAAAAGCCAGATAAAGGATGGTATTCTTCGTTACTACCGCAAGAAGACCGGTAAACAGATATCTGTTCCAGTGAATGAGGGTATGCAAGGTATCATTGATAGTTTTGCTGATGATACGCGTGATTCTGCTTATCTGTTCCCCATTATAACGGACTTGGAGGGTAATGGCAGGAAACTTTATGAGACTGCGATGCGTACCCAGAACCGTCGTCTCAAGAAACTGGCTGAAATGGCGGGTGTGACGAAAGTAATTTCTACGCATGTTGCCCGCCACTCGTGGGCTACAATCTGCAAGAATGAGTTGCTTCCTTTGTCTGTAATCTGTGAGGGACTCGGCCATTCTTCAGAGAAGATGACGCGTAAATATCTTGATTCTTTTGATCTCTCTATCTTGGGTGATGCCGGGAAAACAGTGCTGACTGCCGTATCCCGGTCTTCTTCATCTTCTGCTGTTGCTTTGGATGTTTTACATTCAATCCCTATATAATGCAATAAGAAAATGCACCCGGATGATTTCTTAAAATGTTTATCCGATAGGAATGTGCCAAGTAGCCAGTCGTTGGTATCCGACATTATACAAGTGTCAGACAATTCGTTAAACACTTCATTTATTTCTTCGGCAAAGGAACGGCGTTTTTTGTAATAAATCTCATATATTTTTCTTATCTTTTTATACATCTTTTTTATTGCGTATCTTTTTAGGACTTTCCCCGAATTCTCTCTGGCAGAATTTACACAGATGCTGTTGTGATGAGAATCCCTGCTCATCGGCAATTTGCGCAATACTTTTATTCCCTGAACTTAGTTCTGTATATACCAGCTTTGCTTTTTCTTTAGCCATCCACCGCTGGGGAGTCTCTTTAAATACCTTAACAAATACTACAGCGAAATTTTTCGGTGTCATACCTATCGCTTCGGCGAATTCTGCCACGCTGTTATATTTGCTGTGATTGGCCCGTACATACTCCTGAAATGCCATATTTGGGCTTAGTATCATGCTGAAGAATCTTTGTAACTCCTTGCGTGGATAGGAGGCTTTGAGTATAATCAGCAGTTCTTTTATCTTGTTATCAAAGTAGCACCGGCAATTCAAGCCGTTTTTGATGCTTTCGTTCAATCCATGCAGGAAATACCACAATGGCGGATTAATCTTCAGGGTATTTATATCCCCATCGCCATGATGATTTTCATTGCTGTCTTTTGTCTTATTATATAGCTGTTGTACATTGCAGCTTTCACATATGACCCCTCCGCCCGGCAGGCGTATAAAGAGTACGACGCATTTGTGCAATGTGGTGATGTCGAACTGACCGTTGGATGGTATAAAGAAGAAGTCTCCTTTTTCCGCACTTTTTTCGGGCAGGTCGTTGTATTGGAATTCCAGATCGCCTTCCAGAATAAAGATGATCTTATTCTTTTTAGGTGATAATTTTTTCTTTATTCCCAGTTCAAGATTACACACCTCAATGGCAAAGCTTTTCATACATGCGCTGTATAGGCAGGATAAGCGTTCTTGTGACTTTAATACTTCCATAATATGTTGATATTTATATTGTTCGTTATTGCTATATAAATGTTTTACAAATGTTTCACGAAACGATATTTTTTGATTTTACTTCATTGCCTTGAAATACGCTGTTTTAAGGCGTTTTTTCTATTTTCTCTTTTGATATTTTTTTTTAATGTTTCAACACTTAAGTAAATTGTTTCACTTAGGCTATACTACCACTATTCTACTAATTAGTATTCAGCGTATTACACCCGGACTATTTCTTGTCTGACACTTACAGAGTGTCGGACATCGATATAAAGAAAAAAGGTGATTCAATGAAGAAATATCTATTACTGTGGATAGCCTGTGTGGCTGTTATACATACTTCTTATGCTCAAAGCAATCGGGACATGGTTTCCAAGTCTTTTCCCTTCTGGGGAATAAAGACAAACCTGCTGTATGATGCCGGCACTACCCTGAACCTGGGTGCTGAGTTTCGGCTGTCCCCATACCTAACACTGGATGTATCCGGCAACTACAACCCCTGGACATTCAGTGATAACAAGAAGTTCAAGCATGTCTCTGTGCAGCCTGAACTACGCTACTGGATTTATGAGCCCTTTAACGGTCATTTCCTTGGTGCTCATTTACTGTATACCTTTTATAATGTGGGTGGTGTTAAGATGCCGCTGGGTATCTTTCCGGATTTGAAGGATTACCGTTTTCAAGGTAATGGCTACGGCGCAGGCTTTTCTTACGGTTACCAGTGGCTTCTTTCCAACCGTTGGAATTTGGAAGCCACTTTCGGTTTCGGTTATATTTATCTTGACCATTCCCGCTATGAATGCCGTACCTGTGGGGAAAGACTCGGTCGTGAGAGCAAGCATTATTTGGGCCCTACGAAAGTTGGTGTCTCGTTGATTTATGTCATAAAATAGTAACCCTGATCAGACAACATTTTACTTAATATGAAACGACTAATAATCATCTTTAGCATATTCTGCTTTTGCCTTCCTGCGATGTGTCAGGGTTTGGCTTTCGATATTCTGGACCTAAAGGAGGATAATGATACACTTCTGTTCAGATACAATGCTCTTGTAACTCCGCACGCAGTGAGGACCGGTCAGTCGCTGCGTATCACTCCGATGCTTGAAAGCGGTGATTTTGTGATGGCTCTTCCGGGTGTGACTGTCTTGGGCAATAACCGCCGGCGAGTCATGAAGCGTATGAAACGTCTTCCTCACGAATTTATACGTACTGGCATTGCTCGTGATACGCTTTTGGAAACAGCCTTTCAAGTTCCTTATGAGCTATGGATGGATTCTGCTTCTCTTGTTGTTGAGGAAAGGCTAACCGGTTACCGTGCTCGTACTACGACTACCCGCTACAGACTTAAGAACAGTGTTGATCTTAGTGTTCAGGCTCTTTACAAGGTTTCTCCGAGCGTTGCTTTGATTATTCCTGAAAAGGAGGTTAAAGTTCGCCACCGTCAGGGTAAGGCTTATCTTGATTTCCCTGTGGGTCGTTCGGTGATACTCCCTACCTATCGCCGTAACCCCGAGGAACTTTCGAAGATTGATGATGCCATCCGTGATGTTGTTGGTAACTCGGATGTGACTATACAGGGTATTTATATTGAGGGTTACGCCTCTCCCGAAGGTACTTATGAAAGCAATGACCGCCTTTCTAAGGCACGAGCAGAAGCACTCAAAGGTTATATTATGCAGAAGTTTAACCTTAACAGCAGTCTTTTCAAGGTTAACAATGTTGCTGAGGACTGGGACGGACTTGTGGAATTGGTAAATGCAAGCGAGATGCCCCAAAAAGAACAAATATTGCGCATCATTGAATCCATATCTATCTTTGATGGTCGTGAATCTGCACTGATGCGTCTGAACGGTGGTACCCCTTACCGATTGATGTTGAAAGAGATGTTTCCGGATTTGAGACGTGTAGAGTACCAAGTGGATTATACCGTGAAGGATTACGACTTGTCTCAAACTCTTGTCGTGTTGCAGAAGAATCCGGTTGACCTTTCTCAACTTGAGCTTTACAACCTGGCATTTTCTTCGGAAAAGTGGAGCAATGATTTTAATCGTATTCTTATAGAAATTATTCCCCGCTATTTTTCTGATGACGCTGTTGCTAATAATAATGCCGCCGCCGTATTGATTCAGGGAGGGGAACTAGCTACTGCCAAGCGTCTTTTGCAAAAAGCTGGCCAGAGTGCTGCTGCATTGAATAATCTTGGTGTAATGTATCTGCTGGAAGGTGATTTGGAGCAGGCTGAAGCCTGTTTTGTTAAAGCCCGTGACGCTGGTTGCAGTGAAAGTGCCGGTAATCTGGAAGAAGTTAATGCTAAGCGTGATGATAATAAAAAGCAGGAACGCTATAAGGACAGAAAGTAATCCGGAGGGTAAAAGAAAAAAATAAAAAACAGAAATCTCAATAAGAATATATAACTCCCCATCCCCTAGAAAAGTAATGGATTGAGAATCCCCCCTAAGGGGGAAGTTCAGGGTGACGAGGGTTTGACACAATAGCAAATAACCTATATATATAACCATAAAAAACTATCATCATTATGCTTTCTTATAATACGATTGTGGCTATCCAGTTGCTGCATGTGCTTCAAAAGTTTAAGCACCGTCCGATGAGTATTACCGAATTGAGGCAGGAATGTTTGCTTCATGACATGAGCAACGTTGCCGGCAAGATCATGCGCACTTTGTATCGACAGGGTTGGGTGACCAGTAATTGCAGGTCTAAATATTGGCTTGTGACGGACTTACTACAGAAGAATTTGTTGGAACTAACAATGATAATAGATAACAACCGGATACAACTTTGTAGCCATGTTGGCTTTAATTGTTGGGGTGAGGCTGCCCGGAAAAAACTACACAATGCGATAGACTTGAATGAGCAGTTACGTAAGTGGTTTACCGTACAGCTCGAAACGGTTAATCTTGGCGAACTGGTATCAGCTGATAGTATATTGGGCGGTACAACAGAAGAAAGAATAGCGTTAGAAAGAAAATTATGTGTATCTGAAATTTAGAAATAGAGAAACTGGTTTATATCTAAATATAGTAACCAAGTGAATAAATCACTTTTTATTAATTAATTTTATTAGACAAATGAAAAAAGTAAACTTTTTCGCGATGCTTGCAGCGGCAGCTCTTATGACGGGGGTGTCAAGCTGTAGTAATGATGACAATGTGGGTGACGGTGGTCCGGAAGGACAGGGCAAATCGGCCAGTCTGACAATCTCCATTCAGAACCCGGGGACTCGTGCAACAGGTCCAGGTGCTGCTGCTGGCTCTGATAATGTAGTGAGTAACTTCTCGATGTTTGTAATTGATGGTAATGGTAATGTTGGCTGGAAACAGCATGTCACTAATCCAAGTACCATTCCTACAATGACTGTAACAACTGATGCAAAAGAAGTGTATGTAATTGCCAATGCGGGGGATAAGACTAGTGCTTATACAACCAAGGCTGGGCTTCTTGCTGCTACAGAAGCTCTGGACTCACAGACCGGAGGTCGTTGGGCTACCGGAGATGTGGTAATCGCTGCCAGTGATTGGACTACATCCGGTGGAGTTACGACGGTCAATAAAGCACTCACTCTTAATTTTATTGCTGCACGTATTCAAGTGACAGTTAATAATCAAATGACAGGTTATGACGGTTCTAATGGAACTGTTTTGGATAATGTTGCTGTTCTGAATGCCAATAGTACATCATTGCTGTTTGGTGCTTCGTTGGTTCCTTCATCAGGTGAGGTTTTACAATCTGGTGTGGTTTTGTCTGGTGTAGCAAATTGGCCGAGTAGTGTGACTGTAGCTACTAATAGTTTGGTGGATAACTATAACAATGCTGCTACGTTCCCCGGCACACAGGATTTTTGCTATTATGTATATGAAAACGAAGCTACTACTGCAGCACAGTTCCCAACGATTGTAACAGTGATTGGTACGGATGCTGACGGTAATGCGGTTTATTTCCCTGTACATCTTGCTGCTCACGAAAACTTTACTCAAGGTAGCATGACTACAGGTGTAGTACGTGGAAAGAGCTACAATATCGGCATTATTCTGAAAGGTGACGCAACAACTGGTAACGGTGGTGGTGGTACTGATCCGACTCTTCCTGTGACAAGCGCCAGTCTGGATGTTACAATTTCTATTAACGACTGGATTCCTGTAGCTCTTGAAAAGGAATTTAACTAATACTCTTTTACAGTGTGCCGTTGCGTCAGGTGGGCGACGGCACCTATTCCTATTTTTCAAATGACAGAGCTTTAAGGGCTAAACACCTGCCAGGTATGCGCCCCTTGGGTGGGACGCATACCACTAAGATACAAATTATTCAATATTATGACGGTAAAAAGAATCATAGATGTTCCGCTGCGTGTGTTGTGCCTTTGGGTATTCACGACATCGTTTGCGGGCTGCATCAAGGAAGACTTGGACGATTGCGAAGACCTCTACTCACTGACGGTTCGGGCATACGCGTATGAGTCGGGCCATGAACTCGAAGCGGACGAGGTAACGGACTTGTCACTGTTTATATTCGACAGAGAGTCCCGATTTCTGTATAAGGTAGAAACTGCTATCGGGCAAAAGGTGGCAATAACGGGACCTAAAGATGAAGACTTGCACATAGTAGCCTGGGGAAACCTACGGCAAGGGCATCAGAGCTATACCGACCCTCAACCAGGCGAACGGTTGGCCGACTGCTTCGTTGAGTTGCAGGCACAGACAAGGGCGGAGACTTATGCTCTTTCACCCGGTGACTTGTTTCGAGGGGTGATTACCCTGACGGCAGACAACCGCACAGATGACAAGATACTTCCCATATATCGCGAGGTGGGCAGCCTGACCGTCACCATCCGGAATCTGAAAGGATTCACAGGCTATAATGACGAGAATTTCCATATCGTCGTACGGGAAACGTACTCGCGGATCGGATTTGACGGGATAGCGGCAGGCGACATGATGACTTATCTGCCCGATGGCTTGTTTACCGCCGGTAGCGGAAATGAGGATAATAACGTTCCCGCCTTTAATCTGCTACCCACGGAGTTGGGTGTCCATATTGACATTTACCACGGTGATGAACTGATTACAACCATTTCGACCGACAGAGAGGGCCATCCGATAACCATTGAAAAGGGACAACTCACCAACGTTCTGATCGAATTGAGAACCAACCTGGGTGTGAGCATAGAGCTTACGGACTGGGGTAACAACTATATGTGGAAAGAGTTTTAACCTGTTAATCAGATGAAAGGATATATGAAAAGTATGAGAGGGAAAATCACACGGATGCTTATAGCGGGAGCGTTGCTCCTGCTCACGGTGTCCTCTTGCGTTGATGATCGCTATGCGGACAACCGTGGCGGAGTGGGCGATGGCGAAACCCTGGTCAAGTTTTCGGTATGGCTGCCAGGCAGTTCATCGACTACGCGTGCGCTAACAGCGGATGAAGAGAATCATGTGGAAACGATAGATATTCTGATTTTCGAACAGGGTGGCAATTGGGTGGAGAATGCCCGCTGCTCCGGTTCGGATATTACGGACGTCACGCCGAATGGCTCTAATATTTCCAAGAAATCATTCACTATTAAGATGCATCACGGCACATACGACATGGTAATGCTGGGTAACGCCCGGGAACTTGTGGCGGGAATGAACATGACTGGCAAAACAAAGCTTGAAATCCTAACCATGCTCACAGAACAGATGCCGGCAGAGGGGAAGTGGCTCACCAACGCTTCGGATGTGGATTATAAGAATATACCCATGTGGGGAGATATCGGAAATGTCACCATTGATGGAAATACACAGAATCTTGATGCGAAAGATATACACTTGAATCGTATGCTGGCGCGAGTGGATGTGCAGATTGCTACGGGAGTGAGATTTGTTCTTACGAGCGTAGACGTATATAACTATAACACCAAGGGAGCGCTTGTACCGGCAACGGCAAATTGGGACAGCTCGAATAACCGAGTTAATGCCCCGACCGTACCGCTGAACTCTACACTGACCAAAGGACCGCTTGAATATAATAATAAGAATTCCAAAACCGAGATTAACACTACCGACAATAAGTGTGCGATGGAGATTTATTTGTTTGAGGCGGAGAATCATACCGGTACCGGTATTCATACTACAGGCAAAGAACTACTCAATCGCACCTGTATCGTGGTAGGTGGGCGCTATGGTAATGACCCAGAATCGAGCTACTACCGTGCAGACTTTTCGACGGGCACGGGCGACAATGAAGTGTTCCTTGACGTGCAGCGCAACCACCACTATACCTTTAATATCACGAAGGTTGGAGGCTCGGGGCACGATACTTCGGAACGTGCTTTTCAAGGTACTCGATATATTGATTTTACAGTCGAAGTGGTTAACTGGGGCGACAGTATAAACGTGCCACTAACGAGTAAACCCGCGGGAGTTGTGCTCAATGCGACCGGTCGTGTCGTAGCTTTGGAAGATGCATCTGCGCCTTCAAAACAAATGAGCTGGGCGGAGGCTATGGGTATTGCGACTACTTATAATACGACTTCATTACCTCAGTCGGAGAGTTATACTCCTTCTCTGACAACCACAGGTTGTGGTGCGTACTATGAGGGTTCGTCCACTGACCCGAAAACGGGTAAAGGCAAATGGCGTTTGCCGACGAGGACGGAACTTTATGAAATGTATGAACGGCGGAGTGAAATTGGGGGGATATTAGCCGATAATTACTGGAGTTCGACGGAAAGCTCGACCGGTGGTAATGATCTCCGTGCATATGTCCGCGATATGTCCGACAACGGAATTACCCCTGGAACCAAGACTGTAAGCTACCATGTCCGTTGCGTCAGGACTCAATAATAACGCAGGTCTGGATAAATGAATGAATAAAACGAAATAGTCGAGCGCTGAAAGTGCGAGTTCACCGATGACCCTCCGATAGTTATCGTCACAGGTGATGATGCAGGATAAGACAAGGAGGGAATTAAAAAAACAGGAATAAAGAGATATGATAGATATGATACGCAGATTGTTACAGAATAAAGGCCGGGTGACTACGCCGAAAAGGCGCAGCACTGCCGGCAAAAGAAGGACAGTGCTGAAAGGCAGGACCGCTTGTGGGGTGATAGCCACAGCGATGCTGCTGACGTCTATGCTGGGCGGTTGTATAGCTGACCAAGAATTCACTCCGACGCCACCGGCAGGTGATCGAGAAGTGGCGTTCACTGTCACTGTGCCGGGTATGAAAGCACCCTCGACACGGGCCCTCGATGCTACGAAAGAGCAGGAGATAGCGGAAATTGACGTAGTGATATTCGAGAACACAGGAGGCACGCTAGTTGAATACCACCGTACCACGGATATAACGGAGGTTGCACCAGGGGGCGATTGGCGGTTCTCTGTTGGCAGCATAAAGAATAGCAGCAATATCACTGCGACCATTATAGCCAATGCCTCACGAGAGGTTTTGAGGGCACTACGGGCACTTGAAGATACCAGTGGCAGCAACGGTAGCTATATCGGAGCGAGCAAAAGCGAATTTCTCAAGGAATTATACTCGACCAACGAAGGCAAATGGAACACCTCGAACAATGGATACTGGAAGATTCCGATGTACGGTGAGGTGAGTGTCGCAAACAATAGAGATATTTACGATAATCTATCATCCAATGTCTCTCTGACCCGCATGCTGGCAAAGGTGGATGTGGTGAATGGCAAACATCCGAAGAATGCCTTCCCTGCTGCAGGCGACTTCCGCCTGACAGCCGTACATGTAGTACATTATAATGCTTGTGGAATGCTGGCTCCGACTTGGGACTCGACCACGGGCGAGATTCAACCTGTGCCGTCTGTCCCAGTTCCCAATACGCCCACTGACCCCCGTAAGGTCGTATGGATGACGGATGGTGATGAACTGACCTATGATCTTTCAGTGGATCAGGGGCAGTTGATGAGTGAGATTTATCTTTTTGAGTGTCAAGCGCAGTCGAATATGTTGCCCGGTGCATCCAATCCTAAAAAAGAAATGAGGCTGGTGTTTGAGGGAGATTATTATACCTCGGCTACCGAGCATGGACATTATTTCTATCCTGTGGATTTTAACGAGGAAGACGGAAAGACCTATATTCCTCTTTTACGAAACAACCGTTACTATTTCACCATTAAAGAGGTTACAGGCCAAGGACATGATAAACTGGGCGAAGCTGTGGCTACGATGGGGGTGGTGTCGAACCTGAAAACCAGTTTGCTGGTGGTTGACGAGAGTGGTATTCGTAACATTGTTTGGAATGGGGAGTATTTTTTGGGCATCGAAAAGGAAGAGGTGACTCTCGATGCGGCAGTAAACAGTACTGTCAGTATAAACTGCCTCACCAATTATGCCGCCGGCTGGCTGGTGGATAGAATCGAATGGGGGAGCACCGGAAGCAACTGGCTCTCGGCTGTTCTGGCCAGCGTTGGCAACCCGAATTCGGATCTTGTATTGACAACCAATACGGCAAATTCCGGTGCATCTGACCGTGTGGCTACCGTCCACCTTAAGGCGGGACGGTTGACTCACAAAATTACCGTGACGCAACAACAATTTCCGTCTATTGCTCTTCGCTTCGCTCGTAGCAATATCGTTTGGGATGCTGCTAATAGTAGATTGACTTTCGCGACGACTGAGGCTGAGAACGTTACTATTCCTGCCAATGTGCAGGGTGTTTTCTTCAAATGGGGTTCTTTGGTAGCTATCAGTCCTACTGGTACATCTGCTAATTACAATGCCAGCCAGATTTTGTTTAGTGCTAACGGTACGAAGAATTATACTTGGGCAAATGTTCCTTATATCAACGAAACGATTGCTCCGTTCAACGATAGCGACTTGAATTCGGATGATTTTGCTACGTATAACGGTAATAGCGGTTACAATGCTTCTACCAATAAGGGTGATATTTGCCGCTATATAACCGCTCAAGGTTGGGTCCCTTCCGGTGAAAGATGGCGTTTGCCCAAACAGTCGGAGTTAGATGCTTTGATTGCCGAGACAACTTCTGTCGGTAACAATGGTGGATTTGGTAGTATCACTTCTCCTAACACTCCGGCCAATGTTAACGGTTTCTGGCAGGTTCCGAGTGGCCGTTGGCTGGGTAAAGGTGCTGCTACTGCGGGTACTTCTCGTGGAACAGAACAGGTTCCCGGCGTTTCTTCAGTCTATTTTCCTGCGGGGGGGAATCGTGGCAACACCGATGGGAGTTTGTACAACGCAGGCCGCTATGCTTACTCGTGGTCAGGTTCGTCCGAAGGTACCGTAAACGCGTACGATCTGTACGTCAACTCGATCAGTGCGGGCAGAGACAGCGGCGGCAACCGTAACTATGGGTTCTCCGTGCGTTGTATCCGAGAATAAAATCGATTCAATAGAGACAAAATGATATCAGATTATGATACGTAAATTATTGATAAATAAAGATAAGGCGATCACACCGGAAAGGTGGGGAACGTCACCCAAAGGGTGGTTACCCTGGCAGGCCATGGCGGCAGTATGGCTGCTGTCGGCAGGTTTGAGCGGCTGTATAGCCGATAAGTATGACGACATTGAGGGAGCTGACGGCAAACTCATCAAGTTTACTCCGGCAGTGAATAATACACAAGATAATGGCGGTACCCGAGCTGCCACGGGACATCCTATTGAGAATGGGGGGGGGATCCCCGTGAACGGTTCGTTCGGTGTGTATGCCTACAGCAATTTGGGAGGGACTGTGACATCTTATAACAATGAGCTTAGAAATAATACGAAAGTCGGATATGACGGCACGGATTTTACTTATACTCCTGTAGCTAAATGGCCGAGTCAGAGCGGAGCGCAGTTGGCATTCTACGGTTATTATCCATGGCGGGATTTATCCAATCCTCCTGCAACGGGTGAGCCGGGGATTAGTATAAATTCGTCCCAGAATACCTTTATGATCGACTATACCACACCTACCGACCCATTGAAACAGGTGGATTTGATGTATGCTTATACCTATTATACAGGAGGCTTCGCTCCTGTGAAGATGACTTTTAATCATGCCCTGACGCGTGTGAACTTCAAGGCCAAGGTAGAGGACTACACGCAGCCGGTGAAGATCACCTCAATTAAGATTACTAATGTGGAAACCCACGCCCTGGTGCTTGTGAACGGTGGTAGTCAGAATGCTACTGCGACATGGACAGGGTTCGGTAATGAACTTAAAGATATGACGCTGAATGAGGACCACGGACTACGTACGGACTACACAAAACTTGAATCATCGCTCATCACGATGACGAAGCCGGGTAGTGCTACGACACCAGGTGGTGAACTGCTGTTGATCCCGCAGCCGGTGGAGAATTTGGAAGTTGTCGTTGAGGCGACGCTGGGTGGTGCGAACTTCCCCGAACCGTTTGTCTTCCCGCTTAAAGGTACTCCCGACTGGGTAAAGAACCAGATTGTGACTTATGAAATAATTCTCTCCAGTAGCGGCATGAAGCTTGTTGCCAAGTTCGACAACTGGGAGGATAATTCTGTTGAAGTTATACAGGATGGGCAATGGTGGATGACGGTAGACAAGGATGAACTGACGTTCGACCCGCTCGGAGATACGGGAAGTATCGTAGCCGAGACCAATTATAATATCAACTCGCAAGGATATTCGGCAGGGCTTTCTGCAAGCGTTCCGCCTGAATACAATTGGCTAAGCATTGCGGGAGCCTCGGGCTCGGACGGTGACTTGGCGCGGACCTTTACGATAAAAGCAGACCCCGTCAGTGGTACTGCTATAAGAACCGGGGAGGTGCATATTACCGCCGGTAATTTCAGTAAGGTAATAAAGATAAGCCAAAATGATACGTTTCTCAAGATTGTGGGTGATGATAACGCAACTGAAATTTCGGAGTTACTGTTTTGCGAAGCAGCAGAAGTGACCTCAACTAAAAAAATTACAGTACGGTGGACTCCTGTTTCTTCTTCGGTGAGTATCAGCAACAGTGCACAAGGGGCAGAGGCATTTCCTAGTGGTGCGGGTGCACCTGCATCGGGAACGCTGAACGATGGTTCAGGTACACATACTTATACTATAAGACCGGCAGCTATGACTACGGCGGAACTGGCCAATGATCCGTTTAAGGAGAGGTCGAGTTTGCTGAATTTCAATCTGATTGATGGTACGAAATCTGTAAATAAAAGTTTGTTGTTGAAACAACTGGTACCTACGGTCGTGTTTGACCAACGTACAAACTTCTATCGTTTGGATGGTTCTAATTATAGCTTTAAAGTGAGGAGCAACAGTGGATGGCGGATTAAGTCTATTACAGGCGATACTAATTTATTGAGTCCTCTCAATAATAACTTGCAGGTGGGAACTTCCGGTGGTTATGAAACTGCTATCGGTAGTGGTACTGATATCTATTTTACCGCAACGAATAGTATCACATCGTCGGGAACTATCACTGTTGTTTTTGAATGTACTGATCCGAAACTTCCTTTTGCAGAAAAGACGCTGGTGCTGACATTGTCAGGTGAGTATTATCCTTCTATGCATCATGGTTGGGCTGGTTCTAACATTTACTGGGATGGTACTAAGTTGACTTTTGATGATGTTAATGTTACAACCCACCAGTATTATCAGGGCGTTTTCTTCCAGTGGGGGAGTTTGTGGGGTATCGCTCCTAATGGTGCTCATGGAAGTGCATGGAATAATATTGTTTATAGATTAAATGGTAGTAGTGGTGTCCATACTAAAACTACTTCTGCTATTGGTTGGAATAATAATAGTATTCCCCGTGTCGATGATAATAGTATAACCAGTCATCCTCCTACAGGTATGAATGCAAGATACCGTAATTATCTTTATGAAATAACCGATGGCGCTACAGGTAAGGGGGATATATGTAAATATTTGACTGAACAGGCTCCGGGTAAGCTGATTCATGGTAAGAAGTGGCGCATGCCTACTTCGCAGGAGTTTGATGGTAGTTATTCGTTTGCTGGTAATTGGAATTATGTTACTTCGCCCAGTGATGCGGGGGGCTTTAATATGTTGTCTAATGGTAGAGTCACAAAAGCAGCTGCTAATGGTAATGCTGCTACTGTCTTCCCCGCTTCGGGGTATCGCAACAGCAGCATTGGGCAGTTGTACAACGTGGGCTACAACGGCAGCTATTGGTCGGGCTCGCCAAATGGTACGATCGGGTGCAACCTGTACTTCGGCAGTGGCTACGTGAACCCGGACAACAACTACAATCGCTCGTACGGCTTCTCCGTGAGGTGTGTTGCAGAATAAAAGGGAGCTTGTCTCCCGCATTCGATTTATTTGATTTATTTCCTTCGTGCATTAAAAGCACGAAGGTTCAAGTACCGCCGTAGGCGGTCGAAATATGTAGAAAATAGTGAAGCAAAAAGGACATTAAAATAGAAAATAGTAAAAAGAAATAATAAACTATGGCTACAACAGCAGAAATATTGAATAGGGAAGAACTCCTAAAACCTCGCATTTATCTTTATAAAGAGGGCGTTTTTTGGAAAGCTTACCAATATTCGGCTTACCGGGTTGTGCAACGGCATGCCAGTTTCAAATTGAAGAAGAAATTTGTGAAAGCGGTTTCGTGTGAAATCGTATCACTGGGGTTTCCGGATACAACGCTTGAACGGATATTTGATAAACAAGAGATAGAAATGATCAATGAAAAAATGATCAGCATACCGTGCGGAGAACTGGACAAGAAGGGGTATAAAGAATGGTTTGATAACTTACCACTACTGGGACATTTGGTAGATAGCTGTTTGTCAGGAACTGATGAACTAAGAATCCGAACTATCAGTACGGGAGAGAATATATTGAGAAAGATAAGAGAATTCCGCATTGAAGAAGCGACACCACTATCGTGTATGGAATTCGTGGTATCGATGCGCAAGGAACTCATTGGGTAAGTAAAAAGATGGCTATATATGAGAATCTGCCTGTATTCAAGCAGTCGTACGACCTGTTGATAGACATATACGGGATGGCCAAGAATATGTCGAGAGACTATCGCTTCACCATTGGAGAGGAACTGAAAAGGAGAGTGATGGATCAGATGATTTGCATCTATCATGCCAATGGCAGCAAGAATGAGGATAAATGGATGTATCTGAAAAAGGCACGCGAATATATTGTGGAAATCAAACTGTTTATCCGTTTGCTGAGTGATCTGAAGCAGATTTCAATAAAGAGAGTGGCGGCTTTGACAGAGAAAACGGAATCAATATCGAAACAATTAACAGCATGGGCTAAGAGTGTAAAATAAAAAAGCAGACCGAGAGTTCTGCCAGTGCATAGACGGCTGGCAGGAGAGTGGTAATATAAATTCAGCAGTCCGCCAATTTATGTGTATGCAAAGGCGTAGAACAACAGCCGGAGCAAACAATAAACGGGCTATAAACAACAGTCTGTATTTGGGTTCGGAGAATATTCGTCCGCAGGTACATTCATAAGAGAGACTGCTTTATCCCCGCTTCGGGGTATCGCAACAACAGCAATGGGCAGTTGAACAACGTGGGCAACAACGGCAACTATTGGTCGGGCTCGCCAAATGGTACGAACGGGTACAACCTGAACTTCAACAGTGGCAACGTGAACCCGGACAACAACAACAATCGCTCGAACGGCTTCTCCGTGAGGTGTGTTGCAGCATTTATGAATGATTTTTTATAAAGTCAGAATGATATTTGTAGAGAAAAATAATTTATTGGCAGATCTGTTCCGAGCGTACTATGATGCCAGGAAGAATAAACGCAATACGGTAAACCAACTGCGTTTTGAACTGGATCTTGAACACAACCTATATATTTCATACATGGAGATATTAAACAGAATGTATGAACCCAAACCCAGCATCGCGTTTATTGTGTTCTCACCTGTGCAAAGGGAAGTGTTTGCTGCTGATTTCTGTGACAGGGTTGTGCACCATTTATTTTTCAACTATGTTAACCCGATTTTTGAACGCACGTATATAGAGGATTGCTATTCGTGCCGGAAAGGTAAGGGAACGCTATATGGAGTGAAACGAATATTTCATCATATCAGAAGTTGTTCTGACAATTACACTCGCCCATGCTTTATCCTTAAACTGGACCTGCAAGGGTATTTTATGAGTATAGACAGGAGGATACTGTATGAGAAGGTAAGAGGTACTATGGAGAAATATGCGTACCGGAAAGATGGTGACGGAATCCGCTGGAAGGATAAACTGGACTATGAGTTGGTTATGTATCTGGCGAAAGTAATCATTTTTAATGATCCGGTTAAAAATTATCAGATTAAAGGTCATAAATCTGATTGGGACGGATTGCCGCTGAATAAGAGCCTTTTCTATTCGGATGAGGGATGTGGTTTGCCTATCGGCAACCTGACAAGCCAATTGTTCAGCAATGTGTATTTGACTTGTTTCGACCATTATGTCAAACGTGAACTTGGTTTTAAACATTATGGCAGGTATGTGGATGATTTCTATCTTATAGATGAGGATAAAGAGAAGCTGAAAGCGGTGATACCCAAGCTGGCTGCTTTTTTGAAAGAGCATCTGAAGCTAACAATACATCCGAAGAAGATTTATTTGCAACAGTATGAGAAGGGGGTATTGTTTACGGGGGGATTTGTCAAGCCATACCGTATTTATATTGCAAACAGGGTGAAAAAGCGTATGACCGAAAGGCTGGATAGCTTGAGAAATAATAAAAAACTGAATTTGCATGAATTGAGATGTTCTGTCAATTCGTATCTGGGGGTAATGAAGCATTATAAGTCGTTTAATATAAGGAAGAAGATAATGATCAGGCATGCCTGGGTTTTTAAATATGGGTATGTATGCGGATGCTGTTCGATATTTAAACTGAATGATCCCGGTAGTGCCCCGTGCTGCTAAGATATGGTACTTGGAGTTAGCTGTTGATGAATATATGGAAAAGGAAAGGGAGAAAAAATAGAGTAAATAAACGTAAGAAACTGTGCTGTATAGCGTATGATGAAATTTATAAGGAAATATGACTGGGCCAAAATTAGCGGCATATTGAGTTTGCTTGCTGTTGATGGCTTTATCGTTTTGGGTC
>OOCR01000942.1_pt1 | contig 18179 bp, 17 predicted proteins | sample 1671491 | NCBI WGS metagenome assembly OOCR01 (sample SAMN06348162, study PRJEB24527) | human gut metagenome | biome: human gut; feature: ankylosing spondylitis patient; material: feces | host: Homo sapiens | place: China | collected 2015-10
GTTCTCTTTTGACATCAAAAGAGAACATTAGCCTTAATGAAAAAGCGCTCTGCCCCGCGCCGCCGGCGCGCAAAGAAAGTAACTGATTTTACGATAATACAGGAAGTACAAGGAGGCCCACTATGTCCAACATCGTCATCATCGGCTCCGGCCCGGCGGGGGTGTCCGCCGCGCTGTACACTGCCCGTGCGGGGGTGGACACCACCGTCCTCGCTCGGGGGCCGGGTGCGCTTGACCGTGCAGAGCTTATCCAGAACTACTACGGCTTCGCCGCCCCCATATCGGGTGCGGAATTGGAGCGTCAGGGCATCGAGGGGGCCAAGGCTGTGGGCGTTAAATTTGTGACCACCGAGGCCGTGGGTCTGACCTATACCGATAAACTCACTGTAGAAACCCTCGATGGAGATTACCCAGCGGACGCTGTTGTCCTCGCCACAGGTGCTTCGCGGGCGACGCCCCGCATCCCGGGGCTGGCGGGCCTCGAGGGCCACGGCGTCAGCTATTGCGCCACCTGCGATGCCTTTTTCTATCGCGGCAAAGATGTGGCCGTGGTAGGCAGCGGCGAATACGCCCTGCATGAGGTGCAGGCGCTCCTGCCGGTGGCGGCCAGCGTCACCCTCCTGCTGAATGGTGCGCCGCTGGTGGCAGAGTTTCCGCCGGAGGTGACTGTCCGGCCTGAAAAAATCGACGCGATCCTCGGCGAGCAGAAAGTCACCGGCGTCCAGCTGTCCGGCGGCGATGTGGTGGAGCTGGCGGGTGTGTTTGTGGCTCTGGGCGTTGCGGGCAGTACGGCGCTGGCCCGGAAGATCGGTGCCGCCGTGGAGAACGACCGCATCGTGACAGATGAAAAAATGCAGACTACCGTCCCCGGCCTCTACGCCGCCGGAGACTGCACCGGCGGGCTTTTACAGGTGGCGAAGGCCGTCTATGAGGGCGCTCTGGCAGGCACCGAAGCCGCCAAAGCGCTGCGGAAGGGGTGATCTAAGATGCCGGAGATCCTGCCTATCCCTAAATGCGGCGAGCACCGCCAGTGTCTCGCCTGTGCCTTCCCCTTCTGGGACAAGCTGACCACCGAGCAGCAGGATGTGCTCTGCCGCACTACCCGCCCGGTGCGCTATCGCAAGGGCGAGCGGGTCCACAGCCCGGTGGAGAACTGCGTGGGCATCCTGCTGCTGCGCACCGGCCAGTTCCGGGCGTATCTTCTCTCCGACGATGGCCGGGACGTGACCCTCTACCGCCTCTTTGGCGGTGAGATCTGCATCCTCTCCGCCTCCTGCGTCATGGACTCGGTGAACTTTGACCTCTACATCGACGCCGAAGAGAACACCGAGGCCTACTGCATCAGCGCAGGCGTCTTCCGCAGTCTCATGCAGCAGAACGTGGAGGTGCGGTGTTTCGCCTACCAGATGACCGCTGAGCGCTTCTCCGACACCATGTGGACGATGCAGCAGATCCTCTTTATGAGCGCCGACCGGCGGCTGGCCATCTTCCTTGCGGACGAGCTTGCCAAGACCGGCGGCGACGATGTCCGCCTGACCCAGGACCAGATGGCAAAGTACATGGGTTCTGCCCGCGAGGTGGTGAGCCGCCTGCTGAAATACTTCGCCGGTGAGGGCATCGTGAAGCTCTATCGTGGCGGCGTGACCGTGACGGATAAAGACCGTCTGATGAAGATAGCACACGGAGAATAAAACAGAAAAGGGACGCTGCGCATATACACAGCGTCCCTTTTATCGTGCGGAATTACCCTTTGCACCCCTGCTCTTCCCAGTCGCCGAAGTCGGAGACGTCGGCGATTTTAGTCGGGTCGAACTTGCCGTTTTCGTCCTTGGGGGCGACGGCGGGGCCGGCCTCCACGGGGTTCGGGTTCGGAGCCTCGGGGTCACAGGCCGGACGCTCCTCGCTCAAATCGGGCAGGGTCACAGGCTCTGCGGCCTCAGCGGGCGCTGCCTCCGACTCAGAGGCGGCGGGCTCCTCAGCAGGAGCGGTCTCTTCTGCCGGTGCGGCAGCTTCGGCCTCTGCCTTGGCCTCACCCTCGGCGTATGCCTCGGCGGTCTTGGCGGCCTCTGCGTCGTCCTTTTCGGCTTCCTCGGGGAACTCGATGGATTCGATGATGGGTGCGGCCTTCTCGTTCAGGAGCTTGTCCATGATGACGATGGCGGCACCGGTGGCCGCCACAGCGGCGGCAGTACCCAGAATGCGGAAGATTGCTTTCATGCCATGACCTCCTTGGTTATGTTGTAGTTAGGAGAAGGTGACAACATCGTTCAGCGGCTTCTCGGCAGGCTCCACCGACAGTGCGGTGAGCACCGGGCCTTTGCCGCGGTAGATGTTATGGAACTTATAGCCGACCTTTGCGGTCACTTTGACCCATGCCCGCTGCTCGAGGGCCTTGTAGCCGTCGTAGCTGCAGGGGAAGCCCACGAACTGGATATCCTGCACGCAGCAGGTCATGGCGAACCGGCCCGGCACGAAACTGTTCTTGCCGGCACGGTTGGTCTGGCAGACCTGTGCGAGGAACTTGACGGTCTTGCCCGCGTACTTCTGGGGCTCGTCCTGACAGTCCATATACCAGATGCCATAATCGTCGTCCGGGATGTCGATGACCGGGGCATTGATGTCGAAGGGCAGCGGGTCGGGGATGTCGTCGTAAGCCACGCTGCCGTCCTTGAACTCGTAGGCGATGTCACACTTGCGGGATGCCTGACGCACCAGCTTGTGCAGCTCCTGACGGGCGGCGTCGTTGTTGACGGCCTCGGCGCGGTTGAAGACGATGAGTTCACTGCGGGCGATCTTGTCCAGCATCAGCGCACGCATGGAGTTGTCGCGGGCGTAGGTCAGCGCGGTGGTGCCGTCGGCGGTGGCGATGCACTGGTAGACGATCCAGTTTTCGGGCAGATTGTTTGCCAGGTCCTGCAGCATCCACATACCGTTATACTCGATGACCACGCGGCCTGCGTCGGCCTCCTTGGCCAGCTTTGCGAGGTTCTGGGGGTTCAGCTCAGCCTTGTCCTCGAGGTTGTAAAGGGTCACGCCGGGGAAGGCGAACTTCTTCTCATTGTACTCTTCTTCGCCCTCCTCGCAGACCAGCAGAAGGGTCTTGTCGCCGGAGTCGAAGTTGGGGTCTTCAAAAGTCTCCTGAATGAACTTGGTCTTGCCGCTCTCGAGGAAGCCCACAAACAGGTATACCGGGATCTCATTTGCCATAATCTTTTATCCTTTCAGGGTCGATCAGCAGCCGAACAGTGCGGCGATGCCCTTTTCATCCAGCTTGGAGCCGATGACCACCAGTTTGCCGCCGACGTCTGCACCGCGTGCGCGGACTTCCCACTCGCCGGGAACGTAGTCGAACTCCAGCCAGCCGTCTGCGCCGCCGTCCACGATGCCCTTGGAGCGGAGGATCATGCCGTAGTTGCCGGTGTCCAGCTCGGTGAGGGCGTGCTCAATGTCAGCCTTGGAGAACTTCTTGGCCGTCTCGACGCCCCAGCTGGTGAAGACCTCATCGGCGTCGTGGTCATGATGATGGTGATGATGGCCGCAGCAGCAATGCTCATCATGGTCATCATCGTGGTCGTGGTGGTGATGATGTTCGTGCTCGTCTTCATCATCGTCATCATGGTCATGGTGATGGCCGCAGCAGCAATGCTCATCATGCTCATCATCGTGGTCGTGGTGATGATGGTGTTCGTGCTCCTCTTCCTCGTCCTCGTGGGCGTGCTCCTCGTTGGCCTTGGCAGCCATAGCGATAAGCTCAGCCTTGAAGTCGTCCTTGGTGGACATGGCCTTCAGGATCTGCTCGCCGGTCAGGGCGTCCCAGGCGGTGGTGACGATGGTAGCGGTGGGGTTCTTCTCACGCAGCATGGCCACAGCGGCGGCGATCTTTTCCTCGGTGGCGTTCTGGGTGCGGCTCAGGATGATGCAGCTTGCGTGGCTGATCTGGTCGTCGTAGAACTCACCGAAGTTCTTCATATACATCTTGACCTTGTTCACATCGGCCACGGTGACAAAGCTGTTCAGCTGCACATCCAGGTGCTCGGCCACGCCTTCCACGGCGCGGGTCACGTCGCTCAGCTTGCCCACGCCGGAGGGCTCGATGACGATGCGGTCGGGGTGGTACTGCTCCACCACCTGCTGCAGGGCGGTGCGGAAATCACCCACCAGAGAGCAGCAGATGCAGCCGGCGTTCAGCTCATTGATCTGGATGCCGGACTCCTTCAAAAAGCCGCCGTCGATGCCGATCTCGCCGAACTCGTTCTCGATGAGCACGACCTTCTGGCCTGCAAAGGACTCTTTGATGAGCTTCTTGATAAGGGTGGTCTTACCGGCGCCAAGGAAGCCGGAGAAAATATCGATCTTGGTCATAGTCTGAAATGCCTCTTTCTTTTATGCAGGCCTGTCTGGCCTTACAAGCAGTCCGGGCCGCTGAGTGCTGACCCGGAAAAATTCCTACACTCCTATTATAACAAGGCTGTCAATGGCAAACCGGCCTTTTTGATGAGAAATTTGTAACATTTTTTGCAATTTGCTTGCGTTTTCGGGCGGCAGGACCAAAATGGTACCTGCGAATTGCATTCTGCGCCCCAGAATGATACAATAAGGTACAGCAAACCATCGCCGCCGGACGTTTTTCCGGCAGAATAAAGAAAGAAGGCTTTTTGACATGAGCATGAATACCGTTCCCGAGCGTCTGGCCGCCCTGCGCGAGGCCATGAAGGCAAACGGTGTGGACGTCTACCTCATCCCGGTGGGAGACCCGCACGCCAGCGAGTATATGCCCGACCACTACACTGCCCTGACCTACTTCTCCGGCTTCCACGGCGAGAACTCCAACTTCGTCGTCACCATGACCGAGAGCGCTGTCTGGGCCGATGGCCGTTACTTCGTGCAGGCCGAGAAGGAGATCGCTGGCACGGAGATCCAGCTGATGCGGATGGGCGAGCCGGGCGTGCCGACCGCCGAGCAGTACTGCGGCAAAGTCCTGCCCGAGGGCGGCAAGTTGGGCCTCTGCGGCCTGACTGCTTCCTGCGGTCTGGTGCGCAGCCTGCAGAAAGAACTGGACGCCAAGAAAGGCACCATCAAGCTGCTGAACCTCGAGGACGAGCTGTGGACGGAAGGCCGTCCCGCCCTGCCCGCTACCCCGGCATGGCTCCTGCCGAAAGAGTACGCAGGCTTCTCCCCTGCCGAGAAGCTGGGCCAGCTGCGTGCGAAGCTCTCTGAGCTGGGCTGCACCGCACAGCTGGTGGGCAAGCTGGACAACCTTGCATGGCTGCTCAATCTGCGTGCGATGGACATTCAATGCACCCCTTATGCAATGGCTTACTGCTATGTGACCCCCGATAAGGCGACGCTCTTCATCGACACCGCCCGCGTCAGCGCTGAGGCTGCTGCGGAGCTGAAGGAGAACGGCGTGGAGCTGGCTGAGTACGACGATGTGCTCACTTTCCTCGCCGCCCAGACCGAAGAGCAGACCGTTCTGGCCGACCCCGTTTCCGTCAACTACGCTGTTTACCAGACCCTGCAGGCCAACCCGGCTCTGACCGTCAAGGACGAGGCCGACCCCCTGCTGCCCATGAAGGGCGTCAAGAACGAAGTCGAGCTGGCTCACACCCGCGAAGCTCACATCCGCGACGGCGTGGCTATGGTGCGCTTCCAGATCGAGCTGGAGAATCGTCTGGCTGCCGGCGGAGAGCTGACCGAGCTGACCATCGACGAGATCCTCCACAAGTACCGCAGCGCACAGGACAAGTTCCTGACGGAGAGCTTCGGAACCATTGCAGCTTACGGCCCCAACGCCGCCATGATGCACTATCACGCCACCGAGGAAGACCACGCAAAGCTCGAGAAGAAGGGCTTTTTGCTGGTGGACAGCGGCGCGACCTATATGGACGGCACCACCGACATCACCCGCACCTACCCGCTGGGTGAGCTGACCGAGGACGAGCGCCTGTTCTACACCTGGACTTTACAGTGCCACATCGACATCGCCCGGGCTGTCTGGCTGGACTACTGCGACGGCCATATGCTGGACACCATCGCCCGTGAGCCGCTGTGGCACCACCTCATCAACTACCGCTGCGGCACCGGCCACAGCGTCAGCCATGTGGGCAACGTCCACGAAGGCCCCCACGCCCTGAACGGCCGCAACACCACCGTTTTCAAGCCGGGCATGATCGTCACCGACGAGCCGGGCGTCTATGAGGGCGGCGTCGTTGGCATCCGCATCGAGAATGAGCTGGAGTGCTACCACAAAGCATCCAACCAGTACGGCGAGTTCCTGGCATTCCGCCCCATCACGTTCGTGCCGATCGCCACCTCCCCCATCGTCCCGGGCGTTCTGAGCCGCGACGAGCTGGATTGGCTGAACGCCTACCACCGCGAGGTCTTCGAGAAGCTGGCTCCCCGCCTGACCGAGGACGAGCGCGACTGGCTGGCTAAGAAGTGTGCCGCCATCGGAGCGTAAAATTCTTCTGAAAGGCTCTCCTGATAGGGGAGCGGTGAGAGGTCGAATTTCAGCAAAAGCGGGAGGCCCCGCAAGGGCCTCCCGCTTTTCTTTAGGATGAGATCTCTGCCTTGTGCTCTTTCCAGTAGGCTTTCGCCTCGTCGATGACCTTCTTGAAGGGGCCGGAGGGGTAAGTGCTCTCGGCAATGTCTATGAGGAATTTGTAGAGCTGGGGTCGCACCTGCTCATACATCCCAAGCCGGGTGTAGAGGTCCTTATAGTAGTGGAACACCTGGATCTTGTTCTGCACCAGAGTGGCGGGCTTTATCTGGGTGTGGCAGATGCTCTGAGGGTTCTGGACGTAGTAGTAGCCGGGCTGCGGGATGGACGCAAAGACTTCGGCGTACTGGATATACTGCATGTTGAACACGAGGTCTTCGGCCCAGCGCATCTCGCTGGTAAAGCGGATGTCGTGCCGGGTGAGGATGTCGCGGCGGTAGAGCTTGTTCCAGAGCACGCTGTAAAAGTAAGAGGCGGGCTTATCCATCAGGCGGCGGGCGAAGGTGTCCTTGTCGTAGACGCCCTCGGGTAGGAAACCGTATTCCCGGTTCTCCGGCGGGCGTGCAACATGCATGACGCCGAGGTCGTCCTGGATCTTTTCCAGCACCTGTTCCGGCTTCGACGCCCCGGCGGGGATGACCATGGTGTAGGGCGAGATGACGAGGTCGGCACCGGTCTTCTCTGCCGCCTCCACCAGCCGGGCGGTGTAGTCCGGGGCGATGTAGTCATCGCTGTCCACGAACTGGACGTACTTACCGCCGGCAAGCTTCAGGCCGAGGTTCCGGGTGTCGGACACGCCGGAGTTTGCCTTGTCCACCAGCAGGATGCGGCTGTCCTTTTTGCGGAACTCCTCGCAGACGGGCAGGCTCTTATCTTTGGAGCCGTCGTTGATGACGATGAGCTCGAGGTTCTTGTACTCCTGCCCGCAGATGCTTTCGAGGCAGCGGCTCAGGTGGCTCTGGGCATTGTACACAGGGACGATGATGCTGACGAAAGGCATTTCCATAGCAGTTTCTCCTTTTGCTTTCTTCTGTTTTTCAGAAGCTGTTTTTGTGAGCGGGGTGCGCCGAATGACGAGAATTTTTGCTCGCAGACAAGGCGATTTTCCACAGCAATCCTTGGTGGATTGCAAGGGAAAACAACGCAGTATGCGAGCAAAAAGGCCGTTCAGACGGTGTGCAATGCTTATGAAAACGGCTTCTCAGAGCAATGATACTCCCGCCGGGCCAAAAAAGCAAGCGCCGGCGGCAGGCCCGAAAGGGGGCTTCGGAATGATATTTCATATCGCGGTGTGCAGCCCGGACAGCGTTCTCCGCAGCCGGGTGGAGCGGCAGTGTCTCGACTATTATGCCCGGCGGGACGACGCTTGCATCATCGAGCAGCTGGACAGCCCGGAATCCCTACTGGCCCGGGACGACGCCGGGGAGCGGTATGAGCTGTACCTCATTGAGCTGCCGTCCACGGCAGCCGCCGCGTCGCTGCGGGCAGCGGCTGCACTCCGCAGCCGGGGGCGGCGCAGCCCACTGGCTTTTCTGGCCCATACGCCCGCCCACGCCTACAGCGCCTACCGGGTGGACGCCATGCAGTATTTATTGCTGCCTGTCCCGCCGGAACAACTGGACGCTCTGCTGGCCCGGGCCACCGAGCCGGAGTACGGCCCGGCCATCCCGGTGACCACGGCGTCGGGTCTGCGGGTACTGCCCTTCGCGGACATCGAATACCTCGAGTGTACCCACCATGTGGTGCATTTCCATCTCGCCAGCGGCGAGGATGTGCCGTCCCTGTCTGTCCGGGTGCCGTTCGCACAGGTGGCACAGCCGCTTTTGGCGGATGAGCGCTTCGTCCAGCTCCACCGCTCCTATGTGGTCAATCTGGCGGCGGTGTCCCAGCTGGCAGCGGGTGAGTTCTGGATGCAGAGCGGCGCACGGGTCCCTGTCCCCCGCGGGCGGGAGCCTGCAGCCCGCACGGCGCTGAAAGATTATCTGGAAAAGCAGTTCCGATAAAGCAATGGGGAGACCCTTCCGGGCCTCCCCATTGCTTTATAATTTTGTCCAGTCCAGCTGCGTCCAATCCGTTATGTACTGGTCGGCGAGGCGCTGCAATTCGGGCTTATCGGCAGCGCTGGTCTCATCCTCGATGTCGATGAGGTAAAAGCCGCACTGCCTGGCCGTACGGGTGGCGTAGACAGCGTCCTCGCAGACGACGGCGTCGGCGGGTTCGCTGCCGCCCAGCCGCTCGAGGACTTCGTGGAACACCTCGGGGTGGGCCTTGCTCTTCGCGCCCTGTGCGGTGTAGAAGAACTCGAAATAGTCTGCGACGCCCAGCCGGGTGAGCACCTCTTCGCACTGCTCTGCCCAGGTATTGGAGCAGATGCACATCCGCACGCCCTCGGCTTTCAGCCGGGCCAGCATCTCCCGGACGCCGGGCTTCAGCTCAACTTTTTTGTACAGGTCCCGGATGACCTGCCGCATGGCAGGCTCGTAGTCCCGGAGGGTCAGGGGCAGATCGTAGGTGCGGATGAGATACTCCGCGCCCTCCACCATCCCCATGCTCAGCAGAACATCGTGGATGCCGGGTCTTGCGGTGCGGCCATAGCGGCGCAGCAGCTCCAGCGGTGCGCCCTGCCACACCACGGTCATGCTGTCGGTGAGGGTGCCGTCCATGTCGAAAATCCATTGCTTGCGGTGCATCTGTCGTCCTCCTGAATCGTTCTGGCAAGGTGAATTTATTATAGCACATTTTTTGTTACAAAAACAGAGAGAAATCTCCCGGGAAATATGCTATAATCTAGGCAAAACCGGAACACATCAAAGGAGGCAGAAAACATGGCGCAGAACAACACCCCCGTAAAGGCGCTGGTGCTGGCGGGCGGGGGCGCCCGCGGCAGCTATCAGGTGGGCGTCTGGCGGGCGCTGACCGAGCTGGGCTGGCGGCCCCAAATCATTACGGGTACCAGCGTCGGCAGCCTGAACGGCGCCATGTTCGCCCTCGACCTCTACGAGACGGCCCGGGACATGTGGCTGACCATCCGCAGCCAGGATGTGATGGAGCTGCCCGCCGAGGATGCGCCGCTTTCCGAGCTGCACGCATTCCTCAAAGACGCTGTGACTCAGGGCGGCATGGACGTCACTCCGCTGGAAGCGATCGTCGAGCGGGTGCTGGACGAAGATAAACTCCGCAAAAGCCCCATCCGGCTGGGCCTTGTGACCGTGGAGCAGAAGACCCTCAAGGCCCGGGAGCTTCCGCTGGAAGACATCCCCGAGGGCAAGGTGAAAGACTACCTGCTGGCCTCTGCAGCCTGCTTCCCCGCCCTGCGGGCCCACACCATCGACGGGGTGTCTTACCTCGACGGCGGCTACCGGGACAATATGCCCACCGCGCTGGCCCAGAAGATGGGGGCAGAAGAGCTGGTCTGTGTGGACCTGGAGGGTGTGGGCATCACCCGCCCCAACCGCACCGGCCTGCCCACCACCCTCATCCGAAGCTACTGGGAGCTGGGCGACATCCTCCGCTTCGAGCCCGCCACCGCCCGGCGGAACATCGAGCTGGGCTACCACGATACATTGCGGGCCTTCGGGCGGCTGCGGGGCTGCGCCTACGCTGTGGACAGCGGGGCTGAGAGCAGCGCGGATGCCGCCGCATTCCATGCGGCCTTCGAGGCCGTCCAGAAGGACGTGCGGGAAAAGCACCCCTCCACCCTGACGGCAGACGCTGCTCTCCTGCTGGCAAAACTCTTAGATGCAGAGCTTGCCCCGCTGGAAGCCGTGGCTGAGGACGTGGGCGTAGACCCCGCCCCCTACTACACCACCCGTACTTTGGGAGAAGCTTTCCTTGCAAAATGCGACTTCGAGCGCCTCAGGAGCTTCGAGCCGCTGTTCAAGGGCGAAGCAGGCCCGGCGCAGGCCGCACGGGCCGCTCTGCTGCCCAACACCTTTTTGCAGGCACTGGTCTGCCGGGCGCTGACCGGCAGAGTGCCGCCGGAGGAGATGGAAACATGAAGGTATATAAGGGCTTTACCGCATCGCCCGGCCTCGTGCTGGGTCAGGTCAGCCGGCTGGACCGCCCGCCGCTGGTGTTCGGCGAGGGGCCTTTCCACCCCGAACAGGAAAAGCAGGCGCTGGAAGACGCCATCAAAGTGGCTCAGCAGGAGCTGGACGAGATGGCTGGCCGCGCCGCGCCCTCGGAGCAGGCCATCTTCCTGTTCCAGAGCATGATGCTGGAAGACGAGGGCTTCATGAATGAGGTGGCTTTCCAGATAAAAGCCGGTGTCGGTGCCGCCGAGGCGATGGACCGTGTGGGCCACCGCTACGCCGCCCAGCTGGCCGCCATGAAGGACAATGCTTACATGCAGCTGCGGAGCGTGGACATCCTCGACGTGACCCAGCGCATCACCAACATCCTCTGCCACCGGATCCGCAGCTGGCTGGCCCTCGACCACCCGGTCATCCTTGCGTCTGACCTGCTCATGCCCACCGATCTGTTCAGCGTCCCGGCGGGCCGCATCCTCGGCCTCATCACCGCCGAGGGCAGCGGCCAGAGCCATGCGGCCATCATCGCCCGCTCGCTGAACATCCCGGGCATCACCCAGGTGGGCGAAGATTTCCTGAAAGACTGCGACGGCCGCGAGGTCATCCTGAACGCCACCGAGGGTGAGTGCATCCTTGACCCGGATGCCGCCGCCCGGCAGAGAGCCATCACCTGCATCTGCGAGATGCAGCGCCAGAACGAGGAGCTGAACGCCCAGCTTGAGCTGCCCAACCGCACCCGGGACGGCGAAGAATTCGAGCTTCTGGCCAACTGCTTCGGCCCCGAGGACGTGGGGACCGCGATGGAGTCCGGCGCGTCCGGCGTGGGCTTGCTGCGCAGCAGCTACATGATGATGCCCGGCCATGCCATGGACGAGCAGGAGCAGTATCTGTTCTACACCTCCTGCCTCGCCGCCGCCAGAGGCAGGATAGTGACGGTGCGCACCTTCGACTTCGGTGCCGACCGCACCATGGCCGACGCCTATCAGGGCGTCCAGTCCTCCAAGCTGGGCCTGCGAGGCATCCGCAGCAGTCTGCGCAATCTGCCCCAGATGGCAGTACAGATCTGCGCCCTCATGCGTGCCGCCGCAAAAGGCCCGCTGCGGGTCATGTTCCCCATGGTGACAGACATCGAGGACTGGGATTCCGCCATGCAGGTGGTAGACCACTGCCGCCGCAAGCTCGCCGAGCGGGGCGTAGAGTTCGAGCCGGATGTCCCCTTTGGCGTCATGCTCAGCGTACCCGCCGCCTGCCTGACAGCAGAGGACTTCACTGCCCACGGCTGCCGCTTCTTCGTTATCGGTACCAACGATCTGACCCAGTACACCCACGCGGTGAGCCGGGAACTGGCCATTGCCGAGCACTACTACCGTCCCGCCAGCCCGGCCATGAAAAAGCTCATCGCCATGGTGGTGGACGCCGCCAGGAAAGCGGATATCCCCGTCACCATCTGCGGCCTCGCCGTCGGCAATGCCGTCAACGCGACCCAGTATCTCCACCTCGGACTGCGCAGCTTCTCCATGAGCCCGCAGAATCTGCTGGCCATCAAAAAGGCCCTGCGGGATGCAGATGCAAGATAAAGAGAAACGGCGTCCCACCTCGGCGGGACGCCGTTTCTGATGTCAGAACTTACTCGAGGTTCCCCGTCAGGGTCATGACGGCAGAGACAACGGCCAGCGGGGCCGTCTCACAGCGGAGGATGCGGGGGCCGAGGCCGACGGTCTTTGCGCCGGCTTTTGCGGCCATCTCAGCTTCCTCGACGGCGAAACCGCCCTCTGCGCCGGTGATGATGGCGATCTTCAGCTTTTCGCCATCGGCGGGTTTGGCCTCAGCCAGAAGCTGGCGCAGGGGTGCGCCGCCGCACTCGTAGCAGAAGAGCACGAGGTCATACTGGTCGAGGCTGCGGCAGACGGCCCCGAAGTTGGGCAGCGGAAGGGCCACATCCGGCAGGATGCCCCGGCCGCACTGCTTGGCGGCTTCAAAGGCGATGCGGTTGTAGCGCTCGTTTTTCTGCTCTTCCTTCTTGGGCGCGGCCACGCAGTAGCGGCTGAAAAACGGGATGAAGTGGTCACAGCCCAGTTCGACGCCGTGGCGGATGACCTGCTCCAGCTTGTCCTGCTTGGGGTAGCCCACCAGCAGGGTGACGTCTACGGTGGGCTCTGCGGCACTGGGATAGCCCGGCTCCACGCTGAACTCCACCGTCTCGTCGCCGAAACCGGTGATGGTGGCAGTATACTCGACGGCGCTGCCGTCGCAGAGGATGACGGTGTCCCCCAGCTTGCCCCGCATCACGCGGGAGAGATGGTGGGCGTCGGCCCCCCGCAGCACGGCGGTGCCGTCGGAAATTTCAGTGGTAAAGTAACGGTGCGGCATATTTTTTGATCCTTTACATCTTAGGCTCCCCTCACAGGGGCAATAACGACGACCGCCGCCAGTGGCGGAAGCAGGGAGTCGTTGTTGGGGCCGCGGCCAGCAAGGCGCAAGTGCTTTTCAAGCACGAAGCGAATGCTGGGTGCCGCAACCCGGCAATGGCAGTGCGAAGCACTGACTGAGAGGTTGGCCTTATGCTTTTTTGCAGACGATGCACTCCCAGCCGCGCTTCTCCTTCACTTCCAGCACGGCGAGGCCAGCGGCTTCCAGCGCAGCGATGACCTCATCCTTCCGGCTGTCGATGATGCCGCTGGCGATGAAGACGGCGTCGTCGGCCATCAGGCCGGGAACGGCGGGGGCCAGGGACATGATGGCGTTGGCCACGATGTTGGCCGTGATGATGTCGTACTTGCCGCTGGCCTTGTCGGACAGATCGCCCACGAGGACGGTCAGCTTATCGGCTACGCCGTTGAGGGCGGCGTTCTCGCCGGCGGTGCGGACGGCCACGGGGTCGATGTCCACGCCCTCAGCCACGGCTGCGCCCAGCTTGAGGGCCGCGATGGCGAGGATGCCGCTGCCGGTGCCGATGTCCAGCACCCGCTCGCCGCCCTTGACCCGCTCGTCCAGCACTTCGAGGCAGAGGCTGGTGGTCTCATGGCCGCCGGTGCCGAAAGCAAGGCCCGGGTCGAGGATGAGCTTGACGCGGTCGGTATCATAGTCCTGCCAGGACGGCACGATGGCGAGGCGCTGGCCCACGTCCATCGGGTGGTAATACTTGCGCCAGCCGTTCTGCCAGTCCTCCTGCTCCACGCCCTCGGTCTCAGAGGTGTAGGGGATGCCTGCGGCCTCCATCCGGGCCGCGATGAGGGCCAGCGTCTCCACCGGCGAAGCGCCCGGCTCGAGGTACATGTGGATGATGACGGTGTCCCGGGGCTTGTCCAGCAGCTCCTGCTCGATGAGGTCCACGTGGGCGATCTGCTCCACCTGTTCCTCGATGTCGCTGTAGTCTTCGATATAAATGCCGCCCTCCGCGATCATGGTGGCCACGGCCTCTGCGGCCTCGGCGTCGGCTTTGGATACGGTCAGGCGAATATCAGTCCATTCCATAAGGATGCTCCTTCCGTGTATTGGGGATATACTGTCTTTATAGTACCCGATTCCGGCCCGGGATGCAAGCTCTCGGGCCGAAAGATACCCGAAAAGGCTTTCTTTTTTCCCGGCAGTATGTTAATATGGTGTTGTACCCGGACTGGGTCCGGGCGGCTTCCTGCCGGAAGCGCCCGCCGCATCGTTCCCCAAAGGAGGAATTATCGTATGTTTTTGGGAATGGATATTTACAGCTGGATCGCTGCTATCGTCATCGCACTCATCGTCACATTCCTTCCGATCACGCTGCCGTTCAAGATCGTTCTCGCCATGGTGGCCATGGCCTGCTTCTACTTTGGACGCAAGTATTATCACAACCATAAGAACGGCGGGGCCGAGACGCCCAGCATGAGCTCTGCCGAGAGCGAGGCACTGGCCTCCGGCATCCTGAAAGCCCTCGGCGGCAAGGATAATATCGTCAAGGTGGACTACTGCGCCACCCGCCTCCGCTTTGAGGTACACAGCTACGCCTCCGTGGACGAGGCCGCTGCCAAGGCCGCAGGCGCAGAGGGCGTCATCCGCCCGGCCAAGAACGCCTGCCAGGTGGTCATCAAGGGCGATGTGCAGGCTGTGTACGATGCCCTGCGCAAGCAGCTGTAACTAAGAAGCTGTTTTCATAAGCATTGCACGCCGTCTGGACGGTCTTTTTGCTCGCATACTGCGTTGCCTTTCCTTGCAATCCAGTCAAGGATTGCTGCGGAAGATCGCCTTGTCTGCGGGCAAAAATCCTCGCCATTCGGTGCACTCTGCTTACGCAAACAGCTTCTCGAACACCGCCGAGAACGGGCCGTTGCGCCCGGCCCGGCGGTATTTTTATCAGAAAGGAATTTTGATATGAAGCCCCAGACCTTTACGTGGAAGAAACTCACCGCCGACGAGCTGACGCGGGTGTATCTGGACGAGATGCGCCGCGACTTCCCGCCCAGCGAGCTGAAACCCCTGAGCATGATACTGAACAGTGAAGCCGTCGGCATGGCCCACACCTGGGGCGTGTTCGAGGGGGAGACGCTGGTGTCCTATCTGCTGATGGTGCGGCCTATGGGCTGTGAAGTGAGTCAGCTGGACTATTTCTCCGTCCTGCCCGCCTACCGCAGCACCGGCATTGGCGCAAAGCTGCTGGCCGCTCTGCCCGCCCACGAGGAGGGAGCAAAGGCCATCCTCATCGAGGCCGAGTGTCCCGAGAAGGCTGACGACGAGGCCATGGCCGTCCGGCGTCTGGGCTTTTATGCCCGCTGCGGGGCCGTTGACACCGGCTGGACGGAGCATCTTTTCGACGCATGGTTCCGGGTGCTGGTCCTGCCTGCCGAGGGGGAGACACTGGATGCGGAGACGGCCAACAAAGAGCTGGCCGACTGCTACAGCCGGGTGATGGGCGCGGACAAGTGGCGCAGATATGTCCAGCTCTACCGCCCGGACGGCACGGAAGAGAAATTCTGATTCGATCATAGGGTCTGAAAGGCTGCTTTACGTTCTGTGAAGCAGCCTTTTTTGCACCCCTCAGCGGGCGGGATGCACAAACGAAAGTGCAGATTTTTGACAGTTTGACCGGGAATGTAAAATCGAGCGTCCTATTTTCCACACCGGCTTTACCAGAGGATGACAGCAGCGCAAAAACACCGCACAAAGCTTTACCTGCATTTTGCGCCGTCATGGTCGCAGCCGGATGGGCGGTGCGCTACAATAAAGGCGTCCCAAGAGAGACGCAACAAGGAAAAGGAAAACAGCCCGGCCAGAACAAAAGGGCCGGCCCAGTTGAAGGAGATATTATGATGAAAAAGATCACTCGTCGTTCGTTCCTGTCCATCTGCGGCGCCGCTGCCGCTGCTGCTGCCCTGACCGCCTGCGGCGGCGCAGCTTCTTCCACTGCTGCCTCTTCTGCCGCCGCATCCGCTTCTTCTACGGCTGCGCTGTCCGGCAATGTCGCCACCGGCGGTTCCACCTCTATGAAGAACGTCATCGCCGCCCTGACCGAGGGCTTCGCTGAGATCGAGCCGGATGTCACCATCAGCTATGACCCCACCGGTTCCGGCGCAGGCATCACCGGCGCTGCCGATAAGACTCTGGACATCGGCCTTTCTTCCCGCGCCCTGAAGGCTGACGAGACCGGCGTCACCGGCACCATCGTAGCTCTGGACGGCATCGCCATCATCGTCAACAAGGACAGCAAGGTCGAGGACCTGACCGTTGACCAGCTCAAGCAGATGTTCACCGGCGAGATCACCAACTGGTCCGAGGCCGGCGGCGACGACGGCGAGATCGTTCTGGTGGGCCGCGAGGCTGGCTCCGGCACCCGCGATGGCTTCGAGAGCATCGTGGACGTCAAGGATTCCTGCAAGTACGCTCAGGAGCTGACGGCTACCGGCGCTGTCATCAGCGCTGTGGAGGCCAATCCTCTGGCCATCGGCTACGCTTCCCTGTCTGCTGTGGGCGACACCGTCAAAGCTGTGACCGTCGGCGGCGTGGAGTGCAGCGAGGAGACCGTCAAGGACGGCAGCTATGAGGTGCAGCGTCCCTTCGTGTTCGTCACCAACGACTCCGTCACCCTCTCTGCTCAGGCTCAGGCGTTCTTCGACTTTGCTGCCAGCACCGACGCTGCCGACCTCATCCGCACCGCAGGCGCTGTGCCGGTGAACGAGTAACTTTGTGAGGGAGCCCTCAGGTGTTTTTATGAAAAAATTCGAGCTGCCCCGCACCCCGGCCCAATGGCTGGAAGCTGTCATGAACGCCATCTTCTTCCTCTGCGGCATCCTTGCTGTAGGCTGCGTGGCTGTCATTACCATCTATATGTTCCTGTCGGGCCTGCCCGCCATCGGAAAGATCGGCCCGCTGAACTTCCTCTTCGGCACCGAGTGGGCCTCCACGGCGTCCGAGCCGAAGTACGGCATCCTGCCCTTCGTGCTTTCGAGTATTTATGGCACCCTGGGCGCGTCCCTCATCGGTGTGCCGGTGGGCCTGCTGACAGCAGTGTTCCTCTCGAAAGCGGCAGCTCCCGGCGTGCGCAATGTGGTCGTCACGGCGGTGGAGCTGCTGAGCGGCGTCCCCAGCGTAGTGTTCGGTCTGCTGGGCATGCAGGTGCTGGTGCCTGCGGTGGCGAAGGTGTTTGGAAAGGCGTCGGGCGCCTGCCTGCTGTCGGCCATCGTGGTGCTGTCCATCATGATACTGCCCAGCATCGTGTCGGTGTCGGTGACGGCCCTCAACGCCGTGCCGCCCGAGTATGAGCAGGGCAGTCTGGCACTGGGTGCGACCGATACGGAAACGTGGTTCAAGATCAGCATCCCGGCGGCCAGGAGCGGCATTGCAGCCGGTATCGTTCTGGGCATTGGCCGTGCCATCGGCGAGGCAATGGCCGTCATGATGGTGGCCGGCAACAGCCCCAATATGCCGGACAGCCTCTTCCGCAGCGTCACCTTCCTGACCACAGCCATCGCCAAGGAGATGAGCTACGCCAGCGGCCTGCAGAAACAGGCGCTGTTCAGCATCGCGCTGGTGCTGTTCATCTTCATCATGGTCATCAATGTGCTGCTCAACGCTGTGCTGAAGGGAGGAAATAAGGATGAAAAGTGACTTCTCCCCCTCCCGCCGCGCATGGAACGTCATCATGACCGCTGTGATCTGGGCGGCGGCAGTGCTGGTCATCGCCCTCACTGTGGGCGTTATCGGGCTGGTACTGGTGTGGGGCATCCCCCACATCAGCTGGGAATTCCTTTCCACCACCGCCAGCGTCCTGAAAGGCACTGACGGCATCCTGCCCGCTATCCTCAACACGTTATATGTCATCCTGCTCACCCTGCTCATCGTCCTTCCGCTGGGCGTGGGCGCGGCAGTTTACCTCACGGAGTACGCCTCCAACCGGAAGCTCATTGAGGTCATCGAGTTCACGAATGAGACGCTGGCGGGAATCCCCAGCATCATCTATGGCCTCGTGGGTATGCTGGTCTTCGCCCAGACCATGGGCTTCAAGACCTGCCTGCTCTCCGGCAGCCTGACGCTGGTAGTCATGAACCTGCCCACCATCATCCGTACCACGCAGGAGTCCCTCAAAACGGTGCCGCAGGGCTACCGGGAGGGCGCTCTGGGCCTCGGCGCGGGCAAGTGGCACATCATCCGCACCATCGTGCTGCCCTGCAGCATCGACGGCA
>OOCR01001014.1_pt1 | contig 17002 bp, 15 predicted proteins | sample 1671491 | NCBI WGS metagenome assembly OOCR01 (sample SAMN06348162, study PRJEB24527) | human gut metagenome | biome: human gut; feature: ankylosing spondylitis patient; material: feces | host: Homo sapiens | place: China | collected 2015-10
ACCTTTTTCTGGGCGTTGTGCAGGGCCGTGCTGTCGATGCAGAAAATGTCGACCGTATCCTGCTGGTACGAGGGGCAGATGACGACCTCGTAGAAAATATTCACCGGCTTGTGGTAATAGGGGAAGGTAACGCTCCGCTTTTCTTTCAGTACGATGTCGATGATCGGCATGAACTGGGGCATCGACTCCGGGAAAACCGTCGACCCGGATTTGCCCGCCACTTCGTCCAGGGGGTAGAAGGAGCGTTCGAAGTGGGCGTTTACATCGACATAAACAGTGTCTATGGCCGTCCCTTGTGCGTCGAATACGACCCGTTCCTGCATGTACAGGATCGGCATGTTGTTGAACAGGTGCGAGTATTTGGCCTGGGTTTCCATTTCTTTCTGGTGGGCTGCGTCGACCTTGCGCAGGACGGCGATCCTCCATTGCTGGAAGATGAGGAATAACAGGAATATGCTGCCGCAGACACCTATCTCGGTTTTATACCGCTCCATGAACGAGGACGGTTTGTCGAAAAACAGGGTATTCGTCGGGCAGGCGTTCGGGGAGATGTTGTGCCGGAGCAGTACCGGGTAGTTGAAGACGGGTTGTGCACCGGCCAGGGTGTAAAAGGGAATGTCGCGCGGCTGCTTGCCCTCCAGCACTGCATCTATGGTGGCGATCAGCCGGTCGGAATATTCGTTCTCGCCGTATACGTAACCCCCGATCATGCCGCTGCTCTTGAGTCCGGTCGGGCGCAGCGAGAACAACGGTACGGACGAACTGGCGATGACCTTGAACGGGTTGGTCATAATTTCGTTACGCCCTGACATGTTCTTCAGGTAATGCCACGAGGAGAAGAGTACGCCGGTCTGTTTTACATCGATCGTACTCAGCGAATCGAGCAGTTGGTCGATCCCGATCTTGTCGGCCGAATAAACCGTGTATTTCATGCCGGGGTATTTCGAGCCGAGCAGCTCCGCGAGGTCGTGTTCCGTTTGCCGATTGACGTAGCGTGCGTCGTCTATGAATACGAGCCTGTCCATGCCGGGCAGTATGCGCTTCATCAGGTCGATGCTTTGGTCGAGATAGGCCGGCGAATAAAGCAGGGTCAGATTGTCCTGGTCTGCCAGCGCCCGGAGGGGAACCTGTTCCGATGCGGGGATGGGCTGCCTTTTGAGGTAGTATTTATCCGGCCCGATGAAATCCTGTTCGGCACATACGATGGTCGGGATATCTTGCCATATGCTGTTGATGAAGTTGCGCAACAGGGCAGCCGGGGTTCCGATCAGCACCAGGGCCTGGGGAGGTTTTTTGCCGTATTCGCGCAGGAGATTCGCCTCGAATGTCCTGATGTCCTCGGGGGAATCCACCAACAGCAGGGTCATATGTTCGGTGTAGAGTTCCAGGTTCTCGATCTGTTCGACGTGTGCCGTGATGTCTGCGATGATACCTCTGCTCCACGGGGTCGATTCCGCATAGGTGTTGATTACCAGTATATAATCGCGTTTGTCACCGGGAGGTCTGCTGACGGCCGGTGAGAAGGGGTATGTTAAAATGCAGCCTAAAAGCAGGGCCCATACGAGGGGCCGGAACCGGAGGCCGGGCCGGGTGGTCGGCATGTTCATGGGGAAAAAGGGACGCAAGGTAGTAGTGTATGACGCAAAAATAGCGGGAGGGGGCTGCCGGAAGACAGCCCCCTCCCTTCTTATGTAAAGTTATCGGTTCATGACCGGTTTGATGTCCTTGATGCGGAGTTGGGTGGTAACCGTCCCCCGGTAATGGTTCTCTACGATCTGGTAACATACGTCGATCGGGCGTCCCGAGCGCACCCATTCGTAATGCGTGGGTTGCTGGAAGGCGATCGACTGGATCTTCGTGTTGGGTTTCTGCCGCTGGATCAGATCCATGCGCAGGTGTTCGCACTCCACGCCGACCAGTTTGGCATCGCCGTGGTTGCTTACGCCGTAGGTCGCGAAGACCGGCGCCGTATTGCCCGGGCCGAAAGGCTGGAAGCGGTTGAGGTCTTTGCGGAACGCGGGGGTGATGTCCGAGAAGAGCAGTTCGCTGTCGATATCCACCTGCGGCATAAGCATCTGCGGGTCGATGTTCTCCTCGACATAGGCGTTGAACCTGCGCGTGAATTCCTCGACGTTCTCGGGTCGCATCGTCAGCCCGGCGGCATACATATGCCCGCCGAAGTTCTCCAGCAGATCCGAGCACGACTCCACGGCCTGGTAAAGGTCGAAGCCCGGTACCGAGCGTGCCGACCCCGTCACGAAGCCGTTGCTCATCGTCAGCACTACTGTCGGCCGGTAATAGGTCTCGATCAGGCGCGAGGCGACGATTCCCACGATGCCCTTCATCCACTTGGGATTGTAGATCACCGTGCTCTTCAGCTCTTTCATTGCGGGGTTGCGCTCGATAAAATCGTGCGCTTCCTGTGTCACCGAACGGTCGATCGACTTGCGATCCTGGTTGTAGGCGTCGATGACGTTCCCGAACTCCGCGGCGATGCTTTCGTTGCCTTCGATCAGCAACTCGACGGCCGCATGCCCGCCCGAGGGCGAGGCGTTTTCGTCGTTCTCGTCCATCCGCATACGTCCGGCGGCGTTGATACGCGGCCCGATCTTGAAGACGATGTCGTCGATGGTGATGTTGTGCTTGTCCAGGCCGCAGATCTTGATGATCGACAGCAATCCTTTCGACGGTTCGCGGTTGAGGTCTTTCAACCCGAAATGGGCAAGGATACGGTTTTCGCCCACCAAGGGTACGATATCCGAAGCGATGCTCACGACCAGCAGGTCTAACAGCGGGCTGATCTGTTCGAACGGGATCCGGTTTTTCTGCGCATAGGCCTGCACGAGCTTGAAGCCTACGCCGCAGCCCGACAATTCGTCGAACGGATAGGAACAATCGACCCGCTTGGGATCCAGGACAGCTACGGCACGGGGAATTTCCTCGGCCGGGAGGTGATGGTCGCAGATGATGAAATCCACGCCCTTCGTCTTTGCATAGACTACCTTTTCCGTGGCTTTGATACCGCAGTCCAAGGCGATGATAAGACCCACGCCCTTGCGGGCTGCCAGGTCGATACCCTTGACCGAGATACCGTAACCTTCGGTATAGCGGTCGGGGATGTAGAACATCAGGTTTTTATGCCCGATCTGGCGCAGGAACTTGTACACCAGTGCAACGGCCGTACAGCCGTCCACGTCGTAGTCGCCGTAAACCATGATTTTCTCATTGTTACGAACGGCCCGCTCGACCCGCTCGACCGCCTTGTCCATGTCCTTCATCAGGAACGGGTCGTGGAGGTCGGCGAGACTGGGTTTAAAGAACTTGTCCGCCTTTTCTACGGTGTCTATGCCTCTCTGTACGAGCAGGTTCGCCAGCACGGGAGAAATCCTGAGCACGGCAGCGAGCTTCGCCACCGCCTCGGAATCGCCCTGCGGTTTCACTACCCATCGTTTTTCTATAGGCATACGATTTACTATTTATATATTCTAACATTTAATATCTCACTTAAAAATTTGACAACGAGCGACTTTACTTCGCCCATCGGGGCCTTGCGACCCGTTTCCCGTTCGATCGAGGTCACTCCCCGGTCGGTAAACCCGCAGGGGTTGATGCGCGTGAACCACCCGAGGTCGGTCGTGACGTTCAGCGCGAACCCGTGCATGGTGATATAACGTGACGACCGGACACCTATTGCGCAAATCTTGCGCGGCACCCTTGCGGATGCCCGGTTCCCGACGCCGATTTCGCTATCGCAGGTTCTGCCGCTATCGCAGATTCCGGCCTCGTTGCGGTTTTCGCCGCTGTCGCCGCCGTCGCTTTTGTTGCCGCCGTCGCTTTTGTTGCCGCAGTTACCGCCGATGTTGCAGTTGCCGCCGCCGTTATCTCCGCGGCAGCCGGTTGTCCGGCTCCCTGTTTCCCCGCCGATTCCGGGGCCGATCCAGACCCCCGAGGCGCCTGCCATGCGGCCGGCCGTGATGCCGTATACCGCCACGGTGCGGATGACGGCCTCTTCCAGTGCCCCGATGTAGTCCCTCAGCCCGATGCCCAGGCGTTCAAGGTCGAGGATCGGATAGCAGACCAGCTGCCCCGGGCCGTGGAAGGTGATGTCGCCCCCTCTGTCGATGTGAAAGAACTGTGCGCCCATCGCTTCGAGCGCTTCGCGGCCTATCAGCAGGTTTTCGGCATGGCCGCTTTTGCCGAGTGTGTATACCGGCGGGTGTTCCACCAAAAGGATTGTGCCTGCGCTGGCGGAGCTTTCTCCGGTGGCGCCTGACGGTTCGACGCCCTCTGCTGCGGATACGCTGCCCGTTGGGGATTCCAACCCTTTGCCGGATTGCGTTCCCGCCTTGCTGGGTATTGCCTCTGCCGATCGCCGTGCCGGCTCTCGCGCGGATGCCTGACCTGCTTCCGCGGTGCCGGCGTATGCCGCCGGGATTGCCGCCGCCTGTTTCGTTGCGCCCTTGCAGGCTGCCTTGCGGGCTACCAGGGCATCGAACAGTCCCTGCTGCAATTCCCAGCAGGTTTTGTAGTCCATCAGTCCGAGATCCCGGCAGGAAGCTTCCATCGCTACAAACTTTTGACGCTCTTCAGGGCCTCTTCCGCCATGTACGACGAGCGGACTAAGGGTGCGCTCGCGCAGTAGCTGAAGCCCATTTCCAGCGCTTTCAGTCTGTACCATTCGAATTTTTCAGGAGTGATATACGCCGCAACGGGGTAGTGCTCCAGAGTGGGACGAAGGTACTGACCGAGTGTTACGATCCCCACGCCTGCGTCGCGCAGGTCGTGCAGGGTTTGTAATACTTCATCATCGCTCTCGCCAAGTCCGACCATCAGTCCGCTTTTCGTTGCGACACCCTGTGCGCTCAGGTAGCGCAGGGTTTCCAGGCTCGTACGGTACTTTGCCTTGGAACGCACCACCGGGGTCAGCCGCTCGACGGTTTCGATGTTGTGCCCGATTATATCGGGCTTCGACGCGACGACCACGTCCAGCAGGGCGGGCTGTGCGTCGAGATCGGGAATAAGGAGCTCAATTACGGCGTCGGGATTCTGTGTGCGGATGGCGCGGACGGTTTGGGCCCAGTGTGCGGCACCGCCGTCCGGCAGGTCGTCACGCGTCACAGAAGTAACGACGACATACCTCAGTTTCATCAGTGCGACGCTTTCGGCGACCCGTCGGGGTTCCTCGGCGTCGGGGGCAAGGGGGTGTCCTGTTTTCGTTGCACAGAAGCGGCAGCCTCGGGTGCAGATGTCTCCCAGGATCATGAAGGTTGCGGTTCTGCGGCTCCAGCATTCGGCCTTGTTCGGACACATGCCGCTGCTGCAAATCGTATGCAACGCATGTTTGTCGACTATTTGCTGTACCTCGGCATATTCCGGGGTGCGGTGGAGCCGGATCTTCAACCATCCTGGTTTTTTCAGTACATCTACCTTGTCATAAAACTTCGGCATTTAAGTTCATTATTTTCCAATTGATGCAAAAATACGAAAAAATAATTGATAATTCCTATGAATGCCCTATTTTCTTTCGGCACCCCGCCTCTGGTATGCCTCTTCGCGGGTTTGCCTTCTCCGGGCTGTTTTCGGGCTGTTTCCGGGGGAGCGCCTGCGGCAGCCTGCGTGGCATCCAATTAAAAAAATAAAAAATGCAGCCCTGAAAACCGCAATTATTCAATATCGAATGCTGTCGGGTGGCTTTTCCGGACAGAGAAAGGGGTTTGCTGCCTGGCAGTAGCAAACCCCTCTGGTTAGGTTAGTTAGGTTAATGAGAGTGGGAGAATCCCACGTTTTGTTATACAAAGATAAATGGAAAATCACAATCTTCCAAATCTTTTGTAACATTTTTTTAACCTAACCGAAAAAAATCTGTTAAATTATAATTAAAATTTTTAAAATACTAACGGTTTTGTAAGTTGCGAACTATAACGCCTCGCGGATTTCCTCGGTTTCCTTAGCGGCGGGCTGCGCCTCGGGAGCGAGCGAAGTGATGTGGCGGTTCCGGTAAGCGGCTGGCGTCATCTGGTACTCCTTTTTGAAAAGTTTAATAAAGTGCGACGTGTTGGGGAATGTACAGGCATTGCCGATTTCCGAAATTGACTTCGAAGTCGAGATCAGCAGCAGGCGCGAATGCATCAGGCGCTGGCGGATGTACCATTTGTGCGGCGGCATCATGAAATGGCGCCGGAATTCCTTTTTGAACGAGGTGAGCGAACGGTTCGTCAACTTCGAGAGTTCTTCGATCGAAATATCCTTGAAGATGTGGTCGTAGACGATCTGTTCGAAATTCTCCTTGGCTGCATCGACGTTGCTGAGCAGTTTGCTCTTCAGGCAGCAGTCTTCGTGCGAGGCGATGAGGTAGATCAATTCGGTCATCTTGATGTTCTCGGCCGTCTCGTCGCGGTGGAAATCCTCGTCGCGCAGGTAGTTGTTGGTATTGACGAAAAAGTTGCGGATCGAATTCCAGGCGGGCATCGAGACATGCGAGCGGTTGCGGCAGTTTTCGCACGAATGTTCGTTCGAAATGTTCAGCCCATAGGTGATGTTCAGGTGTAGCAGTATCCGCTGGAGGTCTGCCGGCGTATAATAAAAGAGCACTTGTTCGAAGGGCTGCCCGTTTTCCGGGAAGTTCTCGATATAGTGGTGCCCGATGCCGAGGTAGAATACGTCTCCGCGCGTGAGGGTCTGGCGCTTATCCCCGTCGTAAATATATTTCGTGCCACGGAGGATGTAGCCGATTGCGTAGCGCGAAAGCGCCTGAGACTGGATTCCGTTGTGAAGGGCCTCAACGTACTTCACAATCATCGGCTGCTGGGCCGACGAATTTAATGAATTCTTCATACCAAATCGTATTTTAAGTTTTTTTGAACAACGAGTTGCGTCACCGATTGCTCATTTCAAAAATACAATTTAATATTTATTTTATAAAATAATGAATAGTCTAAAAAGGCACAATAAGGCAAATAAGCCTAAAGATGCCATAATAATGACTAAATATAATATTGTAAAAATATTCCGGCGAAGGCTGCCGCCAGAAAAACCAGGTATACGGGCAATGCCATTCCCCTGTGGATGCGGACGAAAAATACCGGGATCAGTATGGCCGACGGGACAGCGAGCAGGGCGAATGCCTCGGGTGTTGCGGCGGGGCTGCAGAGTCAATATCAGTATACCTATATTATAAAAGAGGATGAAGCGGGGTTTGGTGCCGGCGGCATAGATGTCGGCCAGGAAAAAGAAAAGCGCCGTCAGGTCGAGCAGTACGATCCCGCCTGCCATGACGAGTGCGGGGAGGGGAATATCCAGGAAGAGTTGCAGCGGCATACCTTCGATGGCCGACTGCCCCACTGTGACCAGTGGAGCCGTAAATTCCGCCCCGCTGCCCCAGCTGACATAGCAGGCCGTGAAGATCGGCAGCAGCAGTCCGGCCGTTGCTACCACGACCTCCCGGAAGGTACGCCGGAAAAGCAGTACGGCCAACGGCAGGAGCAGCAACAGCGGCAGTGCGGGGGCATATATCAGCGGCATCAGCCCCAGGTAGAGTGAGGCACGGAAGATGGCGTCGAACCCGTACCCGTTGCAGAAGGCGCGGCAGTAATTTTTCGTTGCCAGCGCGAGCAGCATCGACGCTGCGAACCCTGCGAGATAATTCCCGCCTGTTGCGATCCCGCAGGCGACGATGGCATAGAGGGGAATCGGGAGGCAGGTGCCCACCGTATAGAGGTTGTAGCGGATCGTGATCCGTCCCGCACACATTCCGGTGAAGAGCAGCATGAACCCGGCGGCAAACTTCGACCATACCGGATATGCCGCCTGAAACCGGGCGAGTTGGCCGCCCAGAAGCGGGAGCGCTTCGCGCACCGCTCCACTGGTTTCGGTATCGGGCACGGGGATTCCTGCACACATGGCTGCGACGGCGAGTGCGAAGAGGGTCATGAAGGCCGGTACGAGCGGCTGCCGGGCGATGTCGAATTTCATGTCGGAAGGCTTTTTTCCTCAGGCAAAATTAGCGAAAAAAGCCGGAATATTACCTAACTTTGTGGTACGATGTTAGAAAACCAATACCAATACGAGTTTCGGGAGGCCGGTTGCGACGAGGCCGGCCGGGGGTGTTTGGCCGGGCCGGTATTCGCCGCTGCGGTGATCCTTCCGCCCGATTTTCACGACCCGTTGCTCAACGATTCGAAGCAGATGACCGAGCGGAACCGGGACAGGCTCCGCCTGATCATCGAGCGTGAAGCCGTGGCCTGGGCCGTCGAGGCCGTTTCCGCAGCCCGGATCGACGAGATCAACATCCTGAACGCTTCGTTCGAGGGAATGTCGCTGGCTGTCGCCCGCCTCGATCCGCTGCCCGAATTCCTTGCGATCGACGGCAACCGTTTCCGGACACGTCTTGAATTACCCTACCGTTGCGTGGTCAAGGGTGACGGCAAATATGCTGACATCGCCGCAGCTTCGGTGCTGGCCAAAACCCATCGGGACGAGTACATGTTGCGCCTCGCGGAGGAATACCCGCAGTATGGCTGGAAAAAGAACAAGGGGTACCCGACCCGCGAGCATCGGCTCGCAATCCGTGAATACGGACTTACGCCCCACCACCGCCTGTCGTTCAGCCACGGGATCGGCCAGTTGGAGTTGCAATTCTGAGCGGGGATTGTCTTTCCGCGTGTTGCCGGGAAATCCCGTGGTGATCGGATACGATCATCTCCCGCGCTTAAATCCCCGGCCCGAATTTACCCTGCCGCCTTGCAGTGGCGGGCATACGTTTGAAGATGCTGGAGGCCGTATAACTATCGGTATGGCACATAAAAAAGGGCTGAAGTCCGACTTCAGCCCTTTTTCGATATGACTCGGGATTTAGTATCCCAGCGACTTGGAAGCGGCGTAGGAGACCTTCAGTGCATTGGCACGGCGAAGTTCCTGCTTCACGTCGGTTACGATACCCATCTTGGTTGTCTGGTCGGCCTTGAGGCAGATCGTCATCGAGGCACGGTCGGCCTCGCTGAGCTTATCGCGCTCTGCGGCTACGAAATCCAAAATATCCTTGGTCGTTTTGTACGAGTCGTTCAGCTGGATACGGGGTGCAGTGCCGAATTTGGCCTGCATCACCAGCGAAGGCTGTCCGATGTGGATGTAGCTTACGAGCGATTTCTTCTCGAGCTTTTGCACTTCGGTTGCCTCGGGGAGTTTGTACCTCACGAGCAGTTCCTGATCGCGCATGGTGGTCGACACCATGAAGAAGAAGAGGATCATGAAGATCACGTCAGGAAGCGATGCTGTCGAGATAGGGGGCAAACCTTTATTGCCCTTCTTTTTCATTACTGCCATAACTTACTTCTTTATATTACGCGGTTCGGCCTCCGAAATCTTCAGAGGTACTGCTTTGGATACTGCATTGCGCTGATCCTCGGAAAGCTCCGAGAATTTTGCTCCGAATTTCTTCATGGCGACTTCGTCACGTACCTCGTTGAAAGCGCGTGTGAGTTCGTTCTGCACCATGATGTAGGACTGATAGCCCGTATCACGGGTGGTCTGTAACGAAACAACGCCCTGGCTTTCGGGATATACCCACTTGCTGCCGTCGGCCAACTCGATTTCCTTTTCGGTTTTCTCCGGGAGGTTCTCGTCGTCCATCGGGTTGAGGATGAATTCCTTCGTCTTGTCCTTGAGTTGTCTCAGGTCGATGATCTCCTGTTTGCCCGAGGGCCCGGCCATGATGTTGCCGCTGCCCGAGATGAGCACCAGGAAGAGGTTGCGCTCCTTGACCTTGATGTCCTCCTGCTTTTGGTTCTCGGGGGGCATCGGCGGAAGCATACGCACCAGACCGGTGTCGACATTCATCGTTGTGGCCACAAGGAAGAAAATCAGCAGCAGGAAGGCGATGTCGGCCATTGAGCCGGCGTTGATCTCCTGTATTTGTCTTTTATTTCCTGCCATTGTTCGTTGTTATTTGAAAGCGCCGTAAATTTCGGTTGCGATAGCCGTCACGAACGCAGCGACCAGGGCAACGTACGTTACCAGGATGCTGGTGTCGGTCAAGACGGTTTCACCTTGGGAGAAAAACCCGCCGTTGGCGAGGTCGGGGATCTGGATGTCATGTCCCGAAGCCACGAAATAAGCCACGCCCACGATCACGATGATCAGCGCGAGCGAAATAATCGTGCCCTTGATTCCCGCTGGGTTCTGGATCATGCCGAAGACCGCGCAGAAGATAGCTGTGAACACCGCAAGAGCCAGCAGGAAATAGCACCAGATGAGGTTCAGGCTGATAGCCGCCTCGGAGCCACCCGTAGCAATTGCGTATATTCCCAGTACCGCCATCACGGCCAGCAGAATACCCAATATGATATTTAAAATCTTTTTCATAATTGCCTTTAACTCTTTTTAAATCGTTGGGATTATTTCTTGCTGTAAGCCGTCAGGATATCCATCAGCGTGATGGACGAATCCTCCATATCGTTTACCAGCGAGTCGATCTTCGAAACGATATAGTTGTAGAACAGCTGAAGAATAACCGCAGCGATAAGACCCATGAGGGTCGTCAGAAGGGCGACCTTGATACCGCCTGCAACGAGGGTCGGGCTGATATCGCCGGCAGCCTGGATGGCGTCGAACGCCGCGATCATGCCGACAACGGTACCCATGAAGCCCAACATGGGCGAAAGGGCGATGAACAGGCCGATCCACGTCAGGCCCGACTCCATCTGGCCGGTCTGAACCGAACCGTAGGAAACGACAGCCTTCTCGACCGAATCCAGACCCTGATCGTAACGGTCGAGACCCTGGTAGTAGATCGAAGCGATCGGGCCGCGCGTGTTGCGGCAAACTTCCTTGGCAGCTTCGATGCCGCCGTTCTTCAGGGCTTCTTCAACCTTGGTGATGAGTTTCTTCGAGTTGATCGTCGACAGCGAGAGATAGAGGATACGCTCGATGGCAACGGCCAGACCGATAATCAGGAAGATAAGGATCGGGAGCATCCATGCCCAACCACCCTCGAGGAACTTCTGCATCATCACGCGGTGCAGGCTATCGCCGGCGAGTTGGGTTTCGGCAGCTGCGGCAGCCTCCTGCGCGAAAGCGTTAACAGTACCCAATGCAAACAGGGCCACTGACAGAATCAAAAAAAGTTTTTTCATAGTTGTGATTAGATAAAATTAAATTTGTTAGTTGTTTTTTATTGTTGTGTTTTTAGGTATTTCACAATACGTTCTTCCGCTTTCCATCGTATTTCGTCAATTCTCCCGGGATTAAAAAAATCCTAAAAAAATATTTTTTTTATCCTTTCCGGATACTCACGGCGTCTTTTTACCCCGATCCATGGCTTTCCCCTACCGGTTCCGCACGTATGGGCGAATTCCGGAAATTTCATTCTGAATCAGTCCAATCGTTTGTTTTCCAGTGGGTTGTCCCCCTATTCCCCCTCCTGCCGCCCCCAATGGACGACCCGATAAGGTACGTTAGCAGTGCGAAATATAGAAAAAAAAATCGTTCCGTGCAACGTCTTAGGCTGTAAATTCGCCTCGCAGAGGGCGCCGCAACAATGCGCGGGTCTGTTCGTCGGAAAGCCCCAGTCCGAGCACGTACATCAGCTTCGTGACGGCCGCCTCGGTGGTCATGTCGTGGCCGCACAGGACGCCGATCTTCTGCAGCCTCAGCCCGGTTTCGTAAAGTTCCATCGAAACCTTGCCCCCGCCGCACTGCGTGATGTTGAGGATGATGACCCCGCGGTCGATCGCCTCTTTCAGTACGCGGATGAACCATTCGTTGGTCGGGGCGTTGCCCGCGCCGAATGTCTCCAGCACCACGGCCCGCAGCCCCGGAGCCGAGAGCATCGCCCGCAGGATATTTTCGCCCAGCCCCGGGAAAAGCTTGATGACTTCGATTCCGTCGGCCAGGCGGGTGGCGATGCGCAGTTCCGGCGAGATTTCCGTCGGGTGGAGGATCGCCGCGAGGTTATAGGCGATGTTGACCCCCACCTCGGCCAGGGGCGGGTAGTTGTAGGAACGGAAGGCGCTCAGCGCCTCGGCGCTGCGCTTGGTGGTACGGTTGGCGCGGAACAGCCGGTTCTGGAAATAGAGCGACACTTCGGGTACCTCGGGGCGTCCGCCGATGTGCGCCCCCGCGATCTCGATGGCCGTGATGAGGTTTTCGCGGCCGTCCGTGCGCAGCACGCCGATCGGGATCTGGCTGCCGGTGAAAACCACGGGCTTGGCCAGGTTTTCGAGCATGAAACTCAATGCCGAAGCGGTGTAGGACATGGTATCCGTGCCGTGCAGTACGACGAACCCGTCGTAGCGGGTGTAGTTGTCGCGTATCAACTCGGCCAGCGCCGCCCAGTTTGCCGGGGTGACGTTCGACGAGTCGATCACGGGATCCATCGTCAGCACGTCGATGTCCACGTTGAGCCGCTTGAGCGAAGGGAATTCATCGTAGATGCCGCTGAAGTCGAAAGGCACCAGGGCGCCGGTTTCGGCATCGTTCTTCATGCCGATGGTACCGCCCGTATAGATGATCAGGATCGAAGATTTCATCGTATGGTCTTATGGTGTTATATTCCGAAAATACGTTTGGCGTTCGCCGTCGTTGCGGCCGCCACTTCGCCGGGGGGCAGCCCCTTCAGTTCCGCGACTTTCTCGCACACGAACCGCACATAGGCCGACTCGTTGCGCTCGCCGCGGTGGGGCGCGGGTGTCAGGTACGGGCAGTCAGTTTCGAGTACGATGTCGTCCAGTTCCATTTCACGCACCGTATCGGCCAGCTTGCTCTTCCTGAAAGTCACCACGCCGCCGATTCCGAAGGCGAAATCGCCGCAGGCTTTCAGTTTCCGGTAGGTGACGGCATCCTCCGAAAAGGCGTGGAACACGCCCCGCAGCCTCCGCCCGGCCTCCGCCGCGGCCGTCGCTTCCTCCCCGATGATCCGGCACATGTCGTCCCATGCCGCACGGGTGTGGATCGCCACCGGAAGCCCGAGCCGTGCGGCCAGGCGGCATTGCGAAACGAAAGCCTCGACCTGTTCGGCGACGAACTCGCCGCTCCAGTAGTAGTCCAGCCCGATCTCGCCCACGGCGCAGAAACGTGCGATGCCCTCGGGCGGGGCCGTGAGGTAACGTTCGGCGAGCGCCAGCTCCTCGCGCCAATGCGGGTTGTCGTTCACCGAGGTGGGGTGCAGTCCCATCATCGGGACGCATTGCCCCGGGTGGCGGCGGCAGAGGTCGAACAGCGCTCCGTGGCTTTCGGAGTCTATGCCCGGGAGCAGCAGGTGTTCCACGCCCGCCGCCGCGGCGCGGGCCAGTGCCTCTTCGCGGTCGGCGTTGAACGCCGTATCGTACAGGTGTGAATGTGTATCCGTCAGTTTCATCGTGTTTTCATATATCGGTTGCCGGGCAGTTGCCGTACGGCTCCTGCCAGTTCCAGCCCTACGAGCAGGGCCGCCAGTTCACCCGGGTCGAGCCCGCTCAGTTCTGCGAGGGTTTCCACCGCCAGCGGGTCGTCCGTGCGGAAACAGCCCAGCAACCCAGCTTCGTCGGGCGTAAGCTCCGGCGTGGACGGTTTTTCCCGGAATGCTGCCGGTTCCGGGCCGAGATCCCACATCAGTTCGCGGACAATATCGTCGGCGGTCATTACGAGTTGCGCCTTGCGGTTGCGGATCAGGTGGTTCGTCCCCGATGACATGCCGTCCGTGGCGCGTCCCGGTACGGCCATTACCGAACGGTCGTAGCCGTCGGCGCAATGCGCCGTGGCGAGCGACCCGCCGCTGTCGGGCGACTCTACGACCACGCAGCCGGCACCCAACCCTGCGATGATCCGGTTGCGGGCCAGGTATGCCGTGCCGTTCTGCCGCGTCTGCGAGTGGAGCTCCGTGACCAGTGCCCCGCCGTGGTCGAGGATGTCGCGCGCCACGGCCGTGTGTTGTGCCGGCATGACGCCGGGGAGCGGGTTCGCCAGTACCGCGACGGTTCGTACCCCTGCGGCCAGGGCTGCCCGGTGTGCCGCGACGTCGATGCCGAACGCCAGCCCGCTCACGATGCAGAGCTCCGGAACCTGTGCCGCGAGCCCCTCCACCAGCCTGTTGCACATCGTCTGCCCGTAGGGTGTTGCCCGGCGGGTGCCGACCATCGCGACGCAGCGTGCCGAGAGGGCGGCGGCGTTGCCTTTCAGGTATAGTACATGGGGATAATCGGGTATTTCACGCAGCAATGCCGGGAATTCGGGGTCGGTCGAAGCGATCGCGACGATCGAATTGCGGCGGCAGTAGCCGAGTTCCTTTTCTGCGGCGGCGAAGCCTTTGCGGTGGACGATATTCCGGATAATGTCTTCCCGCAAGGCGGCTTTCATAGCCAGCTCCTCGGGTGCCGCCGCGAAAATTCCCCGTGCGTCGCCGAATATTCCGAGCAGGTGCACGGCGCCTTTCACACCGATGCCCGGGGTCATCTGCAAGGCGATATCCTCGATGGTCATAACCGCAAAATGTCGTTTATTATCTTGTAAAGGTAAATATTTTTGGGAAATAGCGCAAAGTTGGGTCGAAGTTTTGCAGATTTTAGAAATGTTTGTATATTTGCACTCCCGATGCGCCTGAAAATAAACCGGATCTTTCCGGCGCGGCATGCAATCCGGAAGCAACGGACTTGTAGTTACGGAATGAAAGCCGAACAGGAACCTGTCGGGGAACATATGGTCTGATGGCCGAGTGGCTAGGCAAAGGTCTGCAAAACCTTGTACAGCGGTTCGAATCCGCTTCAGACCTCACTAAAACACCGTTGTAGTAATCTACAACGGTGTTTTGTTTTTTGGATTGTCATGCATACTGAAAGTTGAAAGTAACGAAGTAGGGTTTTCGTAGAAATCGGGACACAAGACCTATTGAATACTATAAAAAATTAATGGTTGGTGTGTATATTGTGATAGAGATATTTGGTAAAATACTGTTTTTTGATATGACCGTTTGAATAAAATCATTACATTCTTTTTCGGTCATTACTTTATTTTTCTTTGCATACCACAAAAAATCTAAAGTTGTCAAATATGTAATATTTTCTGTTCGGCAGTATTCTTTTGTATCTTTTAAATTGCTGCTTGCCAAAACATTATTATGAAATTTGCAATATGCCAAACAAGCTGATTCACCTGTACCTTTTGTTTTGTTGAGCCGGGCAAATTCTTTTATAATGTTAGAATCTGGTTTCCAAGGGATAATTTGTATATTCTTCAGAAGCCGTATTTGATTGTCTATCTGTGCTTTTGTAGATGAGTCTCTGGATAATTCTCTGTCGTATACTATACTTAATATGACATATTTATATTGAGGTAGAATCTTGGGTAAGATACTTAAGCAGTTCCCTTTTATAAAATGGATAATAACATCCGAATCTAAAACGATCTGAACTTGTTGTGACATTATTCATCTAGTTTTATTTCGGAGAGTAGATCAATTAAATGTCCCTCTGAAATCAGTTCTTTGTTGAATAAAGATTGTGCTTTGGCACTATAGTCTCCTAAAACTATTTTCTCGTTTGTTGGCGTATAAAGACTTGTGCTATATCCATACTCCCTTGCAACAGCGGTTGGTTGGTATAGTAAAAAAGTTTCTTTCTGCTTGTCGGAAATCAGGGTCAAGTTGTTTAGACGATAGATCATTGACTGGAATGAAACTCCGAAATATTGTTGTAGGTAAAGAACGTGAGCTATATTGACATCGGCAGTATATTTCATTCCAAGTTTTTTGAACTCTTCAATCACACCATTTCTAGGCATAAGAAAAAAGGTTGCAAAACAATCTGCTTGCTTTTCAACCGGGTCAGAAGAGGATTGAGGGCAAATCTGCGAAGAAAATTCCTCTTGAATAAATAAATGATATAATTCATGTGCAATAGTAAAATGTTGACGACCAAGTGCGACTTTTGAATTTACAAGCATGAATCTTTTCTCTTTATGTTTCAAGCACATTCCAGAAAAAGTTTCTTGCATAGGCATAAATACACACAAAACACCTAATTGCTGTAATGCTTTTCTTGTGTCAACGGGTGCCGTATCTCCCAATGCAATACGGCGCCTCAATTCGTTAGCCTCAATTTCTAACGTTATTGATAGTGGCCTTGCCATTATTTTAAAAGATTACACATTTTAAGGTAGTTGTTGACAATGCTCTTGAATTTGGCAATTGTATGCATATCTTCAGGGGTAATACCATCTGTACGGAATGCACAAACTAATGATTGTTGAAAATCATCCATATTTTCCTCGAAAAATACAGACATATCTACACCATACAGATTGCTTAATTTATCAAAAACATCAAAAGGAATACTATCTGTATTACTTTCATATTTTCTTAATACAGACCTTGTCACTCCTAAATAAGTGGACACCTGCTCTTCAGAAAAACCTAATTTTTTTCGAATTGCTTGTACGTTTTGGCTGACATTGACCGACATATATTTGGCTGATTAGTGGTACAAAATTATAAATAAAATAGTTTAATGCAAAAAATGTTTAAATTGATTTGCATTTATTATGCTGTTTTATAGTGTTTAATAGTTGTAGTCTGTTATACAAAGATAATGCATAAAACTAAAAATGATTTCTATTTATGTGAAAAAATACATATACAATTCTTGAAATATGGAGGTTTTGCAAATTCCAGTGTAGTTTCTTCTTCTGAACCCTTGATATATTTCATAAACTCCTTTTCGGTCTCGTGGCTTGATATTCTCTTTTGGTCTAATAGAAAGATCTTTTAAAATATTAAGGCTGTGTAAAATATTCTAATTATCAAATTTTTCCTACCTTTGCCCCTGCGAACAATATGTTATAAAATTCTTTTACGTGGTAGCCAGCAAAGCAACCATATTAAAGGTATGCGCAGAGCCGTTGGGGTTTAGCGACCCGCGAACGGCACTTTGCTGAGCTTGTAAAAGAGTGATGTATTGTTCGCAGCTGCGCATATTTTTATCTTTATGCGAACAATGCATCATGTCCGTACTCCGGTACAGGCACGCCGCAAGGCCAG
>OOCR01001026.1_pt1 | contig 16805 bp, 17 predicted proteins | sample 1671491 | NCBI WGS metagenome assembly OOCR01 (sample SAMN06348162, study PRJEB24527) | human gut metagenome | biome: human gut; feature: ankylosing spondylitis patient; material: feces | host: Homo sapiens | place: China | collected 2015-10
TGGTGCTGGGTGCCCATGCCTACGGTGTGACCGAGCTGGAGGGCGGCGGCCTGGAGCACATCGTCAAGCAGCTGGGCTACGGCGACGACCCGCTGAACCAGCGCGCTTCGGTGGGCTGGAAGGGCATGCGTGCTGCCGAACGTCTGGTGGAGCAGTACATGGTGCGCATCGAGAGCGTGTCCAGCTACTCGGCCAACGCCGCCGCAAACTGAGGAGGTGTGCAGGATGACAGAAAAGAACGTGCGCATCCGGCTGTTCAAGGACAACAGCCGCTATAAGGGCGACCTGTTCGTCAGCGTGAACGGCGTGAACTACAAGATCCGCCGCGGTGTGGAAGTGGAGGTGCCGCCCGAAGTGGCGGAGGTGCTGGAACACAGCCAGATGCAGGACGAGCGCACCGCTGCCCGCATTGCGGCAGCGGAGAACGCGGCACAGTAAGCAACAGGACCGGAGCCCGGCAGGGAGATGCCCCGCCGGGCTTTTTTGAAAAGGAGCGTGGAACGATGACAGTAGGACAGGCGCTGGAACGCGCCGAGGAACTGCGGCCCGGCAGCCGTGTGTCCGTGCACACCCGGCAGGAGTGGCTGCAGGAAGCAGACGGCATGCTGCGGGAACGCTTTTTCAAGGCCAGTGATACGGATGCTTTTGACACCGTGGGAGCGGACCGGGCCTGGGACGATGGCCTGCAGGACGAGGATGTGCTGCTGGCCCCGGCCCCCTTTGATGCCCTGTACCCGCATTACCTGTGCGCCATGACCGATGCCGCACTGGGCGAGACCGACCGTTACGCCGGGGAGCAGGCACAGTACAATGGCATTCTGGCAGAGCTTGCGGCCTGGCTACGCCGGACCTATCCGCCGCGGGCCTGCACCCGCTGGCAGTGGTGAAAGGAGGGATAAGATGGTTCTGGCGAACCGGACCAGAGTCCAGAACAGCCGCACCCTGCTGCGGGCCTTCGGGGGCCTGAACGAGGGCTACGGCTGCTCCGAGGCAGAGTACAGTGCGGGGATCAATTTTTCGTCCCGGGATTTCCCGGCGCTGAGCACCCGCAAGCCCCGCCGGAAGCTGCGGACCCTCACCGGCCTGAATGGGATGTACCACCTGAACGGGCTGCTGACCGTCTGCGGGAAAGACCTGGTGTACACTCCGGACGATGGCGGGGAGACCGTGACCTGCACCGATGCGGTGGCCGACAGCAAAAAGGCGCTGGTGGGTCTTGGCACGAAAATTTTGATCTTTCCGGACAAGGTCGCCTTTGATACGGCAGACGGCAGCGTTTCGGCGCTGGGAGCCTGCTGGAAAGCGGAGGGCCAGAGCGTGGAGTTTGCTCCCTGCGATGCGGAGGGCAGGACCTACACGCCCACAGGCGTGGGCCGGGAAGAGCCGAAAAGCCCGGCGGACGGGCAGATCTTCCTGAAGGTGGAGGACGAAGAGCACCCCTGGCGGTACGATGGAACATTGGAAGTGTACAGCGCGGCGTCCGGCAACTGGACGGCGCTGCCGCTGGACTATTGCCGCATCACGGCGGCCGGTGCACAGGAAAAATTCTGCCAGTGGGACACGGTGACCGTGCAGGGCACGGCGGCAAAGCAGGCCGGACAGTGGGAAGCACTGGACGGGGACTGCGTGGTGTATGCCGTCACGGAGAACAGCCTGTGCGTGCGTGCCGACCCGGCGGGCGACTATTTTTACGGCACACTGGTGCAGGGGACCGATGCGGCCCAGTGGACCAGCCTGGACGGCAGCCAGACCCGCAGCATCGCGGCGGAACAGACTGTGCAGCTGGAACGCCGGGTGCCGGACCTGGACTTCGTGACCGAATGCGACAACCGGGTGTGGGGCTGCAGCAGCCGGGAAAATGTGATCTACGCCTGCAAGCTGGGCGACCCCACCAACTGGTTTTCCTATCGGGGCATTGCGGCGGACAGCTATGCGGTGACGGTGGGCAGTGACGGAGCCTTTACCGGCGCGGCCACCTGCATGGGCTATGCGTTGTTCTTCAAGGAGAACACCCTGCACAAGCTGTGCGGCACAAAGCCCTCGGATTTTCAGCTCACCTCTCTGCGCTGCCGGGGCGTGGCCAAGAATGCGGCCCGCAGCCTGTGCGTGCTGAACGAGACGCTGTATTATCTCTCGCCGGATGGGGTCATGGCGTGGGACGGCAGCATCCCCACCAAGGTGTCGGCGGTGTTGGACGCCAGCCGGCTGGCTAACGTGCAGAGCGCTGTGGGAGGTGCGCTGGACGGCCGGTATTATCTGCACATCTCCCGCACGGCCGGGACCCAGGGGCAGACCCGGCTGCTGGTGTATGACACCGAACGCGGGCTCTGGCACGAAGAGGATGTATGCTCCTGCGACATGGCCAGCACCGGCGGCCAGCTGTATCTGTGGGACGGGCAGGCCCTGTGGGCGGCGGATCCCAGCCGGGAGAGCGACTGGCAGAGCACCGAAGGTGTAGAACAGCAGGTGTCGTTTGAGCTGGTGACCGGTGACATCGGGCAGGACGGGGCGGAACAACGGTATCTGTCGCGGCTGACGCTGCGGCTGGACGCGGCCTGTGCCAGCACGGTGGAGGTAGCGCTGAGCTATGACGGCGGCCCATGGGAGACAGTGGCAAGCCTGACCGCCCGGGAGGCCCGCCGCAGCTATGACCTGCCGCTGGTGCCCCGGCGGCACAGCACCCTGCGGCTGCGCCTGCGGGGCAAAGGGCAGATCACCCTGCGCAGTCTGGCGAAGAATCTGGCCGCGGCCAAAGGCGGCCTTGTGGAAGAACAGGAGGAAGCAACATGGCAAGTGTGAACGGTCTGAACCGGCTGGGCCTGCCGAAGTTGAGCGAAAACATGGACCCGGAGGACGCAAGAGCGTTGCGCAGCTACCTGTACCAGATGCAGGAACAGCTGCAGTATGTACTGACCAATCTGGACGTAGAAAACCTGTCGGAGGAGCTGCGCACCCGGTTGAATTCGTTGTAAAAGAAAGGAGAAGAGCATGGCGACCAAAAAGAAAGAGGAAGAGCTGGCAGCGCCGGAGGCGCAGAGCGGCTATGACACCAGAGGCCTGGAAAACCGACAGCAGGTGGAAGAGGCCATGGCAGGGGCCGGTTACCGCCCCGGCCAGAGCGTGACCAACGCCGCAAACGCGCTGAAGGAGTGGCAGGACAAGCGCCCGGAGGCGTACCAGAGCGGCTACCAGGACCGCATCAATGAGGTGCTGGACCGTCTGCTGGCACGGGAGAATTTTGCCTACAGCTATACGCAGGACCCGCTGTACCGGCAGTACGCCCAGCAGTACACCCAGAACGCCCACAACGCCAGTGCCGATGCCGCTGCACAGGCGGCAGCCCTGACCGGCGGTTACGGCTCCAGCTATGCGGCCAGTGCGGCACAACAGGCCTACCAGCAGCAGATCGGTGCGCTGAACGAGGCCATCCCCAGCCTGTACAGTCTGGCACTGGACACCTACACCAGCGGCGGCGATGAGCTGGTATCGAGACTGGACCAGCTGAACGCCCAGGAACAGAGTGCGCAGGAGCAGTACGACCGGAAGCTCTCAGATTACTACACCCAGCTGCAGCAGAAAGGGGAGGATTACAACAACGCCTACGCGCAGGATTACGGGCAGTATCAGGACTATCTGAGCCGTCTGGACACCCTGCACGGCTACTATACTGCGCAGGAACAGGCACAGGCCAGCCGCCGCCAGCAGACCTTCAACGGCATCATGACCGTGCTGGGGGTCATCGGGGATGCGATCCAGCTGGCCATCAGCGGCACCACCGGCATCGGCTCGCTGGCGGGCAGCCTGCTGAACACCGGGTACAACATCGTGTCCGGCACCCGCGCCTACGAGGCCGACCGTGCCGACACGGCATGGAACCAGCAGATGCAGGAAAAGCAGCGGCAGGACAGTCTGACCCAGCAGCGCTATGAGAATGAAGCCAGCGAGCGCGCCTATCAGGATGCGCTGAAGCAGCAGGCCTTCAACAACCGCGTTACCTCGGAAAAGCTGAACATTGCCAAGGGCGAGTGGGCGCTCAAGCAGTCCAATGCGCAGGCAAAGGCCAGCCGTGCGGCGGGCAATGCGACCGCAAAAAGCAGGGGCAGCGGCAAGGCATCGGGGAGCGCTGCGGGAACGAATGCGCTGAAGGGCAGCAGCGTGGTGCCCTTTACGGCGGCACTGCTGCGCAGCCGTGGCAAGAGTGACACGTCCATTGCCAATGCCCTGCAGAAAGAGGGCTACACCACCAGCGAGATCGCAAAGATCCTGCAGCAGATGAACCAGTAAGAGAAAAAGCGGAGGCGTCCATCAGATGATGGACGCCTCCGCTGCTGTATCTGTGATTTTGGGTTCGAGTCCCACTGGGCACCCCACCAAAGAAAAAATCCGCCGTTAAAAACAGCTGGAGTGTGGGACCCCGGTAGACATTCCTAATGGTTGGGACCCGCGGGCTAAGCAACAGCCCACTGGGCTGATTGCTTACGGTGCTGCGCACCGCCGCCCTGTTCTCGTCCTACTGGGCACCCCACCAAAGAAAAAATCCGCCGTTGCAAAGCAACAGCGGATTTTTGGTGGGGTGCCCAGTGGGACTCGAACCCACGGTCTCCAGATCCACAATCTGGCGCGTTAACCGACTACGCTATGGGCACCACATAGATGCGCCCGAAGGGACTCGAACCCCCGGCCCACTGCTTAGAAGGCAGTTGCTCTATCCACCTGAGCTACGGGCGCACGTTGTTATCCCATTGGGTTCCTTTATGGCGGCAGTCGTGTGTCGGCACACGCTGCGAGAAGTATAATACCATACGGAACCCGGTCTGTCAAGAACAATTTGAAAAAAGTTTCGGATTTTTATGCGGCGCAGTTACAGCAGCCACATGCCGACAAAGCCGCAGGCAAACCCGAGGGCAAGCCCGGCGGCCACATCCCGGATATGGTGCACGCCGGTGAGCACCCGCACCACGGCAATGAGCAGGGCGATGACGATCATGCACCAGCCGACAGCCGGGTAAAAATACAGCCACACCATGGCCAGCACAGCGGCGCTGAGCGCATGCCGGGACGGGAAGGACCGGCCGTGGGTGTCCTTCTGGACCAGCGGGGTGAAACCCGGCTGGTCGTAGGGGCGGGGGCGGTCGAGCCGGGCACGGAGCGCGGTGCCCACCCAGAAGGTGATGCCCGGCACCAGAATGGAACGGGCGATCTCCGACATCAAATCAGGAGCGGCGCTTTGCCGGGTCAGGAACAGCTGCACCAGCCGGACATTGAGCAGGCACAGCAGCACCGGGTAGCAGACAAACGGCACCAGCGGGAGCCAGCGGTCCAGCGCGACCACGAAGCGCCGGGCGGCCGGGTGCGCGTCAAACCACCGGTACAGGGCATGATAGTGTTCTGCGGTCAAAAAAGGTCCCTCCGCATCGGGTCAGAATGAGATCAGAAACAGGTGTCCAGATAGTTTTCCACATCGAAGGGCTCCGGTGTGGAATCTTTGCGAAGGTACAGCGGGTGGTGCGGGTGGCCTTTTTTGCTGCGCTTGCCAAAGGTCACCCAGGGAATGTTCTTTTCCCGGGTCAGGGCCACCATCTCCCGCATGAGGCCGGGCAGGTAATCCCGCTTTTCGATCAGGGTGCCCCAGGCGGCCCACATGGTGGGTTCGGTCTGGGCCAGCACGGCCTGCAGCCAGCGCAGGTTCTCGTCACACAGGGCGCGGTCCGGCACACGGTCCATGTCGTTGGGGTCGGTGGCACGCTGAGGGTACACGTTGAACATGATCCAGCTGTCAAAATCGTTGGCGTTGGCCAGACGCTCCACACTTTTCAGGGTGGGGTCCAGCGCACCGGGCTGAGCGGTGCTGGGGTTGATGCCGATGCACACCAGCGGGTGCCGGCCCACCCGGCCCAGCACATAGCGATAAGGCTGGTATGTATGGGGCTCGTAATACCACAGACCGCCGGGGTATTCGTCGGCTTTCAGCAGGGGAAGTGCGTCGGTGTGCATGGGTGTGCTCCTATCCTTCGATCAATTTCTTTTATCGTACCCGAAATGGGGGGAGAAATCAACACTTTTGTGCGACAAAGTCTCCCATAAAACTGATTTTCATGGTATACTGAGCTGAACAGTGCAGCGCAGCTGCACAGCGACCCACCGGAGACGAAAGGAGCAGGTTATGCTGGAAGATTACAAAAACGCGCTGAAGTCCGGACAGCGCGCCTATCGTGCCTGCGTGGCACGCGGCCAGTCGCCCTATCTTGCGGTGCTGGACGATATTCTGGTCAATGTGAACATCGTATCACAGGAGCCGCTGGGTCTGGTGGAGATCCCGGCCGAGAGCATCGTGGGCACCAAGACCAGCGGACGGCACACGGCCTTTGCGCCCAACTTCATGCCTCTGCTGGAGGCGGACACCGAGTTTGCCGCCAAGTGGTCCAACCTCTGCGAGGCCCACCTGGAAGAGGGCATCCACACGCCCATCATTGCCTTTGAGTTCATGAACCGGTTCTATGTGCAGGAGGGCAACAAGCGGGTCTCGGTGCTCAAGTATTACGGCGCGGTCAAGATCGCGGGCACGGTCACCCGGCTGATCCCGGAGCGCAACGACAGCCTGGAAAACCGCATCTATTACGAGTTCCTGGACTTCTACCGGCTGTCCAAAGTCAACGATGTGCACTTCAGCAAACCGGGCAGCTATGCCAAGCTGCAGACGCTGGTGTGCAAGGCGTCGGGCGAGAGCTGGACGGACGATGACCGGATGAACTTTGCGGCCTTTTACACCATGTTCTGCCAGCAGTTCCAGCAGCTGGGCGGCGACCGGCTCAACATCACCGCCGGGGATGCCATGCTGGTGTATCTGAGCGTTTACCGCTACTCGGACGCCTGCGACTCCACCCCGGCACAGATGAAGGCAAACATGGAAAAGCTGTGGAACGAGGTGCGGGTGCTCACCGAGCCACAGGCCGTGCATCTTTCACTGGAGCCGACCCAGAGCACCGGCGAGCCGCTGCTGGCCAAGCTGAACATTTTCAGCTCCCGGCCCAGTGAGCTCAAGGTGGTGTTCCTGCATGAGCACAATGCCGAGAACAGCGCCTGGGTGCGCAACCACGACAAGGGCCGTGCGGCGCTGGAAAAGGAATTTCCGGACCGGCTGTCTGTTACCTGCCGGGAGAATGTGAACCCGGAGGTGGACGCGGAACAGATCCTGGAGGACGTAGCCCACGACAACGCGGATGTGATCTTCACCACCAGTGCCCGGATGCACACGGCCTGCCTGAAGGTGGCGGCCCAGCACCCCAAGACCCGCATTCTGAACTGCTCGCTGAACGCGCCGCATCCGCTGGTGCGCACCTACTATCCCCGCACCTATGAGGTGACCTACCTGCTGGGCCTGCTGGCCGGTGCGCTTACCCGCACCGATCGGGTGGGCTATGTGGCGGCCAACCCGGTGTACGGCATCCCGGCGGCAGTCAACGCCTTCGCACTGGGCCTCAAGACGGTGCGCCCCTGCGCGCGGGTGCTGCTGCGCTGGGCCTGCCTGCCCGACCCGGCCCACCCGCTGGATTTCTCGGACTGCCCGGACGTGGACATTTTCTATGCCCACAGCAGGAAGGAGCCGGAAGGTACCTACCGGGATTACGGTCTGTGCCGCCGTCGGCCGGACGGCACGCTGGAGCCGCTGGGCCTGCCGGTGTGGAAATGGGAAACTTTCTATATTGAGATCATCCGCTCCATTTTTGACGGCACCTGGAACAACGACGGCAGCGGTGCCCGGGCGGTGAATTACTGGTGGGGCATGCGCAGCGGTGCCGAAGAGATCAACTACAGCGCCGACCTGCCGGCAGGCACTCTGCAGCTGCTGGACCTGATGGAAAAGCTGCTGAGCGAGGATGAACTGCGCATCTTCCATGGCGAGCTGTACGCTGCAGGCCATGTGCTGCATGCACCGGAAAAGCTGATCTATTCGCCCAAGGAGCTCATGGAGATGGACTGGCTGGATGAGTGCGTGGACGGTGCACTGCCGCATTACGACGATCTGGACGTCAAGACCCGGACGCTGGTGGCCATCAACGGCCTGGCGAACCTGAAGAAGCTGGAGTAAGGACCGGACGACCGGTACAAAAAACGGAGCAAACCAGACGTGAAAATACTTGCGATTTCGGATGTGCCCTCCAAAGCCTTGTGGGACTACGGCACCCGGGAACATCTGCAGGGGATCGACCTGATCCTTTCCTGCGGGGACCTGCCAAAGAAGTATCTGGAGTATCTGACCAATTTCACGACCGTGCCCATTTTGTATGTCCACGGCAACCACGACGGAAGCTACCGGGGCGATGAGCCGGGCGGCTGCATCTGTGTGGATGATCAGGTGTTCGTGTGGAACGGGCTGCGCATCATGGGGCTGGGCGGGTGTTTCCGCTACAACCAGGAAGATACCTACCAGTACACCGAGGCGGCCATGCGCCGCCGGGCACGCAAACTCTGGCTGCAGGCGCACAAGGTGGGCGGCATCGACATCCTGCTCACGCATGCCCCGGCCAGCGGCCTGAACGACGGCACCGACCGCGCCCACAAGGGCTTTGTGTGCTTCAATGAGCTGCTGGACGAATACCAGCCTGCCTGGTTCGTGCACGGGCATGTGCACCTGAACTATGACGCAAAGCTGCCCCGGGTGTGCACCCGCGGAAACACTACGGTGATCAATGCCACGGAGCGCTATGTGTTTGAGATCCCGGATCCGGATCCGCTGCAAAAGCGGAAATTCCTCTGGGGCAGCGCAAAGAAATAACAGGGCATCCAGGCACAAAAAAACGCTTCTGCAGGAGTTCTGCAGAAGCGTTTTTTGCGTGTTTTGTTTGTGCTCCGTCGTGCGGTGCGCGGCACCCGGAACGCAGAAAAATTACAGGTCCAGTTTGCCGGAGACCTTGTTGATGACGTAGTAGGCAGTGCCCTCTTCCGGCTTGACGTATACCTTGCAGGACTGCACGCCCACCTTGTGGGTGGCGCGGTAGTCGGCCTTGGCACGGTCGATGACATCGGTAATGTTGTACTGTTTGCCGTTCAGTTCCACATACAGCTCCGGAGCCAGCGGCGGACGGCCGCGGCGGGCAGGTGCCTTTGCGGCAGGTTTGCGGGTCTTAGGGTCCGCAGCAGATTCCGTTGCGGGGGAAACTGCAGGAGTCTTTTTCTCAGCCATAATAAAACCTTCTTTCTGGATTCTGAGCACAGCGGTGCGTGAAGGTCCGCCGTGCAGGTTCCGACTTAAACAAATTACTTATATAATAATTTTTTGCGGTTCGTTTGTAAAGCCTTTTTCCAAAAAAATCTCGCAAAACCGGCAGGAAACAGGATCTGCAATGCAAAGAAACGTTCCGGCAGCCGTCCGGGGACCGGAAATTCCGGTTTCCCGGCAGAAATCAGGGATTTCCGACCGGAGACGGTTTTGTACTTCGGAGAGAAACAAATCGGGTAAATGCGGCGTGTGCGGCGTGCGGATTTTACCGGAGGCAAAGCTTTTCGGTCTGTGCGATCACCGGGTCCAGAAGTTCTTCGTCCCAGTCCTCGGAAAAGGCGAACAGGCCCCGGTAAATGGCCAGCTGCACGTCGGCATCCGGGTGCTGTGCAGCCAGGCGGAACACGGCCTGCAGCAGCCGCAGCTTGCGCTGCCGGACAGCGGGCGCTGCACTGCGCAGCCGGGTAAGGTCATAGTCCTTTGTGTTGCCGCAGGGCATGGCGCAGGTGGCACAGTTGGGGGCCACCGCGTGCTTTTCGGCACGGGTGATGTCCAGCATGCGCTGCAGCGTTTCGGCCGGGGCATCTGGCTGCGCAGCCAGACGCAGCCCGGCGTTGAGCACGGCGTCGGTGTTTTCGGTCTTGGGTTCGCTGGAAGTGGAGCGCGCAAGGCCCACAAGGGCACCCAGCAGGGTGTCCCGCAAGGTGTCTGCCGGGGTGTCCGGCGTGCGGAGATAGTCGGTCATGGCAGTGTCCTTTCAAGTGTAAAAAATCTGCAAAGAGTATAGCCCATTTATCCGCGCAATACAAGCCGCAGAAAAAAGCCCCCTCACAGCGGAGGGGGCCGGGAACGAGAAAATCAGAGCAATGCAGGAACTTCTTTTGACAGCATCTCAGCCAGCTGAGCATGACCTTTGCAGGTCAGATGCATGAAATCCACCTGGTTGAACGCGCAGTTCTTTGCATCCAGGAAGTGCACGTTCTGGCGCGCGCAGATGATGCGGAACTGCTCGGCCACACCGGCGGATTTCTCCACACAGCCGTCGCCCATGACCGCGTCATGGAACCCGGCCCCGATGGGCGGCGGTGCCACCACCAGAATGTTGGGCTGTTTGGTGCCCCAGCAGTCCACGCTCTTGGCCTTGAGGATCAGGCGCTCCATACCGGCTGCAATGCAGGCGGCGTTGGCACCAAAGCGCTCTTTCACGTCGTTGGTGCCCAGCATGATGATGAGCAGGTCAATGACCTCATGGCTCTTGAGCAGGGAATAGATCACGCTCAGGGCGTCCATGGACTCGTGGATGGGGTCCACGAACACGGTGGTGCGGCCGGAAAGGCCCTCCTCGGTCACCAGATATTCGTCGCCCAGCGCCTTTTGCAGGCGGCAGGTCCAGCGCTCGTCCTCGTTGAAGCGGATGCCGTGGTCGGCACAGTCATTGGGGTCAGCACAATAGCCATGGGTGTTGGAATCGCCCAGGCAGAGGATATGCGTTTTCATGGGAAATCACTCCTTTTCCATCGTCTGGCGGAAGTAATACACAGCGCCCACCATACCGGCGTCGTTGTGCAGCTGTGCGGCACGGACCTCCAGCCCCTCGGCAAAGGCGGGCATCACCGATGCCTTTACTTTGGCGGCAATGGGGGCGATGAGCAGCTTCTGCTGGGCGCTCACGCCGCCGCCGATCAGGATCAGCTGCGGGTTGAAGATGTGCACCATGCCGGCAAGGCCCTGCGCGATCTCGTCGGTCCAGGCGTCCAGCAGGGCCAGCACCTCCGGGTTTCCGGCTTCTGCTGCGGCAAAGATGGCGCGTCCGTCTGTCCAGGCAGGGTTCTTCTCCTGTGCGGCACGCACAAGGGCAGTGGTGGCGGCGTAGCGCTCCCAGCAGCCGGTGGCCCCACAGGTGCAGGGTACGCCGTCCAGTGCGTGGGTACGGTAGTGGCCCAGCTCACCGCCAAGGCCGCGGGCTCCCTCCAGCAGGCGGCCGCCGGTCAGGATGCCGCCGCCCACGCCGGTGCCCAGCGTCACACCGATGACGTCGGTATAGCCCTGTGCCCCGCCGACCCATACTTCGCCAAGGGTCATGCAGTTGGCGTCGTTGGCCACCGTGACGGGCAGACCAAAGTCCTGCTCCAGCGCGGCCTTGATGGGGCTGCCGATGTAGTTGGGGAAATTGCCGCAGGTACCGGCCACGATGCCCTTGCGGCTGTCGATCTGGCCGGTGGCGGACACGCCGATGCCAACAAGGCTTTCCACCGGGATGGCCTGTGCTGTTAAAAACTCCTTTGCGGCCTTGCGCACGGTGTCCAGCACGGGGGTCTGGTAGCCGTCAAAATTCACGCTCTGCTCGCCCTTGCACAGCACTTTGCCGGTCTCGTCCACGATGCCCAGCTTGACGGCGGTGCCGCCGATGTCAATGCCAAAATACTGTTTCATGCAGCGTCTCCATTTACTTGTTCATGGCGTTGATGGCACCGGTGAAGCGTGCCGTGATCTCAGCCGGGCGGGTGATGGCACCGCCCACCACCAGGGCAAAGGCCCCGGCTTCCAGTGCCTTGACGGCCTGCTCCGGGTAGTGGATGTGGCCCTCGGCAATGATCTTGGCCGGGCACTCGGTGGCCAGCTTGTGCACAAACTCAAAGTCGATGTCGTTGATGCCCTGGGTCTCGGGGGTGTAACCCCGCATGGTGGTGCCCACAAAGTCGGCCCCGGCCTCAGCGCAGAGCATGGCGTTCTCAAAGTTGTCGCAGTCGGCCATGAGCAGCTGATCCGGGTACTTGGCCTTGATGGCACGGATGAACTCGGCAGAGGTGGAGCCGTCAGGCCGCAGGGCCCCGGTGCCCTGGACTGCCAGGATATCCACACCGCAGGCCACCAGCTCGTCCACTTCCTTCATGGTGACAGTGATGTACATGGGGGTGCCGGGGTAATCCTTTTTGATGATGCCGATGACCGGCAGGTCCACCACCTGCTTGATCTGGGTGATGTCGCGCACGGTGTTGGCACGGATGCCCACGGCACCGCTCATGGCGGCAGCCTTGGCCATCAGGGGCATCACGCCGCCCTCCTTGGTGTACAGCGGTTCGGTCTCCAGTGCCTGACAAGAGACGATCAGACCGCCCTTGATCTGAGCAAACAGTTTTTCCTTATCCATTGTTTCAGCCCTCCATTTTGATTTTGACAACGGCCTTGCGCACATTGGCACAGCCATCCTGTACCAGGCCGGGTTTGTGCAGCTCCGTGGGGAAGAACAGGACAAATCGCCCCTCGCCCAGGGCACCGCTCACAACGCTGGCGCTGTCCTGGAACCCGCAGTCCACGGTATATTCGCCGACTTCCTCGCCGGGCTCATTGGTGTAGCCCCAGCCCTCGCCGCCGGTGATGTCGATCTGCAGGTCGGCATACAATTTGTGATATTCGGGGTGGTAGCCTGCATCCGGGTGCAGGGCGGCGTCCATCACGTTGATGAATACCTCGTCACCGTCCACCTCAGTGCGGCCGTTCGGCAGGGCCGAAAGGTCGTGGGTGAGCAGGTAGTCGATGGCGGTGTCCAGATTGGGATGCAGCCCGTTGTAGCGGGCCAGATGCTCCAGAGTATCGCAGATCATGGTGCATTCCTCCAAAAAAGAAGCGCCCGCCTCCCCTCTGAAAAGAGACGGAGAGGGGGCGCTGTTTGGTTTTACAGTTTTGCGATGGCAGCTTCGATCATGGCCTGTGCTTCGGCCACGATGGGCTCATCCTCCGGGATCAGGCCGGGCATGGGCTCGCGCACGCCGCCCAGCTCCAGACCATACATCCGGCGCAGGATCTCCTTCTGCACGGCGTACAGGTTGCCGTGGGCTTCGCACATCTTGTAGATGATGCGGTCGGCGTCGTACTGGATGGCCTGTGCTTCTTTGATCTCGCCCTTGTTGATGTGGTCGTTCATGGCCAGGTACAGCTCCGGCATCACGGCGTAGGTGCCGCCGATGCCGCCGTCGGCACCGATCACACGGCCGGAAACGAACTGCTCATCGGGGCCGTTGAACACCACGAAGTTGCCCTCGCCGCGGGCGGCGATGCCGGCATCCTTGAACATCTGGATGTCCTGGGTGGGCATGGAGCTGTTCTTCACGGCCACCACGTTGGGGTTCTTCAGCATCTCCTTCAGCAGGCTCATGGTCAGGGCTGTGCCAGCCAGCTGGGGGATGTTGTAGATGACGAACTCGGTGTTGGGAGCCGCCGCGGACATATCGTTCCAGTACTTGGCAATGGCGTACTCCGGCAGGTGGAAGTAGATGGGCGGGATGGAAGCAATGGCGTCCACGCCCACGCTCTCGGCATGGCGGGCCAGCTCCACGCTGTCGGCGGTGTTGTTGCAGCCAACATGAGCAATGACGGTGATCTTGCCCTTGGCCTCGCTCATCACAGCCTCCAGAACGGTCTTGCGCTCGTCCACATGCTGGTAGATGCACTCGCCGGAGGAGCCGCCCACATACACGCCCTTGACGCCCTTGGCGATCAGGTGGCGGGTGAGGGCCTTGACGCCCTCCACCGAGATGTTGCCCTCTGCGTCATAGCAGGCGTAAAAGGCAGGGAACACACCCTGATATTTGGTGATATCTTTCATGGGTCAATATCCTTCTTTCTGTAGTATAAACAGATTTACGTTTCGTGCTACACTTAAACCGGCTCCCGGTCCAGTAGGCCCCATAGGCTTGTGGTCCGGGGAGCAGAATCAGTGCCCTCTTGCGGTGCCCTGCATCCGCTTTGACCCTTGGGCGGGTCTTGCGTCTTGCAGACCGCTGCGCCAAAAATTGCTCCCTGTACTCCCCTTTTTGTCACTTGCGTGACATCTTCCCCCGGAGCGGGGGAAGTCTTTGGCCGCAGGCCGCGGTCGCAATTTTAGCCCTTAACAGCACCCATTGCGATGCCCTTGGTGAAGTACTTCTGGAAAATGAGGAAGATGATGATGATAGGCACGGCGGCCAGTGCGGCACCGGCCATGATCAGACCGAAGTCGGTGCTATTCTCGGCCTGCAGCTTTGCAATGCCCAGCGAGATGGTCAGGTTGCTGGTGCTGGACAGCATGATCAACTGCATGAAGTAGTCGTTCCAGCTGTTGATGAAGGTGAAGATGGCCAGTGCGCCGATGCCGGGCTTGACCATGGGCAGCACGATCTTGACAAAGGTGCGTGCCTCGCTGGCACCGTCGATGCGGGCAGCTTCCAGCATTTCGGTGGGGATGCCCTCACTGAACTGCTTCATCAGGAACACGCCGAAGGGCCAGCCCACGATGGGGAAGATGACGGCCCAGATGGTGTTGTACAGGTTCAGGGCGCTCATCTCGCGCAGCAGGGGGATCAGGATGACCTGCTTGGGCAGAGCCATTGCGCACACGATGAGGGTGAACAGCAGCTTGCGGCCCACAAAGCGCTTCTTGGCCAGCGCATAACCGGCCATGGCGGCGGTGATGCAGGTGAAGATCATGGACATGACGGCCATGAACACGGTGTTGATCATCCAGCGGATGGCAGCGGGTGCCATGGGACCCACCGAGAAGTAGATGGGCTCACCGTCGGCACTGAACTTGCTGCCGAAGGGCACGGCCAGCTGCCACAGCGGGGCGCTCTTGCCGGCGAACAGCTTCTGGTAGTTGGTCAGCACCCACTGGCTGGGCCACCACTCCGGGGTAGTGGCGTTGATGGCGGCACCGGTCTTGAAGGAGCCGGTGATGATCCAGTACAGCGGGAAAGCAAACAGCACAGCCACGATGCTGATGAGGATGATGGCCAGGATCGTGTAGGCACTTGCCTGCTTGAGCTTACTGGGATGACGTTTCAGCGGTTTTTGTTTTTTGGTTGCAGCAGTTGCACTCATTGCTCGGCACCTCCCTTAATTATCCTGGTTGCCCAGCTTGAACTGGACAGCCGACAGGATGGCGATGATGACCGCCAGCACAACGCCCATGGCATTGCCGTAGCCGTAGCGGTACAGCTTGAACGCGGTGTAGTAGATGTAGTACATAATGGTGTCGGTGCTGTGGTTGGGGCCGCCGGAAGTCAACAGCTGGATCAGCGCAAAGCACTGGAAGGAGTTGATGGTGGTGATGACCAGAATGTACAGGGTGGTGGGCATGATGGCGGGCCACTTGATCTTCCAGAAGCACTGGAAATCGGTAGCGCCGTCCACCTCGGCAGCCTCCACGATGGACTGATCCACATTGCCCAGTGCCGAAACATACAGCACGATGGGCTGGCCCACCGAGGTGGTGAGCAGGATCAGGATGATGCAGCCCAGTGCAAACCGCTCGTCACCCAGCCAGTTGATGTTTTTGTCGATGAGGCCCAGGCTCTTGCCCAGATAGTTGAAGATGCCGTAGTAGTTGTTGTACATCCACTTCCACACCACGGTGACGGCAACGGAGCCGGTGACCACGGGCAGGTAGAACACGCAGCGGAAAAGGCTGGTGGCCCACTCCGGCAGGTCTACGATGGCCGAGGAGACCCACAGCGAAAAGACGCAGGTCACGGGCACCGAGACGATCACGATGATGAAGGTGTTCTTCAGAGCACCCAGGAAGATGGGGTCGGTAAACAGTTCTTTGTAGTTTGCCAGACCTACAAACACGTCGGCACGGTTCATGGTGGAATCAAAGAAGCTGGTCACCACGCAGAGGATCATGGGGTAGATGACGAAGCCCAGGAAGAAGATCAGGCTGGGCAGCAGGAAACAATAGGAGGCGAATGTTTCACGCCGGACCAGGGCGCTGCTGCGCTTTGGCTCCTTGATCGCTGTTTTTGCAGCCAAGAAAATCACCAATCCTTTCGGTTACAGCGTTTTTTTACAAACAAAGCCCCTCCCTCGCCGGGATCTTCGAGGAAGGGGCTCGTTCCGTTCAGATAATGGAAATTCGGGGTGCCGGGTGCTTATGCCTCAGCGGCTGCGGCAGCGTTGGCGTTCTCCACGAAGGTGGCAACAGCGGTCTCGACGGCCTCGCCGGTGCCCACGCGCTGCAGCATGTTCCACCATTCGGTACGGGCAGTTGCCCAGCCCGGAGTGATCTGGTAGTAGTCGCCCAGGTAGTTCATGAACTTGCTGTACTCGCTCATGATGTCGTTGCCGGCGTAGATGTCGCCCACGCTGGAACGGACCGGGAAGTAGGTGGAAGCCAGAACGCTTGCGCCCACCTGATCGGGGTCGGCAGCGATGAAATCAATGAAGGTCTTGGCAGCCTCGATCTTGGAAGCATCGCCGTTGTCAAAGATGCCGAAGCCCCAGATACCACCGCACAGCTTCGGGTCGCCGCTGGCGGTGGGGAATGCCATGGGCATGATCTCGTCACCGTCGTTGGTCAGGCCGGCATCGTTGTTGTCGGTGTTCAGCTGCTGAGCGATGTTCCAGCAGAAAGCCATCTGCAGAGTGCCGTTGCGGAACAGGGTGATCTCGTCGCCGCCCACGATGGAAGCGTCGAAGTTGATGCCGTTGGTATCGTACAGGGTCTGGATGGCCTTGATGTTCTCGGCAGAATCCGCGGTGTACTTGGTGTGGGCTGCATCGGTGAAGGTGCCGCCGTACATGTTGTTGATGATGGCGCGGGTGCCCTGGT
>OOCR01001037.1_pt1 | contig 16661 bp, 16 predicted proteins | sample 1671491 | NCBI WGS metagenome assembly OOCR01 (sample SAMN06348162, study PRJEB24527) | human gut metagenome | biome: human gut; feature: ankylosing spondylitis patient; material: feces | host: Homo sapiens | place: China | collected 2015-10
GATTGCCGTAGCTGTCGTTCCAGCCGCTGACCAGCACCGTGCCGCTGTGGGCAGCGAGGATAGGCGTACCCTCCGGCGCGGGAATATCCGTGCCGCGATGCCCGGCATTGCCGAAAGCATCCACTTCCCCGAAGTGGCAGGATATATAAGTATGTCCCGGCAGCGGCCAGCATAACTCGCCATCCTCGACGATGCCGCCGCAAAGTGCCAACAGGCTGGGGCGCATTTCCTCGGATAACAGCTGGTGCAAAATGTCCCGCTGGTCTTGCGTAAAGCGGTACAGGTTCGCCAGCGCGTCCACCGATTTGCTGCTGACCGTGATGTGCAGAATGTACTCCGTGACCGGTTTCGGGTCGGGTTCGTCCTCGGTTGGTTCCGGCGTGGCGGTTACTTCCTCCACCTCTGCGCAAATTTCGTGCATCGCCCAAAAGGTGTCCTGAATCAACCGCTTCTTGCTTTCGTCAATGACGACCACATCGCCGTCGTTGTTCAGGTTGTTCTGCACGGCAAAGACGGCCAGCACTTCGGGCCAGTAGCTCGCCCAAGTGTGACCGTCCTCGTAGTCGTATTCTATTGTAGTTTCGTTGCACTCCGGATGCGCCGACACAATGTCGTTGATGGCCGCGCCGAAGTCGGCATTGGTTTGGGCAACGATTTCGGCAATGCGGATGCTGTTCGGGTCGCCGGATTCATCGGCAAACAAAATGCCCATCGGTGAGCCGATCATCGCCGCAGCCAGGCAGCTTGCAGCACCGTGCGAACTCTGCCAAGCGCGGCTTGCCTGATGCCACCGGAAAAAGCAGGGGCTGTGTCGGGCGGTCTGACGCCGCTGCCAAGCACCGTGCCGCCCGCCTGCTTTTGCAGATGGCGGCGTACCGTTTCGCGCGTGAGGTGTTGGCGTTTCAGCGCCTGCATTTTTTCATGGTAGGAATCTGAAATTTTGACCTCTCGCTGATCCAGCGCCCTTTGCCGAAAGCGCTGACGCTTGCTGATTTCTCGCCGGTCAGCGCCCTGCGCCGAAGGAGCATTTTCCGTTTCAGCGGGCTGTGCGGCGTGTGTGGTTGGCATACGCTGGCGCTTTTCCTGCAAAATTCGGAACTGACGGTAGCTGATTCGTCCTGTGTCCAGCGCCTTGCTTTGCAGGTTCTCTGCCGTGTGTATGGCTTTTTCAGAAACAACCGTCTGGGCGTATTCTTCCGGTGTCTGCTGCTCGGTATCTGCTGCTGATTCCGCCTGCCGCGCCAGCTGCTTTCTTTTGGTTTCGGCTTTTGCAATGCCGCGCGTATCAGCCGCTTGCGCTTACACTCCATAGTCAGCGCTCCCCACGGTTGGCGGCGCTGCGCTCCTGCATCAGGCGTTTATACTGGTCAGGGGTGCATTTCATCGGCATAATGCCAATGGGGGTCTGCAAGAACAGCTCCGGGTCACGAAACAGCTTCTCATAGCGCCGGAACTGCTCGTCGGTCAGGCTGCAAAATTCCTCCCCGGAAAAACCGCAGATGAAGAAATTGCCCGCGATAACATCGTAGTCCTCAATGCAGCGGTTCAGCGGCAGGCCGTCCACCTTGCCCGAATCGTTGCAGACAAGCGCTACATTGTCCTTTGACCACGGGTATACGACTTGAATATCCCCGCCGACAAGCCGCTGAAGGGGGTGCAGCACATTTGCAACGAACCGCTCCTCCGGATATTTGCCCGGCTGAACATACAGAATTCGGATTTTGTTCTCGTTTGCCATGTAAAAAACTCCTTTTTGACAATAAAAATACCGCTGTATCGTGTGATACAGCGGGAAAAATAAATATAAAGTGTCCGGCTCCTTATGCGTCAGACGAGGGCGCTTGCTTGTTCGTCACCTTCGCCGCCACAAACCATCGTCCATCTTCAAACCACAACTCGCGCTCTTTACCTTGAATCATACAGGTATACCGGTCCCCAACGCCGCCCACATCGGCGGCGCGGCGGCAGATGTCCTTGATCTTGTCGATTTTGTAGACCTGCCCTTTATCAAAAATAATCTGCAGAGGTCGCAATCGTCCCTCGGTGCTGAAGCGCACATCGACTTCCACATAGCGCTTTTCTCGTTGAACCATTTACGATGCCTCCTATGCCTATGCCGTATGAAAATACCCGACCGGGTGGATGTTGTGGTCGTCGTAGGCGTTGATGCCGCCCAAAACGGGGTCCGTGTACACTAACGCCCGCTGTACACTGCGGTAACCGTATCGCTGGCGCAGGGTGTCCACGGCTTTATCGATGTGCTCCAGCTTCTCGAGCTTTTCCTCATTGGAGAAAAAGCCTAATTGCACTGCGCAGTCTGCTGGGCACAGGTCAGCACCGCGCACACCGATGCCGCGCAGGGGCTTCGGCCACGAATAATTGCGCTTGAACAAATCAAAGGCAATACGGGCAATTTCAATACTTACATTGGTGGGGTTGTCCAGCTTTCGACGGCGCGTAAAGCCGGACAGTTCATTGTCCCGCACATAAATCTCCACTACATTGCACTTGCTGCCGAGGTCGCGCATACGCATGGCAACGCTTTCGGAGAGCAGCACCAACATCAGCCATACATCCTCATCTGTGGTCAGATCGCGCGGCGTTGTAGCACTGTTGCCAACGCTCTTGATGGCGGTATGCGCATTTTGTTTGGCAACAGGGGTCTGATCCAGCCCCCGCGCAAATGCCGAGAGTGTATAGCCCATCACGCCAAACCAGCCCTTGAGGACTTCGGGGTTCGTTTCTGCAAGCTGACCGATGGTGCGGATGCCGTAACTGCCGAGCTTGCGCTGTGTGGCATTGCCCACATACAAAAGGTCACCCACCGGCAGCGGGTAGACAATCTGCTTATAAGTATCAGGCTCGATGACCGTTATGGCATCGGGCTTTTTATAATCGCTGCCGAGTTTCGCGGTGATTTTATTAAAAGAAACGCCAATCGAAACGGTGATACCCAATTCACGCTTTATACGCACACTGATTTCCTTTGCGATCTTGACGGGGCTTCCGAACAACCCTACGCTGCCGGTTATATCCAACCATGCTTCGTCAAGCCCAAAGGATTCAACTTGATCCGTATAATCATTAAAAACTTCTCGCACATAGCCGCTGTACTTCTGGTATTTTCCATAGCTGGCGGGTACAATAATTAAGTCACGGCAGTGCTGCTTGGCTTCCCATATTGGCATCCCTGTTTTCACGCCCATCCGCTTGGCGGGGTAACTGGCGGTAAGTACAATGCCGTGCCGTGCCTCCGGGTCGCCGCATACGGCAATGCTTTTCCCGCGCAGTTCCGGGTGTTCCTGCATTTCTACGCTTGCGTAAAAGCAGTTGCAATCGCAATGCAGTATATGCCGCTGCCCCATATCATTCCCACCTCCTATGCGCCCATTGTAGCACCACAATGTTTCACTTTCAAGTGCCATTTACTAAATAGCAAATGAAAATCCGTGTAATGGTACACTTGACTTTCCATACAAAAAGCGGTACAATACAGTTGAGGTGATATACCGTGAGCAACTGGAATAAGCGTATCCGTGCCGCGCGTGAGGCGCAGAAGATGACCCGTGAGATGGTCGTGCAGAAAATGCAGCAGTTCCTGCCGGAATCCGAGAAGGCTGTGACCACACGTTCCTTGATTTCGTGGGAGGCCGGTGAGCGTGAACCCCGCGTCACCGTGGGTGTGGCGCTGGCCATGGCTTTGGGGTTTGAGGATGTGGCAGATTTGTATCTGGATTCCGAACCCAAACTGAATCAGGTGGGGCAGCAGCGTCTGGGAGAATACCGTTCCATGCTGCTGCACACGGCAGAGTTTACCGAGAAACCGGAACCGACTCTGCGGTTGCTGCCGATTTATTTACAGCCCACCTCTGCCGGTACCGGTCAGTGGCTGGACGATGATGCCCAAGAGATGACCGAAGTGGACGAATCCGTACCCGCCAAGGCGGAGTTCGGCGTTCGCATCGCCGGTGACAGTATGGAGCCGCGTTTTATCAATGGGCAAACCGTATGGGTCAAAGCCGCACAAGATGCCAACAACGGCGATATTGTGCTTTGCACCTTGAACGACCAAGGCTATTGCAAAAAGCTGCGCAAGGACGAAAACGGCATTGCGCTGATTTCCCTGAATAAAAAATACGCCCCCATCCCTGTGCGGGAGGAGGACGAATTCAGAATCGCCGGTATTGTAGTGGGCTAAGGAAGTAGCGTCGCGTATGTGTGGACGGTATCAGTTTTCTGCCGATGAGTATAAAGAGATTCGCCAAATCGTGCGCGATGCACAGCGCAGAAGCGAACAGCACAGCGAGCTGAACTTCCCCGCAGCCGGGGACATCTGCCCCTCGCAGGTGGCACCGGTGCTGGTTTCACGCGGGGAGAAAATCGTGGGCGAGTTTCAGCAATGGGGGCTGCCAGGTTTTCGCGGCAGGCAGCAAATCATCAATGCCCGCGCCGAAACCGTGACGGAAAAGCCGATGTTTCGCCGCAGTATTGCCTTCCAGCGCTGCGTGATCCCTGCCACTGGCTTTTATGAATGGGACGCCGCCAAGCACAAATATTTTTTTCAAATGCCGGGACAGCCGATTTACTTGGCGGGCATTTATGATACTATAAATGGTGTGAACTGCTTTATCATTCTGACCACCGCGCCCAACGATTCGGTAGCGCCCATCCACGACCGTATGCCGTTGCTGCTCTCCCACGAGCAGGTGCGCCCGTGGTTGGTGGACGCCGGTGCGGCGCTGGAACTGCTTTGCAGCCGCCCGCCGCTGCTGCAGCGCACAAGCTGTGACGGGCAGTTGGGCTTTGATGATTTGCTTTGAGGAAAACCGGGGTATATAAACTTCACGGAGTAAAAGACATGAATGGTTACGATAAAAACACGAATCCGTCCGAGATGCTGATCTATACGACAGAAGATGGAGTGTCAAAGATTGAAACAACCTTTGACGGCGATACGGTTTGGCTGTCCATTGATCAGATGGCGGCGCTGTTTCAGCGCGATAAATCGACAATTTCAAGACATATTAAGAATATCTTCGCGGAAGGTGAGCTGAAACGAGATGCAGTTGTTGCAAAATTTGCAACAACTGCGGCTGACGGGAAAAACTATCAAGTTGAGTATTTTAATCTTGATGTCATTATCTCTGTCGGCTACCGCGTAAAGTCGCAGCGCGGTGTACAGTTCCGCATTTGGGCAACGGGAATTCTGAAAGAGTATATGCGAAAGGGCTTTGTTCTGGATGATGAGCGCCTAAAAAACTTGGGTGGCGGCGGATACTTCAAGGAGCTGTTAGAACGCATCCGTGACATCCGAGCTTCTGAAAAGGTGTTTTACCGTCAGGTGCTTGAAATCTACGCCACCAGTATTGACTATGACCCCAAGGCGGAAATTTCCCTTCAGTTTTTCAAGAAAGTTCAGAACAAAATTCACTACGCGATTCACGGGCAAACAGCCGCGGAAGTAATTTACTCCCGTGCTGATGCGGAAAAAGAATTTATGGGCTTGACCACCTTTGCGGGCAGTCAACCTACGCTAAAAGAGGCCGTAGTTGTCAAAAACTATCTGAACGAAAAAGAGCTTCGTGCTATGGGACAGCTTGTATCCGGCTATCTGGATTTTGCGGAACGGCAGGCGGAGCGCGAACAGCCAATGACTATGCAGGACTGGTCGGAGCATCTTGATAGGATTCTGACTATGAGTGGGGAACAACTGCTGATTGGCAACGGAAATGTCAGCCATAAACAGGCCATTGACAAGGCAACCGGCGAGTACAGGAAATACAAAGCACGCACCCTCAGTGAAGTCGAGCGTGATTATTTGGATTCCATCCAGCTGCTGGAGCAAAAAGCGGAAAAAAACAAGTAGCAGCGCACAAGCTGTGATGGGCAGTTGGGCTTTGATGTTGCTGTTTTTCAAAGCATTAAAACCGATGGTGTTTCCAAAAGTGTGATTGATTTCTTTTCTGGAAAAAGTGAAGAAGAGACCCAAAAGAGTATTCTTCTGTGTCAGCAGGCAGACACATTCAAAAGCGAAAACTAAAGACGACTGCTTAGATCAATTGGTCTAAGTAGTCGTCTTTTTCTAACAATATTCAATAATGTGAAATCAGTCAGAACGGCTTACTTGGGATACTTTTTCTTCTTGGAATATACACTTGTTCCGATCAGTATTCCACTGGCTATGAACAGCACTACAAACCACAGCCACAGATTACTGTTATGGTCTGTCTGGGAACTGTTGGTATTTAAATTCCCATCTCCGTTAGGATTGGTCGGCTTATCGCCATGCGGATTTACAGAATTTGTGGGGTTGCCATCACCCAGATTTGTCGGCTTTGTGGGCTCTGTAGGCGTTGTTGTTCCTGTAGCCGGAATTCTCTCTCCCTTTACCTCATAACCGCAAACCTTGCATGTCTTATCATATATTATCGAAAAACACAAAGAGTTATAAAGCGATAGCTTTGTCTTTTATGCTTTTTGCCGGCTTAACTATGACATGACATAAACAAGAACAAGCTCCAACACTCAATAGCCTTTGCAAAAAATTACAAGCCCGCCCTTTTTTGCAGCGGCAGCCAGCCCTTGCATTTATTGTCGATATCTTGACTGTAATGGAAGAACTGTGATACAGTTAGAGAGAAAAGGGAGTGCTTTATGGATGTTTTTCCATGCTGCGAACAACTGCACGCACTCTGCCCGGTGCCGTTGGATTTCTGCAACCGCGTGGTGGATACCAAAAAGGCGGCGCACAGAAAAGGTGGCGCACAGAGAGCCGTCATCAAAAACTGCCTGCAATATATTTCCACCCATCTGCGCGAGGATCTGCGTTTAGAGGAACTGGCGCACGAATGCGGGCTGTGCAGCCGCAGCCTGTCGCTGAAATTCAAGGCGGAGGTCGGCTGCGGCATACCGGAGTACATCCACCGCGATAACCCACACGGCGTATAATGAACGCAGGAAGGAGGGGAACACCATGGTCTGCGACGGGGATTTTTACCGCCAGTATCTGAACGGCGATGACGCGGGGCTGGAGGCTCTGATGGAAAAATACGGCGATCCCCTGACCCTGTACCTCGACGGCTACCTGCACGATATACACGAGGCAGAGGAACTGATGCTGGATGTGTTCGCCTATCTGTTCACGAAAAAGCCCCGCATCCGCGACGGCGGTTTCAAGGCGTATCTGTATAAGGCGGCGCGGCACATGGCGCTGCGCCATAAAAGCAAACGAAGGCTGATGTTCAGCCTGGATGCGCTGACCGACGAACCGGACGCTCAGCTGCTGGCGGAGGAGGTCATCGGCACAGCAGAGCGCAACCGCATCCTGCACGGCTGTATGGGCGAAATGAACCCGGACTATCGGGAGGTTTTGTATCTGACCTACTTTGAGGGGATGAGCTACGAGCAGGCGGCAGGGGTTATGGGAAAAACCGTGAAGCAGATCACCAATCTGGTGTATCGCGGAAAAGAGAGCCTGCGTAAATTACTGGAACGGGAGGGAATCACAAATGCGGAGCCATGAAGAACGCTTTGCGGAAACAAAGCGGCGCATCGCCGCAAGACAGCGCAAGGAACAGCGACGACGCGGTACAATCGCCATGTTTTCTGCTACTGCGGCGTGCCTTGTGCTGATTGTGGGTGTGTCCTTTGCCATGCCCGGTGTGGTTGCGGGAATCCGACCCGGCGACTACGCGGGCTATGAAACCGCCGCCAGTATGTATGGCGGGGGTGCGGCACTCGGGTACATTGTCATAGGGCTATTGTCCTTTCTTTTGGGCGTGTGCGTGACGGTTCTGTGCTTCCGACTTAGGCAGATGAACCGGGAGGATAGTTCGGACAGGAAAGGCGAGGGACGGCATGGAGCTGATTGAAAACCTGCTGCAATTGTTGACTACCTTCCTTGGCGCGGTGCTCTCGGGCATTGCATGGCAAAAAAGCCGCAGACAGGCGTACTTTTTGTTGCTTTGCTTCTACGGATGCTTTGCCTTGGGGTCGCTTTACTGGACGCTGTACCTGCTGCTGTTCCATACCACGCCGCGGGTCTTTTATGTGTCGGAGTTCGGCTGGGTCGCCAGCGCGATTTTTCTGCGGATTTTGCAGGTCACACTGACTGATTCGGAGGAACGCAGCTTTTGCTGCCGAAAAGCGTGGCTCGCCCCCTTGGTCGGCGTGCCGCTGCTGGTGTTCTACTGCACCTATGGGGATATCCTATCCAACCTGATTTGGTGCGGCTTGATGATTTGGCTGTCCTTCTGCGCGGCACGGGGGCTTTTTTATGCGAATACCCGGACAGGCGAAGCGCGGAATAGGCGGTATTTCCACGTCGGCGTGCTCTGCTATGTCGGTTCTGAATATCTGCTCTGGACGGTGGGGTGTTTCTGGTCGGCTACCTCTCCCGCAAGCCCTGCCTTCTGGTGCGATCTGCTCCTGACTCTCGCCCTGTTGGGACTGCTGCCCGCGGTAAAAAAGGCGGTGGAAGTATGACCTACATTGAAAATATCTTCCTCTGTATGGTGTCCCCGCTGCTGGTGGCCGCCTTGTGCATGGGCAGGCGGCAGCTCCGCTTTTTTCTGTTCTGTATTGCCGGAATGGGAGTATGTCTGCTTTCCGCCTACATCAACACCTTTCTTGCTGCGGTCTATCACGCAGACGCCCTTGCCGCCACGGCGGAGATTGCGCCGGTGGTGGAGGAAATCATGAAGCTGCTGCCGCTGGCATTCTACCTGCTGGTGTTTGAGCCGGAGGGTGAAAAAATCAAGCCCACCGCCATCACAGTCGCGCTCGCCTTTGCCACCTTTGAAAATGTGTGTTATCTCATCCAGAACGGCGCCGACCGATTCTCGTTCATCTTTTTCCGGGGCTTCGGCACGGGTGCTATGCACGTTTTGTGCGGCATCATTGTGGGCGCCGGGCTTGCCTACACATGGCAGCGCACATGGCTGAAGATTGCCGGAACCTGCGGGCTGCTGGGCGCGGCAATCACCCTGCACGCCATCTACAACCTGCTGATTACCTACGGCGGCGCAGCGCAGTACATCGCCTATTCCCTGCCGGTGCTACTGGTGGCGGCGGGAAAGCTGTCTGCACTTCGTATGGTACGAAAAGAATAACCGAATATCCGATTCTTGGGAGCTGCTTTTGGGCGGCTCCCTCATTTTTTTGTAAATTTTTGCATTTTGGGTGAGAGTTTTCCCGAATTTTTGTACCTATATAGGTGAAAGGACTTTTCACCCAAGACTTCAGCAAACCGGAGAGGAGGCTTCCACCGATATGTATGATACCACAAGGCGGGTCGAGCTTGTCAAAAGGCAGATACGAAAAAATACCCGACGAAGGCAGAAACGCGGCATCGGCAGACTGAGCGCTGTGTGTATGCTGTTGTTTGCGGCACTGATGCAGACAGCGGACAGGGTTGTCGGGCAGGGGCAGACCGCTGCCTGGGGCGGCTTTGGTGCGATGCTGCTGCGGGAGGACGCGGGCGGCTATGTGCTGGTGGGCGTTGCGGCGTTCACAGCGGCCGTTGTGCTGACGGTCGTTTGTATGCGGCTGCATGAACGGGAAAAGCAAAAAAGAAAACACGAGGAGGACGCGACATGAAAAAATTTCTATCCCTGCTTTTGAGCCTTTGCCTGCTGCTGGGCGCGCTGCCCATGCAGGTGCTGGCTTTGCCGGGAAGCATTTTTCCGTCTGAAGGGGCGGTAAAAACCGTCACACTGGATGACGGCTCGCTTTCCCTGCAAAACGAGTACATATATATGACGTTTCGCAAATTATGGGGTACTTATGCCTATCTCACAGTTGCGCCCGCAGCAAAGCCCGATGAGGAAGGCGTATTAATCGGGCAGACGCCGCGCTGCACCTTTATCACCTATGACCAAGGCAGAGAAAAGAAAGAGGGCGTGGTGACTGAGCCGATAAAAGCGGAATTTGTGACCAAAACGCCCAACGGCAGCGCGAATGCCATCAAGGTGGAGTATTCGCTGCTGACCGCCCTCAGCCTAATCAAGGCAAAGGCAACGGTCTACTATGAGCTTGTCCAGCTCAAGGAGAATGGGGCATCATCTGACACATGGGGTGTGCTGGCGTCGGTCAGCGAGATTTGCATCGACAAGGACAGTATGCCACAAGATTGGAATCGTGACTTCAATTTCAAATGGGGCTATTCGTTCAACTGCTTTACCGCCACGGGGCATACCTCCACGCTGGAAAAGCCGGGCGGTCCTGCCATTAAAATGAGCCGTACCACCGTGCCGGAGGGGGAGAACCCGCAAATCACCACCGAAAGCTCGGCATTCACCGCGTCCGTGGAGGATCTGGACACAAAAACCGTTCCGAAGGGGTATTCCCAGTGGGGCGATAAGGACGGTGTTTACATCACCGAAGTCTACACGGACGGCTACCCTTGGGCAAATCCCTTTGTGGGATTGTCGGATTACTATGAAAAAGCTATCGCCTCCGTCAGCGGCAAGCCGATTCGTGTCGCCTTAGCGCAGACCGTCAGCGTAGTACCGGGTGACAAGCCGCTGAATACCTGGGTGCAATGTGATAGCTATGCCGGCCGCACGTTTGAGGAAACCGCCGACCCGGAGGGCTACTCCCACTTCCTTTGGGGCTTCCATGATCTGATCAAGGCGGGCGCGGAGAATGTCCCCTCCCAGCCGGATGCGGTGGATGCTGCCATTTCTGCCAAGCGGCTTGCCGCGTTCGCCGTAAACGGCGGCGTGACGGTGGAGTATGTGGCGGACGATGCCGCGCTGCAAGCGCTGAAAAAGCAGTACGGAGAACCTGTTGCGCTGATCAGCGGCGATTATGAGAGCAAGAACGGAACGGAATTCACCTTTACCGGCGGCGCGGCGATGCTCTCGCCCTCCGTCACCGCGACATGGAATAAGAGCAGCGGAAAGCTGGTCATCAAAAAGGACGGCACGATCGAACACAGCGGCGTAAGCCTGAACGCGCCGAGCTTCAAGTTCTATCAGCCGAAAAACGGCGCGGAAAATGACCTGCAAATTTCGCTTACAAAGGACGGCTTTGCGTTCCAAATTGAACCCGACAAGAACGACGCCATCGTCTTTGTGGACATTCCCTATGCCGCGGTCAAGTTGGAAAACGCAAAAGCTGACGCGGCAGGGAACCTTGTGTTCAGCGGCAACATCGGTTTCCGGACCATCTTCAATGGTGCCGAGTTCTCGATGGAAAAGCTGGGCTACGGCTTGAATGCCAAAAACAACGAGTTCAAGGTCAACGGCGTAAAGGCCACAGGCAGCTTTGACACCGCAAAGCTGATGGCGCTGGAGCTTGCCAGCATCAGCGGCGAGGTCAACACCTTCAAGGGTGAGGAAAGCTATGCCTTTGAGTTGGAGCTGAACGCCTTCGACCTGTTTGAAACGGAAGCATCTTTGGCGCTGGTACGCAGCAAAAAGGACGGCTCGCTCATTCCCGATGAGCTGTGGTTCTTTGTCAAGTCCAGCCCCGGCATCCCCCTTGTGCCGCCCGTTCCCGTCGGGCAGCTTAACGGCGGCGGCGCGGGCTTTAAGGATCTGGCAAAAACCGTGAACGGCGACTACTTCGCCATCCCGCCCATCAAGCTGCGGGGTGCGCTGACAGGTACCTATATGCATCTGATTGAGGGTACAGGCAATGTCGTTCTGGGACCCAGTGAAATTTCCCTCAAGGCAACGGATGTCGGCATCGTCGGGCTGGGAAAGAACGCGCAGATCATCGACAGTTTCGGCTATTCTCTCCAACTCAACGGGCAGGAACGTACATATCAAGGAAATACCTACAAGGGTATCTACTTCGGCGGTTCGGAGGAACTTGCCCTCAATCTGCCGAGCAATACACTGGACATCTTTACCATAAATACCGCAATCAGGCTGGGCGCGTTCGGCGGTGCAAACCAAAACAAGACCACCGTGTATCTCGGCATCGGCGCCAACAGCATTGTTAAGGGTCAGCTGCAGATTCCGAGCAGCCTTGGCATCCCGTTTCTCAGCGGTATTAAACTTCCCAGCACGGACATCGATCTGATTGTGGGCGGGCAGACGACCTTCCCCGTCACAAACGCAAACGTCAGCGAGAGCATGGAGCAGGCGTTTAAGAATGTGGATGTCTACCTCGGCGCGATGGCGGGCGTAGACATAAAAATTATTGACGCCCGCGTGTGGGTGCTTGTGCCGCAAATTGTGCAGACCAATTTCCGCATGGGCGGCGGCTGGGATATCGAAACCAAGTGGCTCGGCAAGCTGCCCGAATGGGACTGGTCGTCCAAGGGCGTTGAGCCGCTGGTGCAGGGCGTATCGCTGGAAAACAGCGGGGAAGAGCCTGCCATGCTGATGGAGCTGGAAACAGCGCCGCCTGCAAATGGCAGTACGGCAAATATCAGTGTTTCTGCCGCTTTGGGCGAAACGCCGTACATCGTGCTGGCGTTTGACAACAGTGTTGCCGACGCGGACATCCAAAACAATTTGACAGTTGCAAAGGACGACGGTTCGTCCATTCCCATCAACTGGATCGCCAACGACGGCGATATTGACCCCAACGCGGACATCAACGCAACCATTCTGGCGGACATGAAAAAGTCGGCAGATGACGGCAAGCAATACCGTATGGCAGTTTTACGCCTGAAAGAGGGCGGCAACTATACCGTCAGTACGAGTGCGCTGAGCTTTACCGATGAAAAGGGCTTTGCAGTTGCACCGTTTGAAAAGCTGGATCTGACGCAGAACGGCAATACGCTCACCGGCGGGGTGAAGTACCCCGCAGAGAACACGACCTACACCCTGCGTACCTATCTGGGTAGCAAACCCGGCGAGGCAACCTACCTTGTGGACGAACAGGTCGTGGATACCACCCAAGTCAATACGGTCAACATTCCCACAGAAGGTACGCTGATGCCGACGGGCGAATACTATGTATCCTCCTTCCTGATGACGGAAAAGACCACTGAGGTCAGCGAGGAAGACGGAAGTACCAAAAATGTGACCGTCCTGGCCGCCATCGACAGCCAGCAGTTTGCCACCCCGGTTAGCTACACCAACAACAATCCCTATCAGCCGAGCGCCCCCGCTAGTGCCACGCTGATATTCACCGGCAACGAGGTCATGCGCGCCGAATGGCAGCCTGTGGAAAATGCCGATGGCTACCGCGTGACGATTTATCAGGAGCAAAACGGCGGTTGGGTCGATACCGGCTTTGGCTATGACCTGGACAAGGACACCACCGCCATTGGTATGGCACTGACCGTGGGCGGCGAGGAAACAGAGGAATCCAAAAATCTGACGGCAAACGCAACCTACAAGGTCGGTGTAAGTGCCTACCGGGAGCCGGAGGACGGCGCAAAGTATTACAGCGCAGAAACTAAATCCTCCGACGTTTTCCTGCCGGAATACACGCCGCTGAACCTTGCCCTTTCGGTGAACGGCACAGCTTGTGCGGCGGACGAAAACGGCGTGTACCATGCCTATGTGGGCGGCGGCAGCAATTCCCTTGCTGTGACCTGCGAGGGTGCCGACAGCATCACGGTGACACGCATGGATACCGAAACGAACCTCACATCGGACGGGTCGAACACCTTTGCCATCCCTGATTTTACCGGCACGTTGATGCTACGTGTAAACGGTGTGAAGGACAAGGACGTGACCAGCGTGTTCCTGCTGGTAAGCAGGGACACCACCGCCCCGATGCTGACCCTTTCTGCACCGATCTTCTATGCGGACAGGGCTGCGGGTACCTATCAAATCACCGGCACAGCGGATGCCGGCAGCGAAATCCTTTACGGGAAAAACGGCGAAAGTGTTTATGCCGCAGGGGACGGCAGCTTTGCAATCCAAGGAACGCTGAAGGAACAGCAAACCAGCGATGCCCTGTATATCCGCGCGCAGGACAGCGCCGGAAACCTCTCTGCATGGCAGTCTGCCTTGGTGGCGCGACAGGTGCAAACGTATGCTGTCACCGTAACAACGGACGGCAACGGCACCGCCTCTGCAGACCCCTCCACCACGGTGGCAGGTGCGGGAATCAATCTGAGCGCCGCACCGAATACGGGCTACCACTTTAAGGAGTGGCAGGTCGTCAGCGGCGGCGTGACCATCGAGAACGACAGATTCACCATGCCGGACGGCGACGTGGAGGTCAAGGCAATTTTTGAAAAGGACGCAGCGTCTGCGACCCCCGCGCCCACTGCCACCGCAAAGCCGAGCAGCAGCCAGACCCCCGCACCCACTGCTACTGCAAAGCCGAACAGCAGCCCGACCCCCGCGCCTGCTGCCACTGCAAAGCCGAACAGCGGCGCGACCCCCGCACCTGCTGCCACTGCAAAACCGAACAGCGGCGTGACCCCCGCACCTGCTGCCACTGCAAAGCCGAACAGCAGCCCGACCCCCGCACCTGCTGCCACTGCAAAACCGGAAAGCAGCCCGGCCCCCGCACCTGCTGCCACTGCAAAACCGGAAAGCAGCCCGGCCCCCGCAGCAAAGCCCCCTGTATGGTGGGTCATGCTGCCGATTGCCGGCGGCATAGCGCTGGCTGGCGGTTTCATGATTTTCAAAAAGAAGCGCCGCAGATAAACAGCGCTTGACCGCAAAAACGGAATAGGTCACAGCGAATCCCTGAACAGCCGTCACGGTTTTACCCGCCGTGACGGCTGTTGCTGTTATACGGGCATTGTCGGTTTTCACGAATCTGAGGATGGCTATATGGTCAGCTTTCCCGATACAGAAAACACGCAGACGCTTATTAACGACTACAAAGCGCGTCTGCGTGATCTGGAAAACAATATCTGGCAGCACTAAACTGCCACTAATTCTAAGGCGGGCTTCGGCCCGCCTTTTCTTTATGCAAAATTATTCTTGTTTCTTCCTTTCTCCCGGTTTCGTTGTGATGAGCTGATAGACATCACTATCCTTGGGTTCCAGATTGGAGAATGGTATCATGCTGTTGCCCATCTTGATAATGCCGTGACCCTCGCTGGCGTTGCGCAGAAATTCGAGCTGTGGGTTGGATAGCCCGTACAGGCGTTGCGTTTTCGTAAAAAGGCGTTATAATTGAATCAGTTAAATCAAAGGAGGTATCAAATCATGAAATCACATAAATACTGGTCCTTAGGCGCACTTTTCTGTATGTTGGGATGCATTTATTCTGGAATCAAAAAATCTATGACTGCGCATAAATACTTTGCCTATTCTTCATTGCTTTGTATGGGTATGTCCATTTATTCCGGTCACAAACTGGTTTCTCCAAAGAAGAAAAAAATCACTAAATCAAATAATAGTGAGAATAGTTAAACAAAAAATTTCCTTTATTCATCAAAGACAAAGTTGCTGGAGAATTTTTTTCTCCAGCAACTTTCTTTATCTTTAAGCCATTGAAATACAATACTGTCCAATCAGCTTCATCCAACTATTATATTTCAATCACAAAGATGCGCAGTTTCGAATACTTTTAACTTTTTTAGAAGAAATTTGAAAAATTCTGCGAAAATTTCCGGAAACTTGTTCTCTTATACTATAGGAGGGTTAAAAGCCTCCGAAAAAGAGAATAGCGTCCTCTGCTGTACCGCATTGGGGAAGCAGCGCCACGACCGGAAATTCGCGAGCGTGCCAAGGTGCGAGAAAACATACACTTCTTCATCCCACCTTTCAGTTGGCGGTTCGAGACGAAATTATTCGGAAGAACCCCACCGATGGTGTGCTGACAGAGATAAAGAAAAGCTCCGAACAAACCACCGGTGTACGCCATGCTCTGACGATTCCACAGCAGCGGGCGTTCATGGAGCATATCGCCAATCACCCGGTCTACTGCCACTGGTGGCCGCTGTTTACGGTGCTGCTGGGAACGGGCTGTCGCATCGGTGAAGCATTGGGCTTGCGCTGGGATGATCTGGACTATGAGCAGCGTACTATCAGCATCAATCATAGCCTAGTTTATTACCCGGTGGGCGAGAACCGCAGTTCTATTCAGCATATCTCAAAGCCTAAAACGGATGCTGGCATTCGAACAATCCCGATGCTTGATACCGTGAAAGATGCCTTTGAAATGCTGCATGAGGAACAGAAAGAATCCGGCTGGAACGATTTGGAGATTGATGGTATGACAGGTTTCATCTTTTGTAGCCGTTTCGGCAATGTCCCCAATCCGCAATCTGTAAATCGTGCTATCAAGCGAATCATTGTAGATTACAATGCGGGCGAAGAAGTGGCATCAAAGAAACAGCACCGTAATGCGGTTTTGCTTCCAGACTTTTCTGCACACAATTTGCGTCACACATTCTGTACAAGGCTTTGCGAAAAAGAGACCAACCTGAAGGTTATCCAATCGGTTATGGGGCATAAAGACATCCAGACTACGATGGACATTTATGCCGAAGCAACCGAACAGAAAAAACAAGAATCGTTTGAACGATTGGCTGCAACACTGGATGTTTTTTAATCAGCGAAGAAGTGCTCTTACTGAGTATTTCTTCTGACAGCAAAAATTCTCCAAGGACAGCAAATTGACATCAAATACGCGAGAGTAATGGTGATTCACGAAGGATCACGAATATTTGGAAATCACACAAAGCCGTGATAGTAAAGCATCACGAAGCATTGTGAAATGATTCTAAATATAATCCCCACGATGAAGCCCATCGACTAAAAAGCATTGATTCTACGCCTTTTATC
>OOCR01001049.1_pt1 | contig 16524 bp, 9 predicted proteins | sample 1671491 | NCBI WGS metagenome assembly OOCR01 (sample SAMN06348162, study PRJEB24527) | human gut metagenome | biome: human gut; feature: ankylosing spondylitis patient; material: feces | host: Homo sapiens | place: China | collected 2015-10
GAGGTTACATTGATAAAAAAATCCGGTGCTTTTGGAGCACCGGATTTTAAGAAGGTGAATTACGCTTTCCACAGACTGTGGAGGTTGCAGTAGGCGTAGACCGCCTCGACCTCATCGCCCTCGCAGAGCGCGAAGCAGACCTCCGGCTTTTCGCCGGGATGCAGTTCCTTACGCTGATTGCCCTGCTTGGTCTGGAGAGATACCCATTCGATGTAGTGCTCCGGCAGCATGGGGTGCTCCACGGAGCCGACCTTGACATGGACGATGCCGTTTTCCACCGTCCAGACAGGGACGTGCTTCTCCACGGCGGCGTCGGTGGTGCCGGGAACGATCTCGCTCATCGGCTCGCCGCAGCAGACGACAGGGACGCCTGCGTCCTTAACTTTGGCAATGATGTTACCGCAATGCTTGCAAATGTAAAACTTCTGCTCCATGATAATTCTCCTTTTCTTTCTTTAATAGTTTTCTGCGTGAATTTCAAAATAGCTCTGGGGATGGTTGCAGGTGGGGCAAACCTCCGGGGCCTTCTCGCCCACGACGATGTGACCGCAGTTGCGGCACTCCCACACCTTGACCTCGCTCTTGGCGAAGACCTCCGCCATCTCCACATTGTGCAACAGGGCACGGTAGCGCTCCTCGTGATGCTTTTCAATGGCGGCGACCAGGCGGAAACGCTGGGCCAGCTCATGGAAACCTTCCTCATCGGCAGTTTTGGCAAAGCCATCGTACATATCCGTCCACTCGTAGTTCTCACCCTCAGCGGCGGAGAGAAGGTTTTCTGCGGTGTCGCCAATGCCGTTCAGTTCTTTGAACCACAGCTTGGCGTGTTCCTTCTCATTATCAGCGGTTTTGAGGAACAGTGCCGCGATCTGCTCAAAGCCTTCCTTCTTGGCCTTGGATGCAAAATAGGTGTACTTGTTGCGTGCCTCGGACTCACCGGCAAAGGCAGCCATCAGGTTTTTTTCGGTTTGAGTTCCTGCGTATTTCGTTTCTTTCATGGTGGATACTCCTTCCTGCTTTTCTGCTTTTATTGTAGCAAATCTATGATTTTATTCCGTGACGAAGTCACATTCCTTTTTATTTTAGACGATTTAGTCTGTTCTTATCCCGCAGCGTGATTGCACCACGCTTCAGCTCCACCAGTCCGTCCTCCGAGAAGCTTTTGAGCATCCGTGCCACTGCCTCCCGTGCCGAGCTGATGTGCTGGGCGATCTGCTCATGGGTCATACGTATCGTGTCGGAGCCGGTACGTTCCGCTTCGGCAAAGAGAAATTCTGCCAGCCGCTGATCCAGCCCCTTGAACATGATCTGCTGCATCGCCCACATCACATCAGAAAACCGTTTCGTTGCCAGTTCATAGAGAAAACAGCGGACATGGAGATTTTTCTCCTTGAGTGCAGCAATGACATTTGCAGGGATAATCAGAACGTCCGTATCCATTCCGGCAGTCATTTGCGTATCAAAGGTGATCTGACTGATCACGCAGGAGGCGGAAAGCACGCATAGTTCGCCCGGATACAGGCGGAACAGCGTTACCTCCCGCCCCTCATCAGAGAGAAGATAGGTGCGGATCTCGCCGGAAAGAATAAACAGCATTCCGAGACATTCATTGTCGCTGCTGTGAACGAACGCACCCTTTTTATAATGACGGACAAAGGCACTTCGGCGTAGTGTGTCCATTTCGCGTTCGGTCAAGGATGACCAGAACGGAAGTTGTGTCAGTGTGCGTTCCATATCAATGGCAGCTATGCTTGCCGCAGCCGTGGTCACCGCAGGAGTGACCAGCCTCGCCGTGCTCATGGTCATGGTGGTCACAGTGAACGTTGGGATCGTAGCCCAAACTTCCGTTGAGCAATGCGCTCACCGCCGCGTCAGCGTCCCCGCTGACACCGCCGTAGAGCTTGATGCCCGCTTCGGCGAGTGCTGCCTGCGCACCGCCGCCGATGCCTCCGCAAACCAAAGTGTCCACACCGTGCTGCATTAGGAAGCCTGCCAGTGCGCCGTGACCACTGCCGTTGGTGTCAACAACTTTCGCATGAGTGATTTTGCCGTCCACAGCTTCATAAAGCTTGAACTGCTCGGTGTGACCGAAGTGCTGAAAGATTTGACCGTTTTCATAGGTAACTGCAATTTTCATAATGGAATCTCCTTTGCAAGTTTTGCCTGATTTTTCCATGTTGGCTCTCTGCATCCGGCAGCAACGGCCGCAGTGAGCTGCCTCCTGTCCTCCGCAGATGCGGTAGTTTCCCCCGGTGATGTGCAGCGGTTTCCCGTGGACAAGACACGCTGCGATCTTGCTCCGTGCGCTTTCGTAAATCTCCTGCACGGTAGAGCGGGAAATGTCCATTTGAGCGGCACACTGCTCGTGGGTTTGCTGCTCCAAGTCAACCAGCCGAATGACCTCGTATTCGTCTAGCGTCAGCAGGATCGGCTCGGTATTCTCGCACCCGTTGGGACAGAATGTATCGACCTGTGGTACGCCACAAATTCGACGGCATCGTGGCGGTCTTGGCATGGGCGCTTTCCTCCCCTTGTATTCGGTATATACCGATTATAGCACTTTGAGCAGAAAAAAGCAATCTTTTCAAAAGCTGCTGCGTTTTCCTTCCTCATATGTGTGCCGGCTGATATTCGGTGTCAAAGACTACGTGTGAGGCATTGTCTCCCTCAATTCATCCTGCCTCCGTCATCTCTGCGTCACTTGCTGGTTAGCAATAACCAAAGCGCAATTCTTTTGGTATGGTGCAAAAAAGCGGTGGAGAACAAGCTCCACCGCCCAAAATGCTTAGACCTTGAATTCTGAAATTGCTCTCCAGAACTCAATCAGCAAGACCTGATAGAGATCTTCATCCACGCGACCGTTCACGCGGCTGCATTTGTTCAGGAGCGATTCATACCGAACAAACAACTTTTCCACAGCGTCCTCATCACCGCGCTTTGCGCGCAGAAGCAAATCCTTGAAACCTTCCATAGTATTATTCCTCCATCGCATTGCGAATCTTGTCGCGGGCATTCTTGTGATGCGTGCTTACGGTACTATCATCTACCTTGCCTTAACCATCACTGCACGAATGTAAGAAGCGCGCCGGGCATACAACACCTTGGTCATGAACTTTGTAAAGCGCGCAGCCAGTTGCGCGTCCTCACCACTAAACCATAGCTTATTTTTCTTTGCCATCGTAAACCTCCTGAATTTTGGGTTTCATTGAATAGACCTCAAAATTCGGAGGCGCGCGGGTCGGGTAAGAGTTACGGCAGCGCATCTTACATTAAGCGAACGCAAAAAAAGGCCCGACAGCCGTTGTGGCTGTCGGGCCAAAAACAATCTGTAATTGTCTTTATAACCGATTACTTATTGTTTCTTCTCTTGCAGACAAATACAACTGCAAGTCCGAGCAGGGATACCACCAGAAGCACGACGTACAGCGTGGGATTGGAGGTATCGCCCGTTTGCGGCATTGCCGTTATGGTGGACGGCTTTGAAGTGCTTGCCGGGGTGGGGGCCGGTGTGGGAGCAGCAACTTCGTTCTTCTTGGTTTCGCTGTCGTTCGAACTGTTGTTGCTGCCCGGATTGCTGCCGCTGCTCGGCACGGCGGTGTCCTTATAGGCAATCGCGTAGATAGAGAAGCGGTCGGTCTTAAAGGTCAGCGTCTTGCCGGCTGCGTCAAACGCGGCATCCAGCACAGTAATCGTGCCTTCATGGTTGCGCACAATGCAGTAGGTGCGGTTGACCGTGCTGTCCGTATTGACGAGCGCGTCCGGCACCACAACGGAGATCGGCAATGCGTTCTTAGTCGTGTGCAGGGCTGCACCATCCTGCTGTTTGCCGTTCACGGTCATGTACTTGAACAGACTGATGTCGAAATACTGCCCGATGGTGTAGTCCTTGGCAGCCTGTGCCATCGCAGTTTTTACTTCATCGGGAACATTGGCTTCTTTCACGGTCAGCACAATGTCCACACTTGCGCCGTTGGCAATCTGCACCAGTTCATCGGCAGTAATGTCGCCGCTGTTCACCAGCATGGCAAGCAATTCTGCTTTGTCAGTCAGCAGGGTGGCGGGCGGTACAGTGCCCTCAGACTGGACATCCACTTTCACCTTGCCGCTGCTGATTGCAATATCCTCGCCGGGGGCATCCTCAACCTTGGAGGGAGCAATCACATAGGTCCATGCAATAGAATCGGTATAGTTGCCCTTGGCGGTGATGGTCAGTGTGTATATGCCGTGGGCGGTGGCGGTGTTGCCCGTCACAGTGTAGGAGTCAGCGGGGATTTCTTTATCGCCCAGCAGGACTTTCTCCACCGTTTGGGTCTGTTCCGCGCCGTTGGCGGCAAGACCCTTGCCCAGCACAACGGTTGCGCCCTTGATGGACTTCGGCTCGATGGTAAACGTACCCTCGGCAAACGTCACATCGTAGTTCGGGTTTGCGCTCGCATCAGCGGTGGCGGTGATGGCATACTTGCCGGCATTCTCGTCCTTAACTCGAGCCAGCGTGATACCTTCCAGCGTTTCACCGTCCAGTACACCACTGCCTTTGTAAGTCAGTTCGGGGTCTTTTTCCTCATATACCTTGGACTTGTTGTCCGGGGTGACGGTGGCGGGGCGCTTGGTAACGGTGAATTCAGCAGTAGCGGTGCCGGCATCCAGCTTGTAGTTGGGGTCGTTGATGGTTGCCGTGATGGTGTAAGTGCCAGCCTTGGTAGGCAGCGTGGTGCCGTTGTACTTGGTGCCATCGTTGGCTGTGCCGGTGTAGGTTAGCGTGATTTTCGGGGCATCCTCGCCCACAACATCATTTGCCGTAACGGTGGCAGGGGTAATGGTCTCGCCGTAAGTGCCGCCGTTGGGCGTGATGCTCACAGTGATTTTCTTGGCGGTGATGGTGGCGGTGGTTTCGGCCTGATTTCCGCTTTCAGCCAGCACATAGTTGGCGGCAGAATCGCCGCCCAGCGTCAAATCGGAAATCGTGACTTTCTGCTCACCGACACCAGCGCTTTCCAATCTACCTGTGGCAGTAACGGTTAAGGCGTCATTTTTCAGAACACCGCCAAGGGTTACCGCGCTGTAATCCAGCACAACATTGGTATTGCCGTCATAGGCCTTGTCTTTTGCGGTGATACCTGAAACCGTAACCGTCTTGCGGTTGACCGTAACAGTTGCGGTGCCGTTGTTCGTCGTGTATTTTCCGCCGTAGGACGCATCCGGGGTGAATGTCCACGTGGCATTATTGCTGCCCGCATCAGGCTTGACCGTGCCATCCACCCATGTAAACGTACCGTTGACCGCATAACCCGTGTCGGGGTCTTTCATCTTGCCCGAAATTTTGCTCTTGCTCAGTGTATCGCCGTAGGTAATCGGCGTTGCGGTGATTTCGCCGTCCGGCATGGGCTTGATCTGGTTCACCGCGCTGACATTGACAGTCAGGGTGATGTCCTGATAGTTGGAGGTGGTGACCGGAATCGTGACCGTGCCGATTTTTCCTGTCAGGCTGCCGGTCTGAGTCATGTGCAGCAATAACCGGAGAGTATTTTTGTTTTCAGGATCGGCGCCCACCGCACTTTGGGCTGTGTACCCTTTAGACAAGTTGATCGTAGGCGTCTTTCTGTATTCTACTGTACCATAGGATTTGCCTTTACCCAATTCGGGCAGCGGCGGCAGGTCGACAAAATAGTCTTTTTGCACACCATTGTAGATGGTCAGCTCAACGGGCTGCACTGTGGGGGCAGCAGCCTTGGTAATGGTGCCGTCGTCAGTGCTGAAATTCCCATCTTTCAGCCGATAGTTTTTTGCTGTATCTCTTTGGTTCAGTGTCATTTTGCCGGTAACGATCTTTTGGTACCCCACCTTGGCATTTTCAAAAGCAGCCGTGACGCTGTAATCCTCTGCGGTGAGGGTGTCCCCGCCTTGCAGCCCGATAAAGGTCGGCGTCACCGTTGCGTTGGCGGTTCCGTCATACTCCTTTGTGACGCTCTGAACGCTGACGGTCAATTTCGCAGGGGTGATTTTCCACTCTGCTGTGGCAGTTCCGATGTAGTTGCCGGTACCTTCGATGGTCAGGGTAATGCTGTCATTGGCATTGATGGCCTTGTCACCGCTTACAATATCGTAGGTGGTGATGGTTTTAGACCAGCCATTCAGCGTCACGCCGGTGATCTTCGGCGATTGCTCCGCCGCGTTGTACGTGAATTCGCGTTTTTCCAGCGTGATGGTTGCACCCTCGATGGACTTGGGGGCAACCTCGACGGTTGCTTTGCCGGTTACGGTCGCGTATTCCTCGTAGCCTCCAGCCGGGGTGAATATCCACCCGGCTACATAGCTGTCATTTGCATCTGGCTTGATTGTGCCATCTTCCCACGCAAAGGTGCCCTTGACCTCTTTTTCTGTGGTGGGGTCTTTCATCTTGCCGGTGATCTTGATCTTGCTCAGCGGCTCACCGTAGGTGATCTTGGTGGGCGTGAGCGTCAGTGTGCCGGCCAGAACCGGGGTGAGCTTGTTCTTCGCGCTGACATTGACAGTCAGGGTGATGTCCTCATAGTTTGTGCTCTTGATCACTACGGTCACTGTGCCCACAGAGCCGGTGGTTCCCACGTCATTTTTCTGAATGGGCAGGGTCAGCTTGCCGTTTTCCACCTTCGCGCCGCTGGTGTAGTAGCCGCCATTGAGTTTGATCTCGCCCAGCTCATAGGTGGGTGCACCGTACTCTTTGGGCGTTTCCAGCGTGGGCAGGGCGGGGAGCGTCACAGTGTAGGTCTTTTTGTAGCCGTTTACAATGGCGAGCGTAGTTTCCTTGGTGAAGTCAGGCGCAGCGGCCTTGGTGATGCTGCCAGTAGTAGAGAGGCTGCTCTGCGCCAAGATGTAATTCTTCGCGGTCTGCTCCGTCAAGGTCACTGTGGCAGTGACGTTCTTGCCGTTGCCCACACCGGCATCGTCAAAGCTGGCGGTCACGTTGTAGTCTGTGCCTCGGATCAAGGTTACGCCGTCGAAGGTCACGCTGGAGATGTCCGCGTTTTTCGTGCCGTCATAGACTTTGTCGTTTGCCGTAATGCCGGTAACGGTAACAGGCTTCGGGGTAATCACAAAGTTGGCTGTCGTATTTTCGGTCAGCGTGTAATTGCTGTTGGCAATCGAGGCTGTAACTGTGTAGCTGCCTGCATTAACGGGAACGACTGTGTCATTGTATCCGTTGCCGGTGTAGGTAAGCGTTACAGGAACATTTTCCCCTTTCACAGCGCCGGAAAGTTTGGCAGCGGCGGCGACGACACTGCCGTAAGTGCCGCCATTCGGGATAATGGTAACGGCGACTTCCCTGGCGGTGATGGTGGCGGGGGTTTCGGTCTGGTTGCCGCTTTCAGCCAGCACATAGTTGGCGGCAGAATCGCCGCCCAGCGTCAAATCGGAAATCGTGACTTTCTGCTCACCGACACCAGCGCTTTCCAATCTACCTGTGGCAGTAACGGTTAAGGCGTCATTTTTCAGAACACCGCCAAGGGTTACCGCGCTGTAATCCAGCACAACATTGGTATTGCCGTCATAAACTTTGTCTTTTGCCGTAATACCGGTAACGGTGAGGGGGCGTTTGGTAATATTTACCCAGGCGGAGCCGGAAGCATCCGCATAGCCGGGCTGGGAAACCTTATAATATACGAACTTTGGACCATCCGTGAAGTCGGTGTAGGTCAGGCTGTCCAGCGTGCAGCTTTCTGGGCTTGTGCCGTATTTTACGGTTGCGCCACTGGGCACGCCGGTGAGGGTGATTCCGTGCGCATTACCGTCATACTCACCCTTATAAGGCACAGGCGAAATGCCGCTGAAGTGCTTCTGCGTGAGTTTGACCTTGATCTGCGCCGTCACAGGCGTACTGGGCTGCTCCACCTCGTCAGCAATCGAAGTAATATCCAATGTTCCGGTGAGCGTCTGCTCCTCCAGCGTATTCGGATTATAACCGCTCCATGTGACGGGGATATCATTAAATGTCTTGCCATCCACCGTGGTGATCGTCACGGTTCCGGGCAGTCCCAGCTCTTCCTGCGCCGTTCCGCAGGGTTTGTCCGTAATGCCAGCTGGCGTATTGCTGCTCTTTACCGTACGCTTGACAACCGTTACGGTGTAGTCCTGAGTCAGCTCATTGTGGTTATTGGTATCTGTGGGAGTAAACACGACCGCGGTGGTCTTGCTGCCTGCGCTGTCCCAAGATTTAGCAGCACCTGCCTTGAAATCGAAGGTGCCTTCGCCGCTGCCGCCGGTGAGGGTCGCTTCACTGTTGACATAAACCGGCGCAGAAAGCGTCGGCCATTCGGTCACCACCGGATTGGCCTTCTGAATGGTATACTTCACGCTGGCGGTGGCAGCCTTATTGCCCTCGCCCACCGTGATGCTGGCGGTGTACTCGCCCGCTTTGGTGGGGAGCGCATCGTTTTCCAATTTCTCTGGACCATACTTGCCCGTCTTTATGTAGCTGATGGTGATCTCACTCGCCGCCGGACCCTGCCAATCGCTGCTTGCAGTCACCGTGGCGGGTTTGCCTTCCCCGCTGTAGGTCAGCTCGGCGGGGGCCGCAATGGTCACGCTGCCGCCGTTTCCGTCGGTCAGATAGCAGCCCTCTGCCGTACACTTCGCGGTGATGGTCGCACCGCTTGCCGTGTACGTCCAGCTATGCTGATGCTGGGTCACGGTGAACGGCTCGCTGTAGCAATTGTAGCCGTTGCTGCACTGGACGAAAATGTGGTACTGATAGCTCTTGTCTACGGGCAGCCCGGAGATCGTGAGCGTCTTGCTCTGCCCGCCGGTATGCGTCGCAGTATTAACTTTTTTGAAACTCGTGGTCCAGTCGTTTTCTGATTCTTTAAACACCTCCCACCAGTAGTAGTAGGTGACGTCCTCCGTTTCGGGCTCGGACGCGATTACCGCAGTCAGCGTGATATTGCCGTCCGTCGCAAACGCCGAGTTTCCGGTGTAGTTCGTATTGCTATTCGGATAGATCTTTTCGACCACGAAGGGGGCTTTTTCAACGGTGACTTTTTCCGAGATTGAATTGGCGTTGGGGAGCCATTGGTTATCCCTTGTTCTTTTGTAAGCGTACCCCTTCGCCAGCAGCGCGTAGGGCTTGACATAGCCGGTGTCGCTCGTAATCTCGCCGTAGCTGCCGCCGCTGAGGCTGGCGCTGCTGCCGTCGTCCTTTACAGCCACACGGCTGAAGGTGCCGTTGCTCAGCGAAAGCTTTCCGCCGTTCTGCGCCGTGACAATGGCAAGCTTCGTATTCCCGTCGTTGACGGTCAATTCCGCGTCTTTGCCGTCCACCGTCACATTGAAGTCTCCGTTGCTGCCCGTGACCGTCAGAGAAATGCCCTTGGCGGTGAGGTTTGCTCTTGTGACCGTTTTCCCGCCGGTCGCCAGCGTCACCGGCCCGCGGGTCAGCTCATAGGTGGTCGAATGCCCGTCGACATAGCCATTCACATCCTGATACAGCGTGATGGTCTTTGCACCGTCCGCCGCGTTCGCCGCCTCGATGGCAGTGGCAAAGGCCGTGTACCAGCTCGTTGTGCCGCCGACGGTCAGCGACGCCGCCATCTGCTTGCCGCAGATGCTGCAAGTGCCGTTGCCGTCCTTGCCGCCGTTGTGCGTATGCGACACGACCTTGACATTTTCCAGCGTATTCACTCTATCATTGGTCACAGCCTGATTATCACTTGCTCCGTAATACGCCGCGCCCTCCGCCAGCAGGTCGGCGAGTTTGCGGTCGCCGTTGGTTTTGATCATCGTAAATGTGCCGCCGGAAAGCTTGACTTTGGTGGTGTAAAAATCCGCGAAGACAAACGTGCCGCCGGAGATCGTCCCCGTGACATTGTAGTCAAACTCAACGCCGCCATATTTCTTTTCATTATTAAAGCTGCCGCCGCTGATGTTCGCGGTGCTGCTGCCATTGAATTCGACAGGACCATCGAAGGTACCGCCCTTGGCGTTCAGCGTGCCATTCACCGTGACGGTGGAGGTGAATGTGACGCTCTCCTTCACCGTCGCCGTGCCGTTGATGGTCGCACCTCGATAGCTGCCGCTGGCAAAGGTCACGTCCGCGTTTTCAGCGACAGTCACATTCTTGGCGGTGTGCGTTCCGCCCTCCAGCGTCAGCGTGCCGGTCAGCGGCATGGAGGTGCCGAAAGCATACATATCCCGCAGCAGGGTCAGCGTCGGCTCGGTGCAGCCCTCATTGCTCCAGCCGTTCAAGGTCTGGATGGCCTCTACATAGCCGTTTTCCAGCGCACTGTCTTCCGTGAAGTAGGCAGTCTTGGTCGTGCCGTCAGCGGCCTTGGCGGTGATCTTCGTATACAGGTCCTTGTGGCACACAGAGCACACAGGGTTGCTGTCATCGGCGCACTGATGGACGCACTCCGTGAACTGCACCTTGTACGCTGTATAGCCGGTCAGTTCGGAGATTTTCTCCGTCTTGGGAACGATGCTCCATACACTGTCCTTTTCGCCGTACAGCTCGCACTTCGCATAGTCGGTTCCCAGCAGGTCGTTAACGGTGAGGCTCTTGCTCTTCGTGTTGTCCGTGATCTTGCCGATGGTGCAGGCGTTTGGATTGCCCTTCCACAGCTTCAGGCCGTAGCCCGTACTTGTGGAGCCATACGCAGCATTGCTTAAAACCAACTCGCCGATTTTGCCGCCAAAGCGCTCCAATGCGCCGCCGGCCTGCAGCTCCACGCGCGAAATCTCGCCGGTGTAGGAGTCGTCAACCGCCAGCGTTCCGTTGGACCCAACCGAAAACTTGACATTGAGCGCCTGCGTCCCGCCGCCCTTGCTAGAATCCTTGACCGTCAGAGTATTGGACTTGTTCCCGCCTCCGACATGAATGTATTTATTCTCGGTGCTGACAGTTTTGCCATTCAGATCCAGCGTCGCTGAGTAGTTCTCAGAAGAGCAATTTCCTGTGAGCGTCACATTCCGCAGCAGCGTCACGGTGCTGCCTCTGGCTGCATTAAACGCATCCGTCAGCGTCTTATAATAGGCGCTATCGCCCACGCGCGCGTCGAATTGCGTTTTGCACTTCTTGCAGGTGTAGCCGGTATCGTCCATCTCGTGCGTGCAGGGCACAAGATAGACCTTGCCGTCCTTGCCCAGACTGGTCTCGCTGTCGGCGGCGTTCGCCTTGAAGTTCTCGGCGCGGAGCGTCACGCCGCTTGCCGGTTCGGCGATGGCCCCATGCTCTATGCCTTCACGCACGCCCACATAGATGACCGAATCCTCACTCAATGCGCCTGATACAAGAATGGGCAGCTTCCAATCAAAATTGGCGTAATAACCGGCCTGCACCGAGCCGGAAACAGTGAGCTCAGGAGCTGAGCTTTCACTTCCGCCGTAGTAAACGTCATATCGATTGTTGCCGGTAACGGTAGCATCGGTGAGGGCGATAGTGCCGTTTCCATAGATGCCGCCGCCCTCATAGGTGCTGTTGTTTCCGGTGATCGTCACATTCTTGACGGTTACCCCTCTCTCCGAATAAATGCCGCCCCCGTGGCCATACCTTGTATCCCCCGTGGCGGACGCCTTGTTGCCGGTGATCGTGGCGTTGGAGATCGAAACATTGCCGGCGTTAAAGTGGATATAGATGCCGCCGCCGTTGCCGGCGGTTGCCGTGTTGCCGGTGATGGTGCCGCCGTCCATGGTGAAGCTGCACTTCTCACCCACATATACGCCGCCGCCACCGCCGTCAGACGCACCCGCAGTGTTATCGGAAATGGTGCCGCCGTGCATGGTGAAGCTCGGCGGGTCGATATGATTCGTCGTGCCGACAAGGAACACACCGCCGTAGTCTTCATTACCGGTAATCGCTCCACCATACATGGTAAAGGACGAGCCGGTCTGATAGGTGCCGCCCTTTATACCGACCTGCACGCCGCCGGTGATCGTGCCGCTGTACAGCTCAAATTTGCCGCCGTTGACGGTCACTTCGCCTTGAACCTTTCCGTTGCCGGAGCAGTCGGTCAGCGTCAGCGTCGCGCCGCTGCCGACCGTGATACTGCCGGAAATCGTCTGCCCGTTCAGGCAGAGGGTGACCTCGCCTTCTGGCACAGTCCAGCTGCCCGACACGGACTGCGTCAGATAATAGTTACCAGCAGAATCAGGCAGGGAATCGGCAGTTGTCCATGTTACAGCAGTATCATGTTCGTGTCCGTTGACATCTCCATTCCCGCCGCAGACGCAGTGGGTATGAACACCGGACTGTGCGTCTGTCAGCGGCGCGGTCTGGCTGTTGAACCAGCCGAACAGCGCCTCGAAGTCCACACCGGTGATCTGCGCCTGCTGCTCTGCGTTCAGCGCTTCATAAGCATCATACGCCGCCTGAATGTCGTCATAAGCTGCGTCCAGCTCGTCGGCGGTCATGCCGTCCAACTCACTCACGGTGGGCAGCGCAGCGATCATCGTCTGCACAGCGGATACCGCCGCGTCCGCATTGTTCCCGGCGTTTTCATCCTCGCCGATCTCGGGCGCATCTGCTTTGCTGTCCTCAGCGCCACCGGCGTCAGGGGTACCGGTATTCTGCGGGTCACCCTCTGAACCGTTCTCTTCCTCATTCGTTCCAGCCTGTTCGGATACGGCGGGCGAAATTTCCTCCTGCTGCTCCTGCTGCACGATGACGCCGCCCTCCTGCGCGTCCTCCGTCGCCCACGCGGGCGCGGGGAATAGCGTCAGGCACAGCGCCAGCGTCATGAGCATACTCAATACTCGTTTTTTCATGTACTTCCTCCTCTAGAAATAGTCTTGCTTTTATGTGGAAATCCGGCATCTGCCGGATGCTGTTTTTACAGGTCCTCGGGGACTAAATGCAGCTTCTTCGCGGCTGTCTTGGCCTCCGTCCGGCGCTTCACGCCCAGCTTGTCGAGGATGTGGCTGACGTGGGTTTTCACCGTGGGCAGCTTCACGTCCATGATCCGGGCGATCTCGGCATTGGACTTGTCCGCGCAGAGAAGATGCAGAATTTGCAGCTCCGTGGGCGTCAGCTCCTCGCCGGGGGCAAGGCGCGGCGCGAGAAAATGCGGGTAGAACGCCGCTTGCATCCGCACCGCCGCCATTAACTGCTTATACCACTTTTTGTCGCCATCCCAGTCCAGTGCCCCCAGCAGCGGCAACACTGCCGTGCCGTATACGCTGACGGTGCGGATAAAGCTGTACTCCGCCGCCGCGTCCAGCGCCGCTGTCAATCGCTCGCGCCACCGTTCGTCGCGCTTGCGGTACAGGGTGATGGCCGTCAGGACATTCAGGTGAATGCCGTCGATGATGCGGGCGCAGTTTTGAATGTACGGCTCCATGGGTGAGAGCGTCAGCAAAGCGGCGTCCGGGCGGTTCTGCATAATTTCCACCATTGCCTGCGTCAGATACCGGTAGCGCCGCATGACATTCAGGTGCGTGGGTTCGCGCGGGGCTTTTTCCCGATACCACACGTCCGCCGCGTCAAGGTTGCCGGTGTGCATATCAATACGGCAGAGCATGGCGTCCATATTGGGCAGAAAGCGTGTCAAACCGCGCTCGGCAAAGCATTCCCGGAGTACCTCGATGGTGCGCCGCGCGTCCATCGCCTGCCCGTTTGCCAGCTGGCTGCGGGCGAGCAACCCGCTGACGGCGAACTCCATGTCCGGCGTACCCCGGTTGCGGACCTCGTTCAGCTGCGGGAGAAGGGACAGCATCCGCCCGGTGACGTCCTCGCCCTTTTCAAATTTGCTCTCGGCAGTGGCGCAGTCGGCAAGACCCACGCCGTCCCGCCCCAGTACCGCCTCCACGGGGATGCGGAGGGTTTTGTAGAGCAGGTCATCCTTTTTGCTCCATTCGGAAAAGTCCTTGCCGCCGTTCATGATGCTCGGCAGCGCGCTCGTGACGGAAAAGGACGGCAGCGCCACCTCTTTGTTCGTCAACAGCCGGAACACGGCGGGGATGGTTTCCGTCAGACCGTTCACGCCCCGCTGGGGCAGGGAGATGTCCAGCCATGCAAGGCGACCGCGCGCCTGCTTTCCGGCGGCGTCCTGCCTGCTGCAGTGTTCGGCAAACTTTTTCAGTTCGCCATACCAGCGCTCCGAGCCTTCGTAATCCATGGCCAACGCACAGAGCATACTCATGCCCTGCATCAGAGAGGGGGATGCGAGAATTTCCGCCTCCGGCAGGCTGCGGTAGTATTTTTCCATCTCGGCATAGTGACCCATACCGGGGTGTAGATCGGCGTTGCGCACCAGCAGTTCGGCCACCCTGGTGTGGTCGCCGCCCTGCGTGTAGCATTCCAGCGCGTGGGCATAGTCCTCTTTCAGCTCGTAGTAAAGCCCGCCCCGGCTGAACAGCGCTTTACGCTTTTCCTCCGTGTATTCCCGATCCATCTCCCAAAGGAGAAAGGCGCGGAAACCGGCCCAGAAGTGGAATCGCTCCCGGCTGTCGTAACGCAGCATGGTGGTGTGCCGCAGGAGCCAGTCCATCCGTTCGCCGGCACGGGGGTCGCCGCTGACCATCCGCACCATTTCCATGTCAAAGTCCTCAAACAGCGAAAGCTCCAACAAAAGCCGCCGCACAGGAAGGTCAAAGCGGTTGTACACAGCTGCCTCAAAGTAGGCGAACACTTCCCGGTAGGTGTGCGCCGTCAACTCCGGGCTAAAAGGCTTGCCGTCGGACATCTGCCGCGCCGTAATTGCCACACCCAGCGGATAGCCGATAGATTCTTTCAGGATGCCGTTGATTTCGCTTTCCGTCACGGCTACTTTACAGGAGGCAAAAAAGTTGCGTATGTCCTCATGGTCAAAAAGCAGGTCGTCCGGCTCCAAGGTGGTCATCAGACCCGTGTACTGGAATGCCGTCAAGTACGCCGGCGGCACCCCGCGGGAGAGGAACACAAACCGACGTGCCGGGTTGGCACGGATCAGTTCACAGAGCGTCTGCGAGGTTTCCTGCTCCTGCAAAAGCTGAAAGTCGTCGATCAGCAAAATATCCCATTCGTCCGGCAGCGCCTGCAGCGAAAAATCCGGCGCATCGGCACACAGGCAAAGTGTGCGCCATTTGCGCAGCAAGGCGTTTGCCACAATCGTTTTGCCAAAGCCGCAGGGCGCGCTGAAAAAAAGGATGCGCCCGCTTTGCATAACATGGTCAAATTTTTGCTGCACTGATGGCTTTATGAGAATATTTCCGTTCAATTTTATCTCCTTTTCGATGAAGGATGAGGGAAATGCTATACGATAACAGTTAAATTATACCACCCGAAGGGGAAAAGTAAATCGTCCCAAAGTATGAGATTCCGCCGTTTTGAAGAAATCCAAACGGCACCTTTCTTTTCGATTCTTCGATATATTCTTTCAAAAAGCACTTGACAATTCAAACGGTTCACTTCATAATTTATATAATTATTGTGGTGCTGTCAGCGGACAGCAAAGAGCAAAGGAGACAAGATGAAAAAGCAAATCGTAAGCACCCTTATGATGGCTGTTTTCACGCTTGTGTTTCTGCTGTCTGCGGGAATGTTGCTGGCATATTATGGGGAAGGTGCGCGGCAGCAGCAGGCATTTCGTGCGCTTGAAAGGATAACAGAGCAGGCAAATAACCATGGCGGAGAAAACTCCAAGACCGCAGCCGTACAAACAGAGCAGTCCGCAAAGGAAAAAGCGGCGCAGGAATATAACGCCCTGAAGGAAAAGAACCCGGACTTTTGGGGATGGATAAAAATTGACGACACGGCGTTGAGCTATCCTGTCATGCACACGCCTGAGGAACCGGAGTATTATCTTCGCAGAGATTTTGAGGGGGCTTATTCACTGCGTGGCGTACCGTTTTTGGACGCCAGATGTTACGACGGCTGCGGCAACTACATCATCTATGGCCATTATATGAAGGATGGAACCATGTTCGGCTCGCTGCAAGCCTATGCAAAGCCTGCCTACTGCGAGGCACACCCCACCATTACGCTGAATACCGCAACCGGATGTGCGGATTACACGGTAATGGCGGCATTTTATTCACAGGTTTACAGCCAAGAGGATAGCAAGGTGTTTCGGTATTACCAGTACGCCGACCTGTCGAACGAGGCGGACTTTGCAGCCTATGTGGAGCAGGTGCAAAAAGCGGCGCTGTATGACACCGGAGTAAATGCGCAGTATGGGGAACAGCTGCTTACACTTTCCACCTGCAGCTACCACACAGACGAGGGAAGATTTGTCGTTGTGGCAAAGAAACAGGAATGATTTTGTGCAATGGTGGCTTTCTACTTGCCTTGGCGCTTTATGCTCAAGGCTTTTGGGGTGAAAACATTTAACACACCAAACTCAGCGGATCAACCCGAACCCCGCCCTGCATTACCTCAAAATGCAGGTGGTTGCCGGTGCTGTCGCCCGTGCTGCCCACATACCCGATCACCTGCCCTGCCGTTACCGCTTCCCCTGCGGTAACGGCAGTTTGCGTCATGTGGGCGTACCGCGTGGACAAGCCCGCGACGTTATCCAGCAGAACCTGATTGCCGTAGCTGTCGTTCCAGCCGCTGACCAGCACCGTGCCGCTGTGGGCAGC
>OOCR01001060.1_pt1 | contig 16341 bp, 9 predicted proteins | sample 1671491 | NCBI WGS metagenome assembly OOCR01 (sample SAMN06348162, study PRJEB24527) | human gut metagenome | biome: human gut; feature: ankylosing spondylitis patient; material: feces | host: Homo sapiens | place: China | collected 2015-10
TAAAGTACGATTTCATATTTTGCTTGTTTTTGATACAAAGGTATAGAGCGGTTGGCATCTGGCAAGGGCTTGGATGCCCGGTTGCGGTAGTTTGTATGAAAATCATACACCCGCTTGTATGATATTCATACAGCCTTTTTCCGTACCTTTATCCCCGATAAAAGAGATAAAGGAAAACAAACGAATCGGATATGGCGAATTACGGGACAATATTGGTGGTAGATGACAATCCGGCGATTCTTACGGCGGTCAAGATCTGCTTGGCCGGTGAGTTTGACAGGGTATTGACACTCGCTTCTCCCGACACGCTTCTTACGGTATTGGCACAAGAGGTGGTGGACGGGATTTTGCTCGACATGAACTTCACGCAAGGGGGAAACTCCGGACAAGACGGCTTGCTTTGGCTTCGGGCGATCCACAAGAAGCATCCGGCTATCCCGGTGGTACTGGTGACGGCATACGCTGATATCAAGTTGGCGGTGCGTGGTTTGAAGATGGGGGCGGCAGACTTTGTTGCCAAGCCGTGGGATAATCAAGAGCTGATCCATGTCTTAAAAGATGCGATTGATGCCGGGCGTAAAGTGGTTCCATTGGAACAGGTCGAGGCGGAGCATGTGAGCAAGGTGGTGGAGCGTTGCCACGGCAATATCAGCCGGGCCGCCGAATTGTTGGGAATTACCCGGCAGACGTTGTATGCTAAAATAAAAAAGCGATGATGTTGATAGGCACTTTGGGAGTCGTTGTCGTTCTCTTTATCGGATGGTTCTACCGCCATCAGGTATTGTTGAGAGACCGGGCGCATCTGATGCGTGAGGCGATTCGTAACCAAGAATTTACGTTCCGTCTTCCTGTGAAAGGCCTGTTCTTCGGGGAGCGGGCGTTGCAAGAGGCCCTTAACGAGACGGGCAGGGACATCGGGCAGTTGCTTGCCCGCAATGAGGTGGAATCGTGGCAACGGCTGACCCGTGTGCTTACGCATGAGATTATGAATGCCACTACGCCTATCGCCAGTATCAGCCAGGCCTATCTGGAGCATCCCGCGATTGCCGGGACGGTTTACGAGGAGGGGATCCGTGCCATTCACGATACCAGCCGGGGACTTGCCTTGTTCGTGGACAGCTACCGGAAACTGGTGGAACTGCAAGAACCTGTTATCGGAGAGGTCTATTTGAATGATTTTATGGAGGGGATCCGGGCTCTTTATCCCGATTTAGAGTGGCATCTTTCCATTCCTTTGTCTGCTATGATGCGTACGGATCAGAATATGTTGCGGCAAGTGCTGATTAATCTGATCCGGAATGCTTGCGAGGCAGGGGCTACGATGGTGGATGTGCGTTGGAAGAAGGGGTTGTGGGTCAGCAACAATGGTGCGCCTATTCCGGTGGCTATCGAACGGGAGATTTTTATTCCTTTCTTCACGACTAAAAGGACGGGTTCCGGTATCGGCTTGTCGCTTTCCCGGCAGATGATGGTGCGGCAAGGCGGGGATCTTTGTTTGGCGCAGCGCTCTGTGCCGGGTTATCAAGTGACGTTTATAATTTCTTGCGTAGGATAAATTTAGGATAGGATATGAATCGGAAAATACTTCAGCTGGCCATACCTTCTATCGTCTCCAATATAACCGTGCCTTTGTTGGGCCTTGTGGATGTGGCGATCGTAGGGCATCTGGGATCGGCATCGTACATTGGGGCGATCGCCGTGGGCGGGATGCTGTTTAACATGATCTATTGGATATTCGGCTTTCTCCGGATGGGGACAAGTGGGATGACCGCCCAAGCCTATGGGAAACGGGACTTGACGGAGGTAGTCCGGACCTTGCTGCGGGCTGTCGGGGTAGGGCTTTTGATCTCCCTCGGGCTTTGGATCCTTCAATCCCCGATCCTGAGGGGTGCGTTCGTTTTGATCGACGCGACGGAGGAGGTGAAGCGATGGGCCTCTCTTTATTTTAATATCTGTATTTGGGGAGCGCCGGCCGTATTGGGATTATATGGCTTTGCCGGTTGGTTCATCGGTATGCAGAATTCTCGTTTCCCGATGTTTATCGCTATCGCGCAGAATATCGTGAATATTGCGGCCAGCCTATGTTTCGTGTTTGTGCTGGGTATGAAGGTGGAAGGTGTAGCGCTGGGAACACTGATCGCCCAATATGCGGGCCTCTTCATGGCGTTTGCTCTTTGGTTGAAATATTATGGGCGTCTGAAAGCGTATATCGATTGGGACGGTCTTTGGGGTGGGGAGGCGATGCGTCGTTTCTTCTCTGTCAATAGTGATATATTTTTCCGGACCTTGTGCTTGGTCGCTGTTACTACCTTCTTTACTTCTACAGGTGCGAGACAAGGGGATGTGATATTGGCCGTAAATACCTTGTTGATGCAGTTGTTTACCTTGTTCTCTTATATAATGGATGGTTTCGCTTATGCGGGAGAGGCATTAGCCGGCCGGTTTATTGGGGCTAAAAACGATGTGGGGTTACGTAAATGCATTCGTTTATTGTTTCTATGGGGAATCGGCCTCTCTTTATCATTCACGATTCTTTATGCGTTTTTAGGGAGGGATTTTCTGGGACTGTTGACGAACGATACCTCGGTCATTGAGGCTTCCGGGGATTATTTCTATTGGGTATTGGCGATCCCTTTATGTGGATTCTCCGCTTTCCTTTGGGACGGTATCTTTATCGGGGCCACGGCTACACGCCAGATGCTTTACTCGATGCTTGTGGCCTCGGCTACTTTCTTTATTATTTATTACCTGTTTTATCGATCGATGGGAAATCATGCGTTATGGATGGCTTTCCTTGGATATCTCTCCTTGCGAGGTGGTATGCAATGGATACTTTGGCGATATAGGAAGATTACAATGCCCATTATAAGCAACTGACAATGCCCATCGTAAGCGGCTTATAATGCCCAGTATAAGGAGCTTATAATGCCCATTGTAATAAATAAAGAAAGCGAGACTTCTATCTGGTTGATAATCAAGTCTCGCCTTCTTTGTTATGTGGAATGATAATTGTTTATCGTTGTCTGTATGAGATCAATTCTTCTGGGTTGAATCGTCCGATATAACCCTGATGTTTCTCTATCTCAGCCTCTACGTAATTGGTGTAAACAACTGCGGACTTAGCGAACAGCTCCGGCGCTTTCGTCGCGTCTTGGATCAATAGATGAGCCATGATGATATCAGCGGCCATCTCCATCAAGCGGCGAGCCACGAAATCGAGTAATTCCTGATCTTGAGACTCTTTTACTTTCGCCATGCTAGCCTCGAACTTATTAGCCATCTCTACTAAACGAGCCTTCAGCGGTTCCATCTCGGCAGAGCAAGGGATCGCCTCGAATTCACGGATGGTAGCCAGGTAAGACCCGTTTGTCACGTAACGTATGGCCGCTACGGTCTGCAATTGCGTCGTGCCTTCATAGATGGAGGTGATACGGGCATCGCGGTAGATACGTTGGCAAGCATACTCCATCATAAAACCGGAACCTCCGTGTATTTGGATGCAATCATAGGCATTCTGGTTGGCGTATTCGGAATTCATACCTTTTGCCAACGGGGTGAAAGAATCCGCCAATTTGGCGTATTGCTTCTGTTCCTTACGTTCTTCCGGAGTCAGTTTACGCTCACGGGCGATGTCGTCCAGTGCCTTGTAAATATCAACGTAACGAGCGGTTTGGTATAACAACGCACGTCCGGCATCCAGCTTCGCTTTCATGATGGCGAGCATGTCGTAAACAGCGGGGAAGTCGATGATTGCCTTACCGAATTGCTTGCGGTCTTTGGCGTAGGCCAATCCTTCGTTGTAAGCGGCTTGGCTGAGGCCTACCGATTGTGCGGCGATACCTAGGCGTGCGCCGTTCATCAAGGCCATCACGTATTTGATCAAGCCCAGTTTGCGATCGCCACAAAGCTCTGCTTTCGCGTTCTTGTAAACTAATTCGCAAGTAGGAGAGCCGTGGATTCCCAATTTATTCTCGATACGGCGTACGTTTACGCCCCCTTCCTGTTTGTCGTAGATAAACATGGACAAACCACGTCCATCCTTGGTACCTTCCTCGGAACGGGCCAATACGAGGTGAAGATCTGCGTCGCCATTCGTGATGAATCGTTTTACGCCGTTCAACCGCCAGCAATTCTCTTTCTCGTCGAAGGTAGCCTTTAGCATCACGGATTGCAGGTCGGAGCCAGCGTCCGGCTCGGTCAGGTCCATAGACATGGTTTCTCCCGCGCAGATACGTGGGATGAAACGGCTGTGCTGATCCTCGTTGCCGAACTCATATAAGGTTTCGATACAATCCTGTAATGACCAGATATTACCGAAGCCGGCGTCAGCCGCCGCTACGATCTCCGCGCACATGGTGTACGGCGTGATCGGGAAGTTCAAGCCACCGAAACGGCGAGGCATCGTCATACCGTTCAAACCGGCTTTTACCATCGCGTCGAGGTTCTGCTTCGTGCCGGAAGCATATTCCACACGGCCATTCGCGCAGTGAGGACCTTCGGCATCTACGCCTTCCGCGTTAGGGGCGATGATCTCTCCGGTGATCTCTCCGGTAATCTCCAGCACCTTATCGTACGAGTCTATCGCGTCGGCATAATCTTGCGGCGCGTAGTCGAACTCTTCCTTGTCTCTGTACTCGCGTTCCTTCAGCTCGCAAATACGTTCCATCATCGGATTGTTCAAGTGATACTTGAGTTCCGGTATGTCTGTATAATAATTAGCCATCTTTACTTACTGTTCTTTTTGTAATACTTAATCATCTTAGGAATCACCTCTTCTACCGTACCATTGATTACGTAATCGGCGATCGTGTTGATCGGGGCGTTCTCATCATTATTGATCGAAATGATGATACCGGCGTCTTGCATGCCGGCGATATGTTGGATCTGCCCGGAGATACCGCAAGCGATATACAATTTCGGACGCACCGTGACACCGGTCTGACCGATCTGACGGTCGTGGTCGCAGAAACCGGCATCGACAGCCGCACGGCTGGCGCCTACCTCGGCGTGAAGCTCTTTCGCCAAATCGAACAATAAATTAAAGTTCTCCTTGGAGCCTACGCCATAACCTCCGGCCACTACGATCGGAGCGCCTTTCAGGTTGTGCTTCGCTTTCTCTACATGACGGTCGATCACCTTCACCACATAGTCTGTCTCGGGGACATACTTCGCTACGTCGTGGCGGATCACTTCACCTTTATAGTTCTCGTCAAGGACTTCTTTTTTCATCACGCCCTCGCGAACGGTCGCCATTTGCGGGCGGTGTTCCGGGTTGATGATCGTGGCTACGATGTTACCACCGAACGCCGGACGGATCTGATATAATAAGTTCTCATAGGTAATACCCGCTTTCTTATCCTCGTGCGAGCCGATCTCCAAAGAGGTACAATCGGCCGTCAAGCCGCTTGTCAAGGCCGAGGATACACGAGGGCCCAAGTCACGACCGATCACCGTAGCGCCCATCAAGCAAATCTGCGGTTTCTCCTCCTTGAACAAATTAATCAAGATGGAAGAATGAGGAAGTGATGTATAAGGGAATAAACCCGGAGCGTCGAACACATGAACCTTGTCGACGCCAAAAGGCAATACTTGTTTCTCTACACCCTCAAGGCCGGAGCCGGCAACAATCGCTTCCAGTTGGCAGCCTAATTGATTGGCTAGCTTACGACCTTTGGTCAGAAGCTCAAGACTTACATCGGCAACGCTCGTGCCTTCTGTCTCACAATATACAAATACGTTGTTCATAATCTTATCCGATGGTGTGGTTAGCTAATAGTTCGACAATCAAATCCTCTACTTCTTGGTCGGAACCGTAGATCGTCTTGCTTTCCTTGGCCTGGAAGACGATGTTCTGGATCGCTTTTACCTTTGTCGGCGAACCGCTAAGGCCGCATTGAACCAAGTCACCATTCACGTCGGCTACGCTCCATTCCTGGATATCCAGATACGGGCGGGTCTCGTACAATTCCGGGTAGCGAACGGTTGGTTCTCCATCTTGGTGACAGGCGGGTTGCGTGTTCCGTTCCTGTTTACCCATGGCGTATTTGTACTTCTGTACCAACTTCGCATTACGAGGACGGCAGGGAGCGGCGGAACCATTCACGGTGATTACGATCGGAAGCGGACCTTCCACGGTCTCGACACCCCCGTCGATATGACGTTTTACGGTGATACGTCCGGCCTCTTTATCTACGTTCAGGATTTCCTCGGCATACGTGATCTGGGTCAGTCCCAATTTCTCGGCGACTTGCGGACCTACCTGTGCCGTATCGCCGTCGATCGCTTGGCGACCACCGATGATAATATCATAATCGTTGATTTTCTTGATAGCCGTGGCAAGCGCATAGGATGTGGCAAGCGTGTCGGCTCCGGCAAACGCACGGTCGGTCAACAAAAAACCGCCGTCAGCACCACGATACAAACCCTCGCGGATGATTTCGGCGGCACGTCCCGGGCCCATCGTCAGCAGCGTAACTGTTGTCCCGGGGTAAGCGTCTTTCAAGCGTAACGCTTGTTCCAACGCATTCAGGTCTTCCGGGTTAAAGATCGCAGGCAAGGCGGCGCGATTGATCGTACCGTCCGCTTTCATGGCGTCCTTTCCCACGTTTCGTGTATCCGGGACCTGTTTCGCTAAAACAATAATTCTTAAACTCATTTTATATAGGAATATTAGATTTTTATATTGATATAATACTTCTACTTATTTATTAATCTTGCGTTGCAAAAGTAATCAAACATTCTTTATAACAAAGAACTTTGTGAAGGAATTTGCACACTTCGCGCATGTTTGAGCAGAAAACACTAGCATGTGATGACAGCCTCCTTCCGGGATTTATGACAAAAGTACTGTTTGTATCGGGAATACTAAGGGGCAGGCCATTAAAGAAACTATCGGTATCGGCATGTGGCGTAAGCACTATCGGTGTGGGCTTACGCCACTACTGTTTTGGCCCGATGCCTATACCGGTGTTTGCCGGCGGCGGTTGGGGGAGGGGGGGAAATGAGAAAGCCCCGATGCCGCAAAGGGCACCGGGGCTTTCTGCTTGTTTAAGATAATTAGGTAGATTGATTTATCGAACGATTACTTTCTCCGTATGGGCTTGCTCGCCGTCGCTGGCGTGGATCATGTAGATACCGGCGGGCAGGTCGAAGCTGTATTGCGTCGTGTTCACGGAGAACTGACGCACTTGCGAACCGTTCAGGCCGAATACCTTGATCTCCTTCACCGGCCGGAGGGAGGAGACGATCACTTGTCCGCGTCGTGCGGAGTAGATCGAGATCGTGTTCTCCAGCTCGGATCCTAGCTCGCTATCGCGAAGGAAGTAACGTCCGTGGCTGTCGCCGGCTACTTGCAGGCTGTAGCTATCGTCTTCCAGTTTCACGCTCTTGCGTGTATGGGCGTCGTAGAGGTAGAGCGGCTCGGCCAGGCGGCTGAGTCCCTCGATGGTCAGCGTCACCTCGTCGTTGGTCTCGTTATAGACACCGAGGCCGATGTTTCGGATGGACTTCACGGCGTTCACCTGCGCCGCCTTGCTGCCGGATACGGTGTAGACCATCGGTGCGTCCAGCTCGGAGTCGAGGAGTACGACCGCGTCCTCGTCGGCCTTATAGCCGTTGTCGGCCTTGTCGTAGGTCAGCAGGCTGGCCTTGCTCTTCACGTCGCCGCGCTCGGCGGTCAGGGTGATGACCGGGTTGGTGGCGGAGGCGGATTTGGTGGTCGCCTCGGTCGCGGATGCTCCGGTTGCCGACATCATGGCGGGGGTGAAGGTGATGTTCGCATCTGTACTTGCCTTTGCTGCGTCGCTCTTCAGCTCCACGAAGAATGCTTGCATCGGGGCTACCGTGCCATTCGTGTTTCCACCCTCAAAGTCTACGTCCGGTGTGCCTACCGAGGCATCCGGTGCGCCGTTTGCCAATGTCCAGTATTTGGGGGCTAATACCTCTTTATTTACATCCAAGAAGGTTTCCATATTCAGATACGTCATGAACGGGTTTCCTACCAAGAAGTGGGTACCGTCACCATCTACGTCCTTATCCAATGTAAGTATATAGGAATCATTTGATGATAATTCAACCAGTCTTCCGGAGTTAGCTTTGGAAGTGTCATCCGCTCTTAAAACGGATGCTTTCGTAGCCTCCTCATATTTATAGTCTGTAACAGCGTCCGCTTTCGGAAGGCGTACCAAGGCTGTTCCATCACCTCCATTTCCGGCAGGTACATCCTCCACGCTCAAATAGAAACCTTTACCGATCGTGTAAGGAACACTTACGTCATTGTATTCGATGCTCCAGTTGGATTGAACGGCTGCTACAGATTCTCTGTTTCCTTCATTGTCCGTCGCATATTCGATCGCCTGATTCCACGCCTTTTGATAGAAGGCCGGGGTCCAGCGGCTGTAGGAGTCCGTATTATACTCGATATCCTTGAATGCTTCCGTATCTTCCTTACCGTTTGCTTTAGGAGCGTAGATATCCCCGGCGTACACGTCTTGCAGCGGGGAGGCCATCCAGCGTTTCGCGTTGTTGGCAATCTCGAATTCTACCCAAGCCTTCACATAATCCAGCCGGTGTTGATTCATCAACTTCGCTTCCGGCTTGAAGTAGATTTGGTCTACCTTGTTGCCGTAGTAGGGAACGACTTCTATGGAATTGCCGGCTCCTGTGTTGTTAACGGCCATGTCGTATTGGATATTGGTGGTTGTTCCAAGATCCAATGTTCCACCATTCTCTGGGGATAAGTTCAATATCTTATTCTCCGGAATCGTGATCTTCGTGAAGTACAGCGGGGTAAAGGCGTTCGTCACGTCATCATCACTGTTGGCGTCTGTTTGGTCTTTATTACCCATATACAAATCCGCTTTCGTGGATTGATTCCAGTTGTTATCGTTATACCAAACGGCATCGGCCTCACCTTCCCAAGTCAGGTACTCGGGAACGATCTTGATTTGCAAGTAAGCCGTTCCCTCGCAGGAGCCCTCAATAGGCTGCGTAGCGTCCTCGTTTTCATATTCGCCGAAGGGGATGTATAAGGAATAGGTTTCTCCTTCCTTGAAGAGGCCCTCAACCTCCGATTCAGTCATATTAAATTTCAACGTCAAGCTATTTCCGTCCCCGGACTCCCTGTTTTGGGCAAAGAGCGAGATTAACTCTCCCACTTCCTCATAAAGATCTCCACTCCTTTGCAAGAAGACTTTCTTTTTTTCAAGACTATTGAGCGCTCTCAATACATGGTTCTCTCCTTCTACGCCAAAATCTATCTTGTTTTGGATCGGGATCGTCAATTCACGACTATTGTCCTTCAAATTGACAAGTCCCAAACGCAACGGGACGTTGGTCAAGCTTACAGCGGTGTAATCGACATCGGGGAATCCGACATTCAATTCCGGCACATCCGTACCCTCCGCCAAGGGAATCCATTCTCCTTCCGCGCAGAAACTTCTTGTCAAGACAGTCTGATTTCCCCCCGCGTCCTCTCTTATAGACTCGATATCCGGAATATAAGGCATGGCGTAAACTTGCTCCACAAAGCGGAACTGTACTTCTCCATTTCCCGAGGCCAGCAAAGGTTCGTATCCATTGCCGCCTAAAAGTCTTATCAATAGACTCTTTTCTTTGTCATCCAATGATGAACGAGTTACGTCATCCACATCAAATCTTTCGGTAGACTCATTTTCCGGTAATCCTTTCCGCAGTTTGCCGATAATATCTTGCAGATCTTCTAAAGGCAAATTTCCAATTCCTACATCCTGACAAATAGCAGCAAACTGCTCCTCTGTCCCTAAGTACCAATCAAAGGTATAACTATGATTTGGATATGCCTCCTCGAAAGAGACCAAATCAGGACTTACGATATTACCGACCTCGTCAACTCTCGCTACCCGTAAGTTGGCATTCACTGATTGAATACTGCCTACACAGGCGATCACGTTATCATCCGTCTCCGTTTGCACGGCGATCGTAGTGGAAGGCATCACATAGATTGTATTCTTCAAAGCGCACTCGCTATCCAGATCGAGGACCTGCTCTTCCTCACCATTGGCTGTCGCGATTTGTCTCGCGCTAAACAATACGACATAGTATTCACCGCTAGCGACCTTCTCCTCGTCTCCGTCTTTATATTTCTCTCCGGCGAAACGCAGGTCGGTATTATGCACGTCAATCTCGCTCAGATACAAGATCGTGTTGTCTTCACTGCGCCACGGACAGCGGATGCGAGGGATTTCCAAGCAGGCGTATAGATCTACTACGGCTTTCTCGTATTCGTCTCCTAATCTTTTTTCCACACCATTTATAGTGACTGCTGCGTTGCTTATAATTGCGTCCGTCTTGAAACTATCGTCTTTAATCCTTTTCGGATCCTCGGCACCATCAGCTTCACTACCAGTAGATGGTTCCAATACACATAACTCTCCGATCAACTGCTCCAACTCTTTCACATGCCCATCGTCTGCGTGATCCTTCCAGTAATCACGTTTCACATCCTCCAGGAAATCGTTCATGGCACGTATGTTCATGATGATCTCGCTTCTCTTGGCATCCTCGGGGTTGTCGGGGATCATCGGACCATCCGCTCCTACGGAATTCATATCTGTCTGTACGGCCACGCGCATGGTATATTGCAAGCCCAAGTCTGACAATTCTGGATTCGATGTCAAGTCCTTGTTAAGCACGATCCAGTTGCCTACTTTACCGTTGCTTTCTTTCTCCGTAAAAGCGAAGTAGACATTACCGACATTCGAGTGCAAGATATCGTCCACCGGCGCATAAGGATCGTTGCCCATCAAGCCGTAGCGGTATTTACGGTAATCAGGATTGCTCAATTCGTTCTCATCAATGGCATGCAAATCGATATCCCACGTCATGTTACTCTGTAGCGTTTGGTAGTCCGTGCTAACCATCAGCACGGAGGATTCGCAAGCGTCCTCGCGCTGAGAGGTGATGGCCGGCAATGTCTTGAATACGGAGATCTCGTCGATACCGAAGTCGGCACCATTGGAGCTCTCACAGTTGCTGGATATTTCCAGGACGAATTCATCGGATGTACCGATCTCTGTATTCGAGAAAGAGAATTTGAAGGAGACTTGTTGCCATTGAGCGGTAGTACCATCATCCGCTGTAGATAATGCCCCGCTATAATATTTGGCCAAGATCGTTTCCGTACCGCTATCTTTGTCTTTTCCTTTTAGGGTAAATCCTATATTAGCCGGTGTTCTGCCGTTACCCTCTGTTACGTCACAGACCCAAGCGTTTACGATAAGACTCGTATTCGGGCAAAGTCCGCTGATTGGTATTTTAGCGATAACACCGGGTATTTCCGAGGCGTCTATATACATGAAATAGCCGGATTCACTTCCATTGGTCTTTTCCCACAGACGGTCAGTAACCCTCCTGTTGTACTGTTGTGGAAAGTAATCCGTATAATAGGCGCCATTTACCTCAGTCGCACCTTGGCTTGGTTTGGTAGTGCTTGTACTAGCTCTTGAAATCTCCGGATAGTTCAACGTTCGATACAGAGCGTATTCACCCTTCATAACCTTCAATTCGTTACCTCTGTACGCATGCATCTCCGGGTGGGCGAACGCGTAATAGGAATCGATAGCTTTACCATCCTCTGTCGTGAATGGTTTAGACGTGAAATTCTCTGTCAAATTACTGCGTAAATAGCTCTCAACATTTCCCGTTAAAATCTCGTTTTCTTTTTCGAAAGAGATATGCTCTATTCGCTGATAGAGGGCTGTGTTACCCAATAACTCATCCTCGAAGCGATGCTTATACGCATTCTTTTCAGCTTCACTGAGGTTATTCAAAGCTTCTTTCGTCATGGCACCAGCCCTCTTTTCCAAGGAGATGTTAAGGAAAGAGACGGGATACCATTCACCGTTTCTTGAGTTGCTAACCTCTGCCAAGATACAGGCTCTTGTTGTATTGTTATTAAAGGATACTTCCGTAATGTTGCTTCCGTTGTTGCCTATCGAAGGAGTAGCAGTAGTCCACGTTCTTCCATCGTACCTATTGATCGTCCAACGAACGTATAGAGCTTGAGCTGATCTATTACCATTTGGAACGAAATAGTTCCGCAATTCTTCCGGCAAACGAAAATTTGATGTGGCACCTGCCGGTAAATAGATATCATACGCATTTAATACATACTTTGAAGGATCTGAGGCTTCCCGCAGTGGTTCAAGATTATTCTCTCTGATACCTAACTCTTCTAATGCAGATTGCTTTTCTCTTAATGCATCAACCCTCTCACTCGCATCTTTTATTTTAAACACGTGACGGATACCGATCGCTCGAGGGCGGATATAGCGATCCCTACCAGAACTTCCTGTTTCCGCTCTGACCGAACTGGCTTCATAAACAAGTTTCGTATCTGCATTTACTTGCGCTTGCGTAAAATTACACGTTACATATCCGGCGGAACCTGTAGTACCGGTTGAAGTGGTTGCTAAGCCATTGGTATACTTAGTCAAATTATCATTGGATATACCGTTAATTGTCTTATTTCCGTTTGCATCCTCAACAGACCATCGGATATATCCGTACATCCCTGTATTGTCACCGTCATCTTGAGTACGTACTTCTATATTCTGATTAGGAACTACATACAATATCTCCTCGATGGTATTATCCGGAGTTATACCTTCGTCCTGAATCTGCCCCATCGCCACCTCGGTTCCCCCGAGCAGGAGCACGCAGGACAAGATGAGTAGCTTGCCTATATTATATAATGTATAGTGTTTCTTCATGAGTTACCTCCTTCCTTATTTTTTAGGGTTATGGTGTAAGGTAGGGCGATTTCCCGATTTCCATTTGTTTGGGGATCTTGCTCTACGATAACCAAGGTTAATTGGATAGTCGCTTCCGCCGCGATGGATAGCTCTTGGGCGGTGACCTTGAAAGAACCTTCTGCCGCGTTCTCCTCCGGTAATTTAAAAGCTTTTTTACTCTTGTCTAACCAAGGAGCGTAAGTGTTATCCTTCGGTGTATTGATAAGCAAATTCGTATGCTCGCTCTCTTCGCCATTTGTCAGCAAGACGGCACTTGAATAGATCTCACTGCCTACGAAGTTGTCTTTATAATGCTTGAACACCGGGCTGGTAAAGCTGGATACGTTTGTTAACCTATAAGTAATCGTGATATCGCCGGCATGATCTGTCTCATACGCTCCTTGCGGAACGATGGGGCCCGATGGAAAATGGATGGATCGCGGTAGGCCGCCGATCGGCATGTGCTGCTGGTCGAATTCGATCACGATATCAGCGTCTGTCACGTTGACCGGGATCTGTAGCCAATCGTTGCGGCGGATGAAGTCGATATCGAATGACTGGGGCTGGTCGTTACGGCCGTCTATCTTTGTGGTGATCGTTAAGTCTGAGTTGCCTTGAGAGGCGGTCTCGTTGACATATGAGGTATAAGTCACTGCGCCTTCGTTGGCGATCTCGACCGCTTCGCCTTCCGTTACGAAAACTTTGGACATTGTCTGTCCCCATGCATCTTCGGGGAATTTTGGCTTATAGCTTTCTTGCACATCCGCTTGTAGCAAATTTCGCGGGTTTCCCGCTTCGTCTATATCGTAAGGAAACAAGAATATAGGCTGTTCGTCAGCGCGCAATCCATCTAAGGAAAGTCCGTTTAATGTGATAGGGCTGCTTTGATAATTCGTGACGGTAAGTGTCACCTTGCCTATCAGGCGGATCAAGGGGATCGCCAGTTCCGGTGTGTTTTCGCTGACTTCCACCTCGTAGCCGTAACTGGTCATGGGGATGTAGTTGCTTTGCTCGTCGAAACGGGTCATGGGGGGAAGGGATACGCCTTTGTCGGTAGGAAGCGTTCCAGCTTCGATAGCCTCGATCACTTCCTGCGCGTTTGTCAAACTCCTTAGGTTCGCGAGGGCGTAGATCTTGTATTGTCCGGCCGGGAGCTCTGCCTTGACGCTGGTCTCGGAGAAATCGGCCGGGTTATCAGATTGAGGATCATCCGTCATGTACTTATAAAAGTCCTTATTATCAGTGCCGTTTCCTTTTATAATCAACCACCAGTTCAGGATATGACGCTCGAAATTGTCATGGTTGGGGTCAGCTTTCGTATAAGTGGGCAGCGCGTTCTCCTTGCTTCGCAAGTTGATGGTCAGGGTGTATAGCTTGCCGTCGGGTATGTCCGGGCTGTTGCCGCCGTTCTCGTCGGAGCAGGCGGGCAGGAACGACAGAAGCAGTAGCGTGAACGCCACTGCCGCTGTCTGGATGGAAAAATATCGTTTGTTTCTCATTCTTGTTTACGTGTTTTTAAAGTTCGCCATTGTTGAGTCGGATCACCCAGTCTTTCACCTGTACCTTGTAGCAGGCGTAGCCTACGATGGGCACCTCGGGATCGGGGATTTCCGGGTCCGGATCGGGTGTCGGGTCCGGATCAGGCTCCGGATCGGGATCGGGGTCCGGATCGGGGCAGTCCGGGCAAATGATAGGCGTGAGGAAGAATACGATGGAGTACTCGTCCTGCCGGTCCAGGTATTCCTGCGCCGGTATGTCGTGCCCCTCCATCTGGGTGAGCAGGAGGTATTGGTTGAGGTTGACGTTCAGCACGTCGTTCTTCCAATCCTTGTGGCGCACGATGAGGCGGTAGTTCTCGCCGGCCATGAGCCGCATGGTGTTCAGCTCGGCCACGGCCACGTACTGGTTGGCGGGCTTCCCGTTGATCTGGTCGTCCGCGGATCCGGCGGCGATGTCGACGCTCTCCGTATGGTAGGGCAGGTAGGAGATCGTGTCGTCGTCGAGCAGGGTATTGTCATAGTCCATGTATCCGTTGTCGGCCACGATCCGGAAGGAGAAGTCCTTCACGTCCATGCTGTATCCCTCGGTATCTTGCAAGACGACGCGCAGCTTGTTGGTGTTCTTCGCCAACGATATCTCTTTCTCCTCGTGGCGGTCGCCGGTGATGACCAGCGTGTCGAGCGCGTGCCAGAGGGGTGTCAGTTCATTGGGTTGGGTAGCGTCGGCCTCCCGTAGCGTCTTGACGCGAATCTCCTCGATGGTGGAGGATTCGGGGGTGAGCTCGGGCCATTGGTAGGAGCTCTCGTCCAGTCCGGCCCAAGTGAGCACTTGGTAAGTACCGGGCTCGAGGTCCATCGCGATGCTGTTCGCTTTCAACTCCGCTCCCTCGATATCTTGCCGCCGGATAAAATTACCCTTGTTGTCGCAGATAAACAATGCGGCTTTATCCACCTCGCATTGGAAGGCGTCGGCAAATTTCATGTTGTAATCGTACACGAGGCGCAGCCGGTACTCGCAAGGGGCGATGGAGTCATCGTGGATATAGTCGCACGCGGCGAGTCCCGTCAGCGTCAGCGCGCCGATCGATTTGATTAATAAATTGGAGAATCTGTTCATATCTGTTTAAACGTTGTTTGTTTACTGCCAAAGATAATTTAATGTCCACCGGGGGGCCGCCCTGCCGTCAATCGCTGATGGGAAGGACGACAATCCCAACCGTGCTATAGGGTCATGTATGTAGGAAGCGGGGATTTCCCCGGTGGCATATATAGGTTCCTCCCTTCCGGCGGAGGGCCGGAGGGGAGGAATAGGATTACAGGCTGACGCCACTGTTGGAGCGAACCACCCAGTCTTTCACGTTAAGAATGACAGTCAGTTGCGCGTCTCCGCTCTCGTCCGGGTCTGTCGGATCCGGGACATCCACCTCGGAAAGGCCTAATCCTTTGATCTCGGAAACAGAGATATCATAGATATTGTTACGAACGATGTCAAACTCCATCACGCCCATCACATGCTGATCGTCATTATTCTCATGACGGATCCAGTACGGATAGTAGCAAACGCCATTGGTATAGACTTTCACGAGCTTATTGATCTCGACCATGTCATTGCCTCCATTTTCATCCATGAAGTCCTCGAATGATTTAACGCCTGTTACTGTATTCATCTTTTTATCACCGTCCGTCTCTGCCTCTACGGCTGTTTTCAAGGCCTTCAAATAACCGAACGGATCCGCTGCCGAGGCTAATGTCTTAGAGTTTTTGAAGTCGGAGACTGTCATATTTCCCAATCCTGCTGTCGTGAAACCGTCGAAGAAGATATATCCCGGGTGCTGTTTGCCATCTCCTATCTCCTCCGCATAGATACGAGCCAAGGTGTATGCGAATACCGATTTGTAATCCTTGAAAATATCGTCGTTATAGGTATAGAATGTTTGAGCGGTTTGCTTAGCTATATCTGTCTCTTTGCTGACATTAGTTGCTTCCACGCTACCATCGGTTTCATCTACTACCATCCACTGTTTTGGATAAACACATAGCGAAAAAGTAAATTTGGGCAAAGCGTAGCGAAT
>OOCR01001081.1_pt1 | contig 16076 bp, 20 predicted proteins | sample 1671491 | NCBI WGS metagenome assembly OOCR01 (sample SAMN06348162, study PRJEB24527) | human gut metagenome | biome: human gut; feature: ankylosing spondylitis patient; material: feces | host: Homo sapiens | place: China | collected 2015-10
GAAAACCTACTGCCGAAAGGCAGTAAGGCGTTCTGTACCGAGCCTACGACTGGGCAAGGGCGGCAATATCTTCGCCCTTGCCGGGGAGTTCATCCATTGCGAGGATTTCCTCTCGCAGGTAAGGTATGTGGCGGAAGTGGCGGGTATGCCGCTGCCGGAAAAGAAGGTGTACCACCCATGCGAAGTGAGGCGGCCGGTAGAGCCGTCCTTCGAGGACGTGGAACTGATGCCGCTCCAGAACCGGGCGCTGCTCTGCTACATGCAGGAAAGGGGCATATCGTCGGGGGTGGCCATCGGCGGATGCAGGGAGATACACTACACCACACACGGGAAGCGGTATTTTGCCGTGGCATTCGGTAACGGAGGGGGCGGCTATGAGATACGCAACCGCTTCTTCAAGGGATGCCTGCCGCCCAAGGATGTGACACTGCTGGCTTACGGTTCGGCAAGCTGCAACCTGTATGAGGGGTTCATGGACTATCTGTCGGCACGTGTGCTTGGAATTGGAAACGGTGAAGACCATCTCGTGCTGAACTCGGTGTCGAACCTGACGAAGGCATACAGGCATCTGGACGGTTACGGGAAGCTGCAATGTCACTTTGACAATGATGAAGCCGGACGGAGGACGCTGGAAGCCCTGCGTACACGGTACGGCGGAAAGGTGACGGACTGCTCCGGACTGTACGGCGGCTGCAAGGACCTGAACGACTATCTGCAAAAGACGCTTGCCGAAAGGCAGGCATGGCGGGAAAACGAAAAGAAAGGAAAAAACAACGGAATAAAATTATAATGATTATGGACATGAACAGACTTAAAGATGGAATAAGAGAAAAGGTAAATACAGTAAAAATGCTGGCAGTCTTCTGCGCCGGACTGCTTTCTATCGGCATGACGGCCTGCGATGATGGGCTGGACGTGACGCAGGCTTATCCGTTTACGGTGGAAACGATGCCCGTACCGAAGGAGCTGGCAAAGGGTGAAACGGCGGAAATCCGCTGCGAACTGGTGCGTGAGGGAGAGTTTGACGGGGCGGTCTATACCATCCGATATTTCCAGTTTGACGGCAAAGGTACGCTGAAGCTCGACAACGGGCTGGTGTTCCAGCCCAACGACCGTTATCTGCTGGAGAACGAGAAGTTCCGCCTGTACTACACATCGGAGTGTGACGAGTCACAGAGCCTGACCATTACGGTGGAGGATAATTTCGGGAACTCTTTTGAATGGGAAACGGACTTCAACAACGATTCGGATGCGGAAGAGTCTCCGTCCGGGAACGATACGCTGAATACGGTGAAAGGAGGTGTCTATCAGTAAGGGGGTAATGAAAAGGCTGCTTGCCACAGCGGTGCTGGCGGTTGCTTTTTCCGCCAGCCTGCCGGCGCAGAATACGGGTACGGTTGGGACACCCGCCTCGTTCAAAGATGAAGCGAAGGCGGAGTTAGCCGTCGAGCTGATTAAGAAATACGAGGGACTCCATGACCGTTCTGATTATCCGTACTACGGTTACGGACATTGTAAACTTCCGGGAGAGGAACTGTCCTATGATATGACGGAGGCGGAAGCGGAAAAACTGCTGATAAGGGATTTGGAGAAGCGTTACAGGTTGTTCAGCAAGTATGGGAAAGATGCCCTTATCTTATCCGAAATTTCGGATAAGATCAGTTATCCAAACCAAAATATTATCCCAACTTGACTTTTTATTGTATTGAATATCAGTAAATTGTTATATTTTAGTAGCAGATAATAAAGAGTGATTGTTCCATTATTCAAGAACAGTCCCTCATTTATTACTAAGTATTATCTCAATCCAAGAACTGTTGCTAATGAATCTTTATTTCTGATTTTCTTATATTTCTTTTCAACGCCTAAAGTCAGATTGTCTTCCATAGAGCATAAAGCTTGTACCATTTGTTCTGATGAAACTCCTACGTATTTCATTGTCGTTTCGATGCTCTCATGCCCCAATAGTTTTTGTATCTGCGCCAAGTTTACACCGTCTTCCAACCAATGGGTAGCCCGTGCATGCCGAAAACTATGGCAATGAAAATCCGCAGGAATTTCAAGTAGCCCCTGAGACGCAATTCTAACATACATTTTCAACCGCTTGCTAATCGCTTCTGAAGTGATTTTTTTGTTTGCATGGCCATATATGGGGAAAAATACAAAATCAGAAGGTAACGGATTGGCCGGATGGAACAACTTCACATAATGTTTCAGTATTTTTACCATGCTGTTCAACAAATAAATGGTACGTTGTTTATTCCCTTTACCCAAAACAAGAATGTAACTTTTCGTTTCATCCAGGTGCAGTGCCGACAGCCTTAATGATAATATTTCATCTATTCTTGTTCCGGTACTATATAAAAGATTGAACAAGGCAAAATCCCTCTTACCTATCAATGTCCGTGTATTGATGCTTGCAAAAATCCGTTTGATTGTATCTTTTGTGATTACTTCCACTTGTTTTTTAGGTTGCTGCATTCTTTTTATTTCAGCGGCATCACAATCATATTTTATGAATTGGATTTTCTTGTGCGCAAGGAAACGGAGGAAATTTTTCAATATGGAGAGACGATGATTGCATGTTTGCGGGCTGCATTTTCTTACTTCTTTCAGCCACGCAATCCATTCTTCAATCCAGTCCTTACGGAAGCATTCCCCACAAATGGTATTTGAGGTGACTCCCTTCGAGGATTCAAGGAAATCTATATAGATTCCCATTCCCTCTCCGTATGATTTTAAAGCGTTATGGCTCAGATTCCTTATACACGGAAGATAAACCGTATGCCACTCATGGATGGCATCGGCGATAATTGAATGTTCTGCTTTAGTCTTCATATTCAAAATAGTCGTTTAAATCAGGTAAAAGTTCTTCATACCCACCTCCTGTCAGATTTTCCAACTGGTGTGCAAACAGCGGTACAAGCCTGTAATAATATAATGTGTTTTGAATGTAACGGTGTCCCATGGAACGGCTGAGATATAAGAGTTTGTCCATCCATTCAATGCCGCAGTGATCCCAACCGTTTATGTTCACGACCGCATAGTGACTGCGAAAATCATATGCTCTTGCGTGTGCCGTACTGACTTTCTTCCATACTTTCTTAAAACTTGCCGTTACCCATTCTCCGGAATATGGTTTGTCGTACTCGTTAGGAAAGAATATCTTTCTTCCGGGCATGAGATTTTCCATTTTGACATTATACATCTGCAATAGCGACCACATGGATTCGTGCAAGGCAACCCGATGTTCATCTATGCTCTTTGTGTATCTTATATTTATAACACCGGATTGCAAGTCCACGTCTTCTACTCTGAGCAGACGGGCTTCTGTTGTACGCATCCCTGTACTGTACAAAAGTCGGAAAAAGACCGGAACTTCCACTTTCATAAGCGCAGCCCTCATGTCACGGCAATTTATTGGAGGTTCGAGATTGTCCGCTTCATTAAAGAATCTTGCAAGCTCTTCTGGAGTAAACGGATGTGGTTCGAATGATGTGACATTGACTCTTGGAATGGTGGATGGAAGAGGAATATTTACGAAACCACGGCTATTCGCATATTTCAGAAATCCTCTGACACCTACAATTCTGTTATTGCATGACTTTGCGGATTCCGTTTTTTTCTTCTTGCAATAATCAAGGACAATTTCTTCTGTAAGAGCTTCAGCTGACGGATAATTATGGGCGCAGAAGTCATTGAAACGGCGAATCTTGTCCATTGTCCGCCTACTGAATTTTCCAGAGGCTCTTTTGTAAAGTTCATATTTCTTGACTATATGGGATATTGCGGAATAAGAGTATGGCTGTTCTGAAACAAGAATACGCTTTGGCTTAGGTGTGTATTTTATGTCCGGAGGATATGATGGCAATTTGAACGGTGCCCCATATTTCGACCGGATATAACGGATGAAGCGCCTCAAAATAATGCATCGGTTACGGTTTGTATAATAGCTTTCCTTATCTGTCCTTGATGCCCATCCGGAGATAATATCATCCGACAGCACTCCGCCATGATTCATACAGTACTTGGCGAAAGAGTTCAGGTATATGCGGGTTATATAGTCACATTTTCCGATACCAGAGATGAAATTGACATATTCAGACATCAAATCTGCAAATTGGGGTAGATGTGAATCTGTTTTCATTCGAACAACTCCTTTCTTATTGGATAACATTCAATATTGATTCCGCATTCTCTCAGATGAGGGATGTCAGCATCTATATATGGGACTATAGATGAAGAACAGATATGTCCTAAAATATGGCTGATGACCCTAATCTCGGTACCTTTACCAAGTAATTTAGAGGCGAGGTTGTGCCGAAATACGCTGACTCCACGCCCGAATTCACCTTTTCTAAGGTTTAGTTTCTCAAAGACTGTATTGACAATGGTGCCGATACTTTTGTTCTCCAACCTTTCTGTCGCATTCTTCTTGTTGGGAAACAGATACACGGATCCGGCCTCATTGTCCCGTTCATTACGTATGTAATCAAACAATGAGTTTCCAACATGAGGAAGAAGGGGCAACACTATCGGATTACCAGTCTTTTCCTGGACGAAGCTGACTCGTTCCTTCTTCCAATCTATGTCTGTCAATTTCAAGTTGGCAATGTCGCATCCTCTTATGCCAGTATATAAGGCCAATGAAACTATAGCTTTTTCCCTGAAAGTCAAAATATTGTTAGAGTCTGACAAAGCATTTTTTATCACATTGATTTCATCATCCTTAAGATAGTTGAAGTTTTTCCTTTCATATTTCAAATCAGGGAAATAACCTAATACTTTTTTCATGTCGTATAAATCCCCCAACTCTTTAAGGGCTGACGCTATGTGACCGCAATATGTCCTTGAACGCTTTTGCTGTTCTTCTTTAAGGAAAAAGGACAAAACATGTTCTTCTTTGATTTCATCCAATGAAGAGACGTGGAACTTTTGCATCTCAAAAAGGAACATTGTAACGGTATTGGTTTCCATTTTTACTGTGGACTTCTTTTTATGTTCTGCGGCACGTTTCCGGTAAATGTCTATAACTTTCTGAAAACTGGGGTTAAGCATATTATACCTGGAAGGATAGCATAACGGAACAAAGGACTTCTTGTCCGGGTAGTGCCCAAATTCATCATATGCTTGGATAGTACGTAAATGCATCATCCTAAGATCCAATGTCGCTTTTGTATATCCCCTTGTACGGATAAACTTTTCTGCAAATTGTTCATACGAATGAAAACATCCTTCATGTTCAAAAAGAAGTCTTAAAACAAATTTTACTCCTTTGATGTACTGAATGTCATAACCACGGGAAACGAGGTTGTCCAGTAACTTCTTCTGGCTTAATTTTAACTGTGCTATATTCATATTCTTCCTATTGGCTTTAGTGCCATTAGCAAAGATATAGGAATGTATTATCCAAACCTATTCATCCTATAACAGAATGATTTACAGAATAAAAAACTGTATTTTTAGGATAATGCTGGGGTTTGGATAACTGATCCTGACCGTACTCAGCTACAATGTGGGTCACGGAACTCTGCTCGGATATGGGAAACACCCGAAAAGCCGTCTGCTGAAAAAGCTGGAAGCCGGTGACAGGGACATCTATAAGGAGTATATATCCTACTGCCACTACAAGGGGCGGAAAATCCGCTCGATAGAGCGGCGACGGAAGATGGAGTTTTTGCTGCTGTATGAGAGATAATAAGTAAGGGAGAACCTCGCACAAACGGCGGAGTCCTCCCTTGCTCTTGCTGTGAAGCTTTTTATTTTTCTAACTTCTACTTAAACTAGGATAATTGAAGTCTTAATTTTTTAATACTCTTTGTAGGAACGTTAATAATTTTGCCATATTTTCTTTTCGATATATCATTTCACAAACTTTCTGAACGAATACATTTTCATCTACACCTTGTTCATTTAAGTTTTTGATTAGATAGTTATAAAATGCCTTGTCATCATTTCTTTTTATAAAACTATCAACAACTTCTTTTAACGATTTAACTTTGAAAAAACGATCTCCAATTTCTTTGAAAAAGTCTGTATCCTTATTTACAATAATTTTTTCATGTAGATATTTTTCCAAACTATGTATAGGTAGAAAGTTTACTGTTAAATTAGTATATAATCCCTTTTGCTTATATAACTTATCAAAATCAGTTTCCACATCACCATCAAGAACACTTAATATTTTTGTACCAACCCCTGCTAAATTGGATTTACAAATATCATCTTGCATTCTCAATACATTTTCCCAACCTCCACTGGGTAAAATATTAATCAATTTACTTTTATACAAACCATTTTCATCAATAATATTTTCTATTATATATTTAGCCAACACATCTTCAACTAAAATAAGAAAATCGTATCCGGAATGTTGGTAGATATCTCTTGTTGCATATGAGGGATAGCATGGATTCACAATGGTTATATTATTCAATTCCTTTTGTAGATGAAAAATATTAGAAGGTTTTATCTTTCTAAGTAATTCTATTGAGTGGCTTGAAAAATATATTGCAAGATTGTATTCTGTTGCTAGCTTTTGTAAGAAATCAACCAATCTCATAATTGCAGATGGATGTAAAGCCAATTCAATTTCATCTATCAATATAAGTCTTACTTCTTCTGATTTGGCAGGACGAATAATAACCACATTCAACATATGTAGGAGGCTAATCAACATGTTTTCTCCTGCACTCATACAAAACTGATTAACTATTCCATTAGTTCCTTCAATAAAATATGGGATTCCTTTGAATTCCTTGAGTTGAGCCAATGTCCTATTTTTTATACGTTTAAGATTTGTATAAAAGTCAAAATTTCCGTGTAAAATATAACTTAAATTACGTAAGACAAATGAATCTGCATCAGTTAAAATGGTGTCATTAACTTTTTCTGCCTTTAATAATGTATCGTAATTTGCGTCTTTAAAACGCATTCCATGTATAATGCTACCTTCATAAAACCCTTGTAACGATATTATCTCATTTGAGCTACAACTCCAACCTCTACTGGCTTTAGTCCAAGTATTTTCTTTTCCATTATATGATATTGTGATTTTACTATTTGGTGAATAATCATGAGGTTGAAATACATTAAATGCAGACTTATATACTACTTTAGAAAGTACTGTCATGATAGTACTTTTACCTGTCCCATTAGCACCAGTTATAGCATAAAGTCCCTTTTCTATTGGTAAATTCAGTTCAATAGCATTGATATTCTTTAGTTGTTCAATTTTTATATTTAGTACCATATTTATTCAATTTTGATTTAATGACAAAGTTAGTCTTTCTATTCTGAATGATAAAGTATTATCATCAAAATAATTATTCTATAATTAGAAGCTGAGCGAGTTTTGCTTATGGTAAATCTTATTAATATTTGAAAGGAAGTGGCAATGGAGGATTTTATATGAGGCTAAGTTCTCCTTTGTCATTTTCCGGAAAGGTTTTGTTTTGCTCCGGGAAAAGACCTAATTTTGTATCACTTTTTTTGAAACTGAAAAACAATCATGGAAAATTATATGGCAAAAGCGGCGGATGCCTTTCTGACGGGGCGTCCGTATGGCATACGTATTGACTTCAAACACAAGGGCTTCGCTCTTTTCAACTACAACATGAACGAGCTCGGCAACCATCTTCCCGGCAGACTGGAAATGCTTCCGCTGGAGGATTTTGACGTGGAGGATATTCCGCTATGTGGGGAACATATTGTCCGAAAGGAAAACATAACGGACATCTTCTTCTATGATGAGAAGAGCAACCCGTATTCGGAGAACCGTGTGGATATGAAGAAACTGAAAGCATACAACAAATATATCTATCCGCTTTCACTTATTCTGAATAGAAATCTGTAAGATGGAAACAAAAAAAGACTTCCGTCAGTGGAAGTCTTTGGAACAGCGGTTTCTTTGCTACTTTCTTTGTCCGCCTTCTGCTCACCGAAAGAAAGTAGGGCGGCTCTCGCCGCCTCTGCCTAAAGTCGGGTGTAAAGTCCCGTTACATCCGTGAAAATCTGCTGGAGCATATCAAAGTACACTCCCTCGTATTTGGCTATCTCCTTGACCCTGATGTCCGCATACTTCGTCAGTGTCTGACGATAGAAATACATGGTGTATGTATCCGTGTCATCATCCAATATGATTTTCAGTCTGTTGGCTGACGTCTTGTTTCTTGCAAGGCTCATTTGTAGTCCGTTGCCCAAATTGATATAGTTACGGCTTCCCGTCATGACGGTAAATCCATGACCGCCCAACTGCTGTAAGATTGTATTCGCTATCATCTGTATATGAATTTAAGTTATTGTCAATGGGTGGCTTTTGCCACCCGATTTTTTTATGCGTTCATGCTCTGCCTTATATGCTCCAATGTGCGCTCGGCAATGGGGCGTGTTTCCTCCGTCCAAAGGTCATAGTCATGTACGGATATTCCCACACTCTGCAAATCACGGATATAGCCGGACACATAATCTCCCGTAGGGAGGTAAACGAACTGCATCCATGCATCCCTGCTGTCTGTCAATATAAAATAGTATTTCATGCTCTTTCTGTTTTATGGGTTATCTGTTTCGGGTGCGGACGGTATTGTGTACCGCCACACCTTTAGTATTCTTTCATTTCGGCAATGGGGGTATATTTTCTGAGCCATTCCACCACATGCACCATGTTGTATTCGGAAGTGATGACTGCCGTATGTTCGTTTATCGGGGTCATTCTTGTACTTTCGTAGCTCTCTATCCACTCCTTTAGTGTTGCCACATCACAAGTATCAGCACACATCATATCCAAAATTCTGATAGGGTCGCTGAATGTCACAATCAAAGTATCATAGTATGCTGTCATAATCTGTCCTCCTTTCCTTTTATCCATTCATCACGCAGGTGTCTGCACTCCTTCAATGTCGGTCTCACGCAAGAGAAAAGTTCTCCGTCCGTGTGTCGGTAGTCATACTGGAAAAGGGTTGTTCTTTTTCGTCTGATAGTCGTTTGGTACTTTTCGCACTTCTCAGTACCTGCCGTCTGGCAGGTACTCACTCCGTTGATGGTCATTCTTGTTGTCATGGCAGTCATTTATTAAAATTCAACAATCAGCAGTCGGTTCTCCATTACCTTTTCGGGGTCGGTTATCATCCTTTGGGCTACCCAAAGGTGATGCGCTCCGAAGCCGTAGGCGAACAGCCTTCCGAAGTTCTCGTTTTCTGAAAGTTTCGCCATTGAATTGCGGATTTCCGTTTCACTGAAACTCAAGGACAAGGTGTTTATCAGACTGACAAAGATGTCGGTTACTTTCTCGTCCCATAATATCAGTATGTTTTCTATCTTTATTTCCATATCATATATATTTTGAAGTCTATAAATCAAGCACTCATCCGTTTGCGGATAAGTTCGGCATTGCTCTCTACAAGGCTGATGATGCGGTCGTGGTATTCGGTATTGGAATTGCATACACCTCTGCTCTGTACTACCTTGAATGTTGTCAGTGAAACCTCCACCGTTTCAATGCGTTTGCCGTCAATGGTTGCGGATAGGATAAGGGAGTCTGTCCTCTTGTGATAGCTTCCCACACAATGGTGCATCAGTTTTCCTTCAAGTTGCATTTCCGCCACACTCTCAATGACCTTTACAAGAATAAGGTTGTCGGTAAACACAAGTCCGAAGAACTTGCCCTTGGACTTCAGATAATTCTTTTCGTCCTTGACCAACTGCTCCCTGCGTTGCTCTGCTCTTTCCCTTTCAATCTGTTCTTCGCGTTTTCTGACAAGTCGGTCATGTGCCTTTTTCAAGTCTGCCGGGCAAACATATTTTGGGCAGTGGGTGTCTTTCCCGAAATGTCTGAGCAGTCTTACAAGGTCACACCACATGGAGGCATCTGCAATATGATAGCCGTTTCGGATACAGATTTTTATGGAGTTCCAATATTCATGTAAATTGATATTTGATATGACGGCATATCTGAACATTTCTGTCTGTCCCGCTTTAAGCAATGTTTCCTTTTTGCTGTCCGTCAGAATGGCGGTAAAAAATTCGTATGGGGTCAGTCCGTGAAATGCTCCCTTGAAGCCGTTTCGCCTTAATTCGGGAATGATGCGCATTGCCGGATAAGTCTTGTATGCATCTATGTTGTATGCTTTCAGCATCTTGTTGCTGCGCAAATCCATATCGCTCCATTCAGTCCAAAGGTCATAGTACATCGTGTGCATGGCTCTCAGTCGGGCAATAACTTCGGTCTTTCCGTTTGGGGCAATCCACCATTGCACCACCTCCCTTATGGAATACTCTGCCTTCTGTCCCACCTTGTATGTTGCTCCTACCATAAAGTAGCGCAACACTTGATAGCCTTTTCGGGTTGTAATGATTTCATAATATGCGCTGCCTCTGAAAACTCTCTTTCGGGTATCAAGCATTTCAAGTTCCTTTCCGCAATGGGGACAGCTACAGCCACATATAGTTTCCGCAAGAGTGTATCCGCCTTTCCAGCGGTGTCCACATTCCGAACAAGTGATAGTTCCGCCTTTTGTGCGGTAGGCATGATGCTTGAAGCAATGTTCAAAAGCGTATGCTTTCTGCTTGTCTGTCAGTTCGGGCAGTCCGCTTGACAAACGGACTACCTCTTTCTGTATGCGTGTTCTCGGTTTCATATCAAAAATCAAATAATGAGGGTTGGACTTGTGTTTCTTTTTTCGCTGTCGGCTTGTTGCGGTTCTGTAGCTTTTGGAGTTCCATCTGCTGATATTGGGCAACCGCCTTTCTCCTTGCTTCCTGCTTTTCCTCTTCTGTCAGTTCCACCACATGGTTTACAACTACTTGACATTGTACAGGCTTGCCTACTTCAATCTCGTTTTCATCGTAATAGTGAATGGCTTGTCCGTAAATCTCTCCGTCTGAAAAGCCGTTGCAACCGCTTTTCTGCACATAGTTCAGAATGTATGTGACACAATCGTCTATGTTCTTGGCTGGGTTGCGGTAGCTTTTGGCGAATAGTTCATCTTCCGCTACTCTCTGCTCCAAAAACATCTGTATGGTTCGTTTGAAATGGTCTGTTCCTTTCATCATAATCTCAAATTTTAGTCGGGTTGTCGTTCAAATAAAGTATCTCGCAATCTTCCACTTCTGTGGGAAGTCCGAAAAGGGGGTAATGGGTGAAATAAGGCTGTGCGTTCCCTTCTTCATCTGTGAGGGGTGAAACATCTTGTACTTGCCATTGCTTCATCCATCTGTCTATTGTCTGAACTTCATCGTCTGTGAGTGCGGTTGCATCGCCATTGATGATATAGGCTAAACTCCATGTGGGTATCTTTTCCGTTGTCCTGTTCATATCCGTTCCTTTATGTGGTCAGACAATCTCTTGTAAAATCTCCGTGTGGTATTGTGGGGGGGCATTCCACCAAAAGAAAACCGATAAAGTCCTTTCTCGCTTCCTTGTTGAGTTCGTGGTATAGCCTTCTTAGGGTTGAATGGTTGCCGTTGATGTAGGTTTCCACCATATACTCAAAGATGTTGTCCACCTCGTAAAATCTGCATTGCTGCGCTGCTGTCCTGCTGTATCGTCTTGCCATATCCTTATTTGTTAGATTGTTAATAACCAAATGAAAAAGCCGATTGCCGCCATTACTGAAAATAGGGAGATTAGGATGCCGAACATGATGCTCAACATGCCGAATAGGATTTCTCCTATGATACCTACTACCAAACTGCCAGCACAAAAGGCTATGTTTGATGTTGTCGTTACTGCTGCGGATAATGCTTTCCACAATACCTTTCCGATGTCACTCAATATCTTTCTCATATTTTCCGATTTTAGATTGTTGATTACCTTGTTCGGATTTGGAGCGGGCGGTTTCTTTTTCTTTTCGCCTCTCTGTATGTCCGATGTTTTCTTGTGACGTCTTCCGACCGCATTGGTCGTTTTCGTTTCGGGGGCTTCTCAAAGGTTAGGGAGTAGGATTAGCAAATTTTTTCGACAAAATACTACCCCTGAAAGGGCGTGGAGATTTTTCGACAAAAAATTTGAGTTCCTAATCCCGTCTTTACCTTTGCCCCATGCAACGAAAATGACACCTGATGCCGTCCTGGATGGCGGCATGGAAACAGAGGCATACGCATAGAGAGGCGGAAAGGAAAAGGGAACAGAGGTATTGGCGTGCAGCGCCATGTGGATGGATTAAGGGCGGTGCTACAACTAAGGGGAAAGTTGGCTTTCCGACCGCCGTGTGGAAGTCCTGTAACCGTCATTGTCATGCGTGCATGGCTTGCGGTTACTGGTGTTCCTCCGGTGGTACATTGTCGTAAAACGGGATTGCCTGCTGTTGCTTTGTCTGCAATGGAAGGCAAACTGGTTTTACGACACGGGGCATTGTAGCCGAAAATGGTCACAAGAACAGATCCACGCTTGGCGTGTCCTGTAGAAGTGGCATTTTCGGCTACTTGTATATGAATGAAATAAGGGCTGTAAGAACGGTTTTACCGTTTTAGTACAAGCATATAAAAGAAGTGCCCACGGCGATGGCAGTGTCATTTGTGACATTGTGGTCGCTGTGGGCTTTTCTTTTGCTTGTACTGTTTCTGAAATCGGCTTTTGCGCACTATGAAGGAAATGGGGCTGACAACGTAAAGTATAATCACAAATTATTAAACCATTTAATTTAAATGTTTATTTGAAATAGATTGTTTATAAGCATATAAATTGGGAATGTTATAAAAAAAGCGTTTCTTTGTATTCTGAATTTTATACATAACGTACTTTTTTTCAATTTGTTGTAAAAATAAAATAGAAAATGAGAAGAATATCAATAGTGCATATATCAGATATACATTTTGATAAATGTGAACCTGAAAATCAAGGCTTAATTATAAATGCTTTTTTCAAAGACTTAAATTCATTGCTAGTAGATAAACCAAAAGATGATATATATTGTATTATATCAGGAGATTTAGTACAAGCAGGAAATTCTTCTAATATTTATGATTCTTTCTATAATAAATTTATAAAAAGACTCATGAAAATCATTAGTGTAAAGAATATTATTTGTACTCCAGGAAATCATGATTTGAATAGAAATATAATTGAAAATAATTTTGAAGAGTATCAGAAGTTAGTCAATAAAGATTATTCAGAAGTAGAATTTAATAACTTGGTAAAAGAAGATAAATCATTAATATCACAGAAGTTTTATTATTACAGAAACTTTTGTGAAGATAGATTATCTATTCCAAATTTTAATATTTATGGTTATTCTGTAAATTTGATACCAGAGATTAGTTGTTTTTGCCTGAATAGCGCATTATTGTCATATGGAGGTTTAAATAAGATCAATGATGAAAGGATTCTAAAAATAGAGACATCTGAACTTAATAAATGGTTAGATGAAAATGACGGAAGAAAGAAAATTCTTATTTTACATCATCCTTTTGAGCATTTAAGTGAATATGCACAAAAAGAATTAAATTCTATGTTAAGGAGTGGAATAGATATAATTATATCTGGACATATACATGATCAGAACTTAGAAAATAGTTATATTTCGCAAGAAGCAAAATATATTAAATGTTCATCTCCTCAGTTATTTAGTGATAAAACAGATTTAAATGGTTATTCCATTTTGCATTTCGAAGATAGTAATTTATTAAAAATTGAATATAGACAATGGTCTAAAAGGCAACGTAAATTTATGTCCGGACAAGAATTTTCAGGGACTGAAAATGGAATATTTGAATTTAAGAAAGTTGGTTACTCGAAGGATGATTTCATACTTGAAAAACTTAAACTAGAGTTTTTGAGAGCAATGAAAACTTATTCTGTAACTCCAGAATGGGCAGATAGAATTTTAACGACCTGTCCTCCCAATGCAATATCAAAAGACAACGAAATTAAATTAGATTATTTAGATGTTATAAATAAAAAAGATAATTATCAAATAATAGCAGCACCTCAATTTGGATTAACTTGTTATGCGAGATATTTAGCATTAAAAGCTTGGGAGGTAAAAAATGAAATATGGTTTTATGTAGATTGTTCTAGTTGGAGATTATCTAAAGTTGAAGTTGATATAGAAGATTTTGCAAAAGAATATCAAATAGACATACAAGATATTAAATGTATATTATTGGATGATTGGAGAAACTCTATTAAGGATTCATCTAAGATATTAGAGAAAATAAAGAAAATATTACCGAATATTCCTATTATTATTTTATCAAACTATGATGATACAATATTAATAGAGGGACTTGATACAGAGGAAAGTCATATTGGTTTTAAACCAATGTATTTAAAAGAATTAACAAGGAAAGGAATTAGACAAATAGTTAGATGTATTAATGATACCAATCAGATAGCTGATGAAAATAAGCTACTTGAAAGATTGACTGTTGATCTAAATGACCTTAATATTCATAGGACTCCATTAAATTGCTTGCAATTATTATTAGCCTTTCAAGTTAATTTTGATAATAGACCTATTAACAGATCAAAGGTGTTTAAATTCTTATTAAGGATAATATTTGACAACCCCGGTAATCTTTTTTATGGAGATAATTTAGATGAAGATAATTGTTCTTTTTTATTGGGGTATTTTTGTGAATATTTACTTAGAAATGGGAAAGAAGATTTTACGGAAAAAGAATTTATAGATGAAACAACATCATTCGGTGAAAGAAATTATAACACTTCTAATGTGTTAAATCTTTTGCAAATATTAAAAAATAATCAAGTTCTTGTTGAATGTAATGGCTTTATAAGATTCCGTTTTTCATATTGGATATATTTTTTTGCAGCAGAACGAATGAAGCTTTCTGAGGATTTTGCAAACTTCATGTTTGGGCAAAAACATTCAATATACTATCCAGAAATCATTGAGTTTTATACAGGGACGGATGGAGCAAGAGAAGATGCTGCAAAAATGATAATTCATGATTTAAACGAATTATCAGCAAAAGTTCATAAAGAAATAGGCATTAGAGACGATATTAATCCTTTTTCTGATATTAAATGGACATTAAATGAAAAGGTAAAAGGGATGACACAAGAGCAATTAGAATTGAGTGTAAAAGAATCAAAATTACCTGATGAAATAAAAGATGCAGTTGCTGATAAAGATTATAATAGCATAAAGCCATATAATCAAACGATAAGTGATTTTTTAGAAGAATATGATGTTAAAAATCTTATGAATTTAACGAAGTCAGCTTCTAGAGCTTTAAGAAATAGTGAATTTATTTCTTCAAATTTAAAAGAGGAATTGGCTGATGGTATTTTTAAATCATGGAAAGAAATTGTTCGTGTACTTTTCTTATTAGCCCCAATTTTAGCTAAAAACGGATTTGGAGGTGTAGGAGGAGCTAGATTTAAATTAGCAGATGATTTTCCGAAAGAATACCAAGAATGTCTAAAGAATATAGTGATAGTTTTACCGTTTAATATAATGAATTGGTATAAGGATGATTTATTTTCAGACAAACTCGTTTTATTATTTAAGAAGTTTTTAATCGAGCATGAAAGTCCGATAATTAGGCATATATTATCATTACTTATATCTTCTTCTCAACCTAAAAACTGGCATATATTGATAAATAATTATATAGGTAGCATTGGAAAAAACTCTTATTACCTTGGAGATCTTTATGGTAATTTAAGAGGTAATTATAGTACAAAATATATGTTGCCAAGTGATTTAAAATATACAGAAGATTTGATAAAATCATGTTGGATAAAACATAAAGATGGTATAAGACAACCTGGAATTAACTCAATATCAAAAGTTCCTAATGATAAATTACCAATGAGAAAAGACATAGATTTCTGATTTATTTTCATTATCTTTGTAGCGTAATGATAAGGCATAGACAAATGAGAGTCTGTGAATGACAAAAAAAGACAGTTTTCAGTTACTAAATCGTTACACTTGAAAAATTGAACTGAATTAAAATGTTGATTCATAAGGATTTTGGAGAGAAAGGTTCATAATCCTGTCTCTCCGCAACAAAGGGTGTAAATCAAATAATAGTTTGGTTTACATCCTTTTTTTATAGAGGCTGTCTCAAAATAGAGTTGAGATGGCCTCTTTTGTTTTATTTCAAATTGA